>PJEL010003569.1_pt1 | contig 13211 bp, 9 predicted proteins | sample 1853271 | NCBI WGS metagenome assembly PJEL01 (sample SAMN08108733, study PRJNA415343) | Invertebrate metagenome, whole genome shotgun sequencing project. | host: Globobulimina | place: Sweden: Gullmar Fjord | collected 2015-08 | reverse complement strand
TCAAGCCCTCAAGCCCTCAAGCATTTCATCATTTAAAGAATCGCAGACATAAAAAAAGCCAGCAGATGCTGGCCTTTTATTCATTTAACTAACGACTTTTAGTTATTGCGCCGAAGAGTAAAGCACTTCTCCGTTCGCTTTCAGTGTTGCGATAAGTGATCTGTAGTCACCTTCACTATACTGCGAGCTTAATCTTTGCTTCAAAGAGCTCAACATATTGTCATCGATAGCTTCTGCTGCATTAACCTTATCGAGCACGACTACCGCATAGCCAGAAGCAAGCGCAACGGTATCAACCACTGCACTAGTAGCCGGCTGAGCCATCTGGAAAGCCTTACCTACGATAGCACCATCGATCTCTTGGTCGAAACGACCCAGTTTAGTCTTGGTGATATAGTCAGAGCCTGCAGAGTCTGAACTGAATGATGTCATTAACTCTTGAGCCTTAGCCCGTGCAACCTCATTAGCTTGCTCCTGCTGCAGACGTTCAACAATCGCTGACTTAACCTTAGCAAAATCAACGGTACCAGCTGCGGTATGAGACTTGATGCGAACAACCATCGCGTGGTTAGCTTCAATCTCAATAACATCACTGTTCATGCGATCGAGCAACACGTTAGTCGAGAATGCAGCCTTCAATACCTCAGGATTATCAAATGGCGCAGGTGCGTTATTTCTAGAAAATACAGGCGTAGATTTAACTTCAATGCCTAACTCTGTCGCCGCTTCGCTTAACGTATCAGGAACTTCATAAGTCACATCGGCAAGAGTCTGCTGTAGACCAAAATACTGATCGACGGCCTGCTTCTCTTTAAGCTGGGCAAGGATCTTACTCTTCACACCTTCAAATGCCGCTTCTGCAGCAGGCTGAACATCGAGTAGCTTGATGATGTGATAACCAAAGCTGGTTTTAACGACAGCTGAATAGTCACCTTTAGACAGTGAATAAAGCACCTCGTCAAACGCCGGCTCCATGACGCCAGGCTCAAACCAATCTAACTGACCGCCTTGCTCACCACTGAAAGTATCTTCAGATTCAGCTTTAGCTAATTCAGCGAAACCTTCACCCGCTTGTAATTTAGCGTAAATGGCGTCGGCCTTTGCCTTAGCTGCAGAGTCATCATCACCAAGACTAACGAGAATATGCGCAGCTAAACGCTTCTCAGCTTTTAGGTACTGCTGCTTATTTTCATCATAATAAGTCTTAGCTTCTTCATCAGAAACTGTCACTCCGGCAGCCATATCCTTTGCATTGAGTTCAATATATTCAAGGCTCAATGTTTCAGGACTCATAAACTGGGCCAAATTTGCATCGTAATATGATTTTGACTGTTCATCGGTAACAACGGCTTCGGCGATGAAAGGCGCCGCATCAACCCAATGGTAACGAATATCACGAGTCTGACCTTGAATATCGGCAAGATAGTTTGCTTCACCGGGAAGAACAAATTCAGAGCCCACTAAAGAAGCAACAAGCTGACGACGTGTCATATCGGTGCGCATCATATCTCTGAACGAGTTTGCTTGATAGCCTAGCTGACGCAAGATAGCCTGATATCTATCATTATCGAACTGGCCATCAGTTTGAAATGCCGGCTCTGTCATGATGGCACTTTTGATCTGTGCATCAGATACTCGCAGACCTAGGTCAGTAGCGGTCTGATCTAATAATTTCTCTGCAACAAGGCGCTCTAAAACGCTTTGCTTTACACTCGATAGATACCGTTCATCAGCCGATAACGCTGCGAACATCTCGCCTAGCTGTTGCTCTAAACGAGCGCGCTCGTTTTGATAGGCTTGTTCTAAGGCTGATTCACTGATCTCTTCACCATTGACAGTGGCAGCCGCTGCCTCTGTAGATGATCCTAGGTAACTACTCACGCCAGTAAATGCAAAGGAAAGTATTACTAGAACCAGAATGCTTTTTGCAATCACGCCCTGTGAGCCTTCGCGAATCTTTTCTAACATCTGATATCTCGCTCGTTGCGATTAATAAATAAAAAGGCGCATCACTTTGGGAGATGCGCCTTTTCGTAAACTTTAGGTGGTTAGCATTTAGGTGTTGCTAAGTGCCTACCTTGTCTCATTATTCGTAAAAAGCACCGCTAAAGCAGTGCTTATCATTACGAAGCGCTTTATGAATGCATGAAGCTTCACAAAGTGCGGTAAAACTGATTTAGTTTACAGCGTCTTTCAGAGCTTTACCTGCTTTGAATGCAGGAATGTTAGCTGCTGCGATTTTGATCTCTTTACCCGTCTGTGGGTTGCGACCTGTACGCTCAGCGCGTTGACGCACTTCGAAAGTACCAAAACCAACAAGAGAAATCTTATCGCCTTCTTTTAAGCCGTCAGTTACAGCTCCAATGAAAGAATCTAATGCACGGCCAGCAGCGGCTTTAGAAATGTCAGCACCAGAAGCGATTTTCTCGATTAGTTCAGATTTGTTCATGTCATCCCCTTGAATGTGATTTTTTTGCGCCGCAACCAAATCCGTCTCTAGAGCGGTCTGCGGAGGCTTTTATAACAAGCTTGAATCTAAAGTTCAAGATCTATAGGAAAAGCAAATAAATTAAATTGGAAATAGCTCAAAACCAGTTACCACAAGGGCTTGAGGGGATTGAGCTCTCCACGGACCTAGGCTACCACAGGTAGAGACTTTAAAAAGCCCCTTTTTGCATTTTTTTTAAAGCAATTCTGCATTTTCTTGCGTTAGCCCAAACTTTAGACGACTTCGAAACCTTCAACTGGTCGTTCTAGCGCCAATTTAAGTACTTCATCCACCCAACGAACAGGATAAATCTTCAGGTCGGCAACAACATTTGCCGGGATCTCTTCCAAATCTCGCTCATTTTCCTTTGGAATCAATACAACTTTTATTCCACCACGATGCGCGGCCAAGAGTTTTTCTTTAAGGCCACCAATAGGAAGTACCTCACCACGCAAGGTAATTTCACCTGTCATTGCCACATCGGCGCGTACAGGATTGCCTGTTAAGCTCGATACTAACGCCGTGCACATAGCTGCACCGGCAGATGGACCATCCTTCGGTGTTGCGCCTTCAGGTACGTGAACATGAATATCACGTTTCTCGTAGAAGTCAGGGTTGATACCTAACTGTTCGGTACGAGCACGAACAACCGTCATTGCAGCTTTAATTGACTCCTGCATCACATCGCCAAGCGAACCAGTATAAGTTAATTTACCTTTACCCGGGACAGAGGTCGCCTCGATAGTCAGAAGATCGCCGCCGACTTCCGTCCAGGCAAGGCCGGTCACCTGGCCAATTTGGTTATTTGACTCAGCTTTACCGTAGTCACAACGTTGAACACCCAGGAATGACTTAAGGTTATCTTGAGTCACTTCAACATGCTTCACACTCTTATCAAGCAAGATCTGCTTAACCACTTTACGACAGATCTTCGAAAGTTCACGCTCAAGAGCACGCACGCCCGCTTCACGAGTGTAATAACGAATAATACCGATAATGGCACTATCGTGAACCGTTACCTCTTTTGGCTTAAGTCCATTACGCTCAATCTGCTTCTGCAGCAGATGCTGTTTAGCAATATTTAACTTCTCATCTTCTGTGTAACCAGAAAGACGGATCACTTCCATACGGTCCAGTAACGGCCCAGGAATGTTCATCGAATTAGACGTTGCCACAAACATCACATCAGACAGATCGTAATCCACCTCTAAGTAATGGTCGCTAAAGGTAGAGTTCTGTTCAGGATCGAGTACTTCCAGCAATGCCGATGCAGGATCGCCACGCATATCAGAGCTCATCTTATCGATCTCATCGAGCAGGAATAACGGGTTTTTCACACCGACTTTCGACATCTTCTGGATGACTTTACCCGGCATTGAACCGATATAGGTACGTCTATGACCGCGAATTTCGGCTTCGTCACGCACACCACCTAAGGCAACACGGACATATTTACGTCCTGTTGCTTTAGCAATTGACTGACCTAATGAGGTTTTACCCACACCCGGTGGTCCGACTAAGCAGAGGATCGGGCCTTTGAGTTGCTTAACACGACTCTGCACCGCAAGATACTCCAGGATGCGCTCTTTAACCTTCTCAAGACCAAAGTGGTCCGTATCCAGTACATCTTGCGCCTTAGCTAAGTCACGTTTGATTTTAGAACGCTGATACCAAGGTACAGAGATCATCCAATCAACATAGCTGCGTACCACAGTAGCCTCTGCCGACATAGGTGACATCATCTTTAATTTGTTCAGCTCAGCAGTGGCTTTATCTTTAGCCTCTTCGGGCATCTTAGCTGCTTCAATCTTCTTAGCTAAGCTTTCGAATTCATCATGAGACTCATCGATATCCCCCAGCTCTTTCTGAATCGCCTTCATCTGCTCATTCAGATAATACTCTCGCTGGCTCTTCTCCATCTGCTTTTTCACGCGAGAACGAATGCGCTTTTCAACCTGAAGAATGTCGATTTCTGATTCCATCATCGCCATCAGATATTCGAGTCGCTCTGCGACATCTACCATCTCAAGCACTGATTGCTTATCTTCGAGTTTCAGCGGCATATGAGCAGCCATGGTATCGGCTAATCGAGGAGCCTCGTCGATGCCCGACAAAGAGGTTAATACTTCAGGTGGGATCTTCTTATTGAGCTTGATGTAACCTTCAAATTGTCCGACAGCCGAGCGAACGAGGACCTCTTCCTCTTTCTCGGCCATGGGCTCAGATTCAAGGTATTGAGCCGTCGCAACAAAGAATTCTGTTTCACTCGTATACTTCTCGATGCGGGCACGTTGTCCCCCTTCGACTAAAACCTTGACAGTACCATCTGGTAATTTTAATAACTGTAAAATTGAGGCGACAGTGCCGACCTCAAAAATGTCATCACTGCTCGGGTCGTCGAGCTCAGCATCACGCTGAGCAACTAAAATAATCTGCTTATCTTGCTCCATCGCCGTTTCCAGACAACGGATCGATTTTTCCCGTCCGACGAATAATGGAATTACCATATGAGGATAAACCACCACATCTCTCAGTGGCAGTACGGGTAGTTCGATTCGCGCTTCACGCTCTTGTGTCATAGCTCGATTCCGTTTGATGATAATACTAATCAGTATATTGGGATGAGTTCGTTGTTTTCAATGGTGATTCGTAATTATATAAGCCGAGAGTATAAAAAAGGAGCCATATAGGCTCCTCTTCAATTTACATCTTAGTCGTAAGCTGAATTATTACTCAGCGCCGGCTGCTTGAGACTCGCTATTTTCATAGATGAGTATAGGAGTAGACTCCCCTTTTACCACTGATTCATCGATGACCACCTTGGCCACATTTTCAGTCGATGGTAGGTCATACATGATATCAAGCAAAATGCCTTCAACAATTGAACGTAGACCACGAGCACCCGTTTTACGAGTCTGTGCTTTCAGTGCAATCGCTTTGAGCGCATCTTCTCTAAACTCTAACTCAACACCTTCCATGTCAAACAAGGCAGCAAACTGCTTTGTTATCGCATTTTTAGGTTCTGATAGAATTTGGATAAGTGCAGCATCATCAAGTTCTGCCAAAGTAGCTAAGACAGGTAAACGACCGATAAACTCTGGGATCAGACCGTATTTAACCAAATCTTCAGGTTCAACCTGCATCAAGATATCTGAGATTGACGCCTTGTCATCTTCGCCTTTGACCTCAGCACCAAAACCAATTCCGGTTCCGGTATGAGAACGTTGCTCAATGACCTTCTCAAGACCTGAGAATGCACCACCACAGACGAATAGAATCTTAGATGTATCAACTTGCAAAAACTCTTGCTGAGGGTGTTTACGGCCACCTTGTGGTGGAACAGCTGCAACCGTGCCCTCAATCAGCTTAAGTAATGCCTGTTGAACGCCTTCACCGGAAACATCACGAGTAATCGACGGGTTATCAGACTTACGACTGATTTTATCAATTTCGTCGATATAAACGATGCCTCGCTGCGCTTTTTCAACATCATAGTCACACTTCTGCAGCAGCTTCTGAATGATATTCTCGACATCTTCACCAACATAACCAGCTTCGGTTAATGTCGTGGCATCGGCCATAGTGAAAGGAACATTCAAGAAACGAGCTAAGGTCTCGGCAAGCAATGTTTTACCACTACCGGTTGGACCAATCAGCAAAATGTTACTCTTGCCAAGCTCTACACCATCTTTAGGAGTGGCATTCTTTAAGCGCTTGTAGTGATTATATACGGCTACAGAAAGGACTTTCTTAGCCTTATCCTGCCCAATGACATAATCATCCAAATGCGCTCTCAGCTCTTTTGGAGTCGGTAACTTGTCTTGATCTTGTTTCGGTGAAATCTCTTTGATCTCTTCCCTGATAATATCGTTGCAGAGCTCAACGCACTCATCACAAACATATACTGAAGGGCCAGCGATGAGTTTACGAACCTCATGTTGACTCTTTCCACAAAAAGAGCAGTACAGCAGTTTCCCGCTATCACCGTTGCTTTTGTTGTCGCCCATTACACTACCTCTTGAACAGTCTGCACTACTGCCTAAATCATCTTATTGCCCTAAACTCAGCATAGCTCAGGCAAAGGCAAAAATCAGCCTCGTTTACTCAACACTGAGTCAACAAGTCCATACTCAGCCGCTTCGGCTGCGCTCATAAAGTTATCTCTATCGGTATCGCGTTCAATAACTTCCATTGGCTGGCCCGTGTGCTCGGCTAGCATCTGGTTTAATTTATTCTTGATACCTAAGATCTCTTGGGCATGGATCGCAATGTCAGATGCCTGACCCTGGAAACCACCCAAAGGCTGATGAATCATCACCCTTGAATTTGGTAGACAATGACGTTTACCTTCGGCGCCACCGGCGAGTAAAAAAGCGCCCATGCTGGCAGCTTGACCGATACAAACCGTACTCACGTTTGGCTTAATAAACTGCATTGTATCGTAAATAGCCATACCAGCGGTAACAGAACCGCCCGGAGAGTTGATATAGAGGTAGATATCCTTATCAGGGCTCTCTGATTCCAAAAACAGTAACTGTGCAACGATAAGGTTAGCCATGTGCTCTTCAACTTGCCCAACCAAAAAAATCACACGCTCTTTTAATAGTCGAGAATAGATATCGTATGAACGTTCGCCTTTCGCGGTTTGTTCAACCACCATAGGAACAAGTGCATTGAGTACTGATTCTGGTGCATTTTGCATTATTAATAATCCCTAAATAAAAACGGCTCGCATGAGGAACCTCATACGAGCCATTATAAATGGTGAACAACCATTTAAGTCAAGCTAAGCTTAGCCTTGTTGAGTAGCCTTGTTCATAAATTCTTCAAAATTGACTGCTTTTTCAGTTAATTTTGCAGTTTTTAACAAAGCTTCAACCGCTTGCTCTTCAAGAGCGACGTTACGCATGTTCTGTAACATCTCTTCATTGCCATTGTAATAAGCAACAACTTCACTTGGATCTTCATAAGCAGAAGCCATAGAAGCGATAAGTGATTGAACACGATCATCTTCAGCTTTCAGCTCATTAGTCTTAATGACTTCACCTAGTAACAGACCGACTTTTACACGACGCTCTGCTTGTTCAGTGAACAGGTCAGCTGGTAGCTCAGGCATGTTAGCGGCTTGATCACCGAAACGTTGCATTGCTTGCTTACGCAGCACTTCAACTTCACCTTCAATAAGAGGCTTAGGAAGTTCAATGTTGTTTTGCTCAAGCAAACCATTAAGAACCTGCTCTTTAACATTCGCTTTAAGCGCCTGTTCAAGTTCACGACCCATGTTCTTACGGATCTCAGCTTTAAGTGCTTCTAAACCACCATCTGTTACGCCGAATAGTTTAGCAAATTCGTCGTTAACTTCAGGAAGGTTAGCTGCTAGTACTTCGTTTAATGTGATAACGAAGCTTGCAACTTTACCTTTTAGATTTTCTGCATGGTAATCTTCTGGGAAAGTCACTTCGATAGTGAACTCTTCACCCGCTTTATGACCTTCAACACCTGATTCAAAACCAGGGATCATGCGACCGCTACCAAGTTCTAGTTCGAAATCTTCAGCTTTTCCGCCTTCAAACTCTTCACCGTCGATTGAACCAACGAAGTTGATCTTAGCTTTATCGCCGACTGCAGCTTCGCGCTCAACCGCTTCGAAAGTCGCGTGTTGCTTACGTAGAGTCTCGATCATTGTATCGACGTCAGCGTCAGTCACTTCTGAAGTAGGCTGCTCAACAGTGATTGCATCTAGACCTGTTAGCTCTACTTCTGGGTAGATTTCGAAAGTAGCAACAAAGTTGAAGCTTTCAGTATCAGTGTCACCAGCAACAAATGTTGGTGCGCCCGCTGGGTTCAATTTCTCAGCAATAATAGCTTCGATGAAATTGCGCTGCATCACTTCACCAGTGATGTCTTGACGAATTGCCTTGCCATAACGCTTGTTGATGACACTTACTGGTACCTTGCCAGGACGGAAACCTGGGATACGAGCACGCTTAGCTTCGTTCTTTAAACTATCTGTAACCGCTTTTTCAATCTGCTCAGCAGGAACAGAAATGGTCAGACGGCGCTCTAGGCCTTGTGTTGTTTCAACAGAAACTTGCATTTTTTTACCTCAAAATAAGTCTAACGTCTTTTCTAATAGTCGAAATATCAACTATTAAGTTATTCGTTTCTTGATCTTAAAATTTGACTAGAATGCCCAGTAAAACTGAATTCTGGCCCTAGTCGTTATAATTGATATTTATCAAGACGCGACATTATAGCCACGCTTTACAGCAGAGTCGACCTCAAAACGTGAATTTCAGGCGTAAAAAAAGCGACCTAGGGTCGCTTTTTTAACTTTCTTCATAAAGAAATGGGGTGACTGATGGGGCTCGAACCCACGACAACCGGAATCACAATCCGGGGCTCTACCAACTGAGCTACAATCACCACTGATATGGTACGCCCGGCAGGATTCGAACCTGCGGCCACCCGCTTAGAAGGCGGGTGCTCTATCCAACTGAGCTACGGGCGCTTCGAAAGTGAGTAAACTCACATCCTGAATTAGCGTTGAAAGACGAATCTTTCTATTTTACCTGCCTTGGTGAACAGATAAATTTAAATTTGGTCGGTGATAGAGGATTCGAACCTCTGACCCTCTGGTCCCAAACCAGATGCGCTACCGGGCTGCGCTAATCACCGAATTTTTAATACCTTATGAGACAGTTTATGAGATTCAATTATGGGATGAATCATCTTATCTCCTTCACAACTTAAGCTGCAAGGCTTCTCGTTGAGAACGGAGCGCATCTTATCCCCTCATTTGAAATGCGTCAACGGTTTTTTTATAAAGAAAGTTCGCTTGGCTAATTAACAAACTAAACGCAAATAAAAGGTCTATCTTTTGCGCGATAACGGTATATACAGTAAAAATCAGTCGTGTTTATAACCGAAATATGAACAGATGAATCCCTGAGTCAAAGGTGTATATCTGATTCTACTCGCCTCTTTCCACACGCTAAAGATAACTAATCGTAATAGACACTTCATGAGTCCAACCTTTTCTGACTTCAGGTGAATTAGATAAAATCTGTCGATGAGGAGAGCAGAGAAAAGCCAAATCCGGCAAATTAAATTATCCGTATATTAGAACTGATTGTTATGCCGCTTAATAAATGACACTTAGAGCTTGGCCTGTTAAAATGGCGCCGATTTTTTTATCGCGCCCCATAAAGGATATTCACCCCAATGACAGCTCAAAGAATCGATGGCAAAGCGATCGCTCAATCCATTCGAACACAGCTAAAAGACAAAGTTACCGCCCGCAAAGAGGCAGGACAGAGGGTTCCTGGTTTAGCCGTGATTCTAGTCGGTGCAGATCCCGCTTCACAAGTTTATGTCGGCAGTAAGCGACGTGCTTGTGAAGAGGTCGGATTTTTATCCCGCTCTTATGATTTGGATACCACGACATCTGAAGCAGAACTGCTTGCGATTATCGACCAATGCAACGAAGACCCTGCTATAGACGGTATCTTAGTTCAGCTGCCTCTTCCGGAACATATTGAAGAATCGAAAGTGATCGAACGGATCAGACCCGATAAAGATGTCGACGGATTTCATCCCTATAATGTAGGCAGACTCGCACAACGTATTCCAGTGCTTCGCTCATGCACGCCGATGGGTATCATGACTTTGATTAAGACGACGGGTATTGATACTTATGGTTTAGATGCTGTCATCGTGGGTGCTTCGAACATCGTAGGTCGCCCTATGAGTCTCGAACTGCTCCTCGCAGGCTGTACGACAACAACGTGTCACCGTTTCACCCGAAACCTTGAACAGAAAGTCAGACAGGCCGATCTGCTGGTTGTTGCCGTGGGTAAGCCCGGTTTCATTCCCGGAGAGTGGATTAAGCCTGGTGCTATCGTCATAGATGTAGGCATCAACCGCCTCGAAGATGGCAGTTTAGCCGGTGATGTGCAATTTGATTCCGCATCAGAAAATGCCAGTTTCATCACCCCTGTCCCTGGTGGCGTAGGACCCATGACCATTGCCAGCCTGCTCGAAAATACCCTTTATGCGGCTGAGCAGTATCACGATAAAACCTAGGTTCTAGGTTCTAGGTTCTAGGTTCTAGGTTCTAGGTTCTAGGTTCTAGGTTCTAAAAAGCATAAATGTTCTGACTGCCAAGGATGGCGGAAATGCCAATAAATGAATGGAACATTTATGGCCAGACACAAAAAAGCCTGCTGATGCAGGCTTTTTTATTGGGTTTGAAAATGTTTTACTTCTTACGCCAGGTTGTACCTTCTGGTCCATCTTCTAAGATAACGCCAAGTGCATTCAAGCCATCACGGGCAACATCGGCAGCGGGCCAATCCTTTTCGACTCTCGCTCTGTTACGCTCGGCAATCAGGGCTTCGATCTCCGCCACTTCGTCTGTACTGCCTTCACCTTTAAAGAAAGTATCAACATCCTGGTCCAAAATACCTAATACATCGGCAAGCTCTTTAAGTTTTACACCCAGTGAGGATGCTTTAGCATTATCAGATTCTTTTAGACGGTTAATCTCTCGAACCATCTCAAATAGTACAGAGTAAGCTTCAGGCGTATTGAAATCATCGTCCATTGCGACCTTAAACTTAGCGACATACTCATCGGCGGGTGCAGCTTCAACCGACAGGTCTAAACCTTTGAGTGATGTATAGAGACGCTCAAGCGCTGACTTTGCCTGCTTGAGATTATCTTCTGAGTAGTTTAGTTGGCTACGGTAATGACCAGATAAAAGGAAATACCTCACGGTTGCCGCATCGTAGTGCTCTAAAACATCTCTGATGGTGAAGAAGTTGTTTAACGACTTTGACATCTTCTCTTTATCGACCATCACCATACCGGTATGCATCCAGTAATTGACGTACGGCGTGTTGTGAGCACAGCAAGACTGAGCAATTTCATTCTCATGATGAGGGAATTGAAGATCTGAGCCGCCTCCATGAATATCGAAATGTTGACCTAAGTGCTTAGAGTTCATTGCTGAACATTCAATGTGCCAACCAGGACGACCCGGTCCCCAAGGCGACTCCCAGGTAGGCTCTCCAGGCTTTGACATTTTCCACAGCACGAAATCCATTGGATCGCGTTTAGTGTCTTCCACTTCGACACGGGCACCGGCTTGTAACTGGTCTAAGTTTTGTCCGGACAGACGTCCATATTCAGGAAAAGAGGAGACACTGAACAGTACATCACCATTACCTGACACATAGGCATGTTCTTTTTCGATAAGTTTTTCAACCATATCGATAATCTCTGGTATGTGTAGCGTCGCTCTTGGCTCAAAGTCGGGGCGCTTCATGTTTAGTGCATCAAAATCACGATGCATCTCGCCAATCAAACGTTCGGTCAATGACTCACAGCTTTCTTTATTTTCGTTAGCACGCTTAATGATCTTGTCGTCAACATCGGTAATGTTGCGCAGAAAGTTCACATCATACCCGGAGTAACGCAGGTATCTGACAATCATGTCGAAAGAGACAAAAGTACGACCGTGACCGATATGACAAAGGTCATAGATGGTTATCCCACACACATACATGCCAACTTTTCCTGGCTGTAATGGTTTGAATTCCTCTTTTTGGCGGGTCAGACTGTTGTATAACTTCAACATCGATATTCTCTTCAGCAAATATACCCAAGCCACTTCAAAATGCTGAATCCTGCATTTCGAGGTCGTTTGGGTATAACAATTAAATTAGCCGGTAAGTCTATCATTGCAAAGTATTGCTTCCAACAGTTTTAGCCAGATGTGAATGATTGAGCGCTGATTTAGTTAAACAGACAAAATAGAGCCGCTACCGTCGAGATTAATGACAGTTCGGTGGCATTTTCAGGCTCATAATTGTGTCTGGCTCTTTATGCAATATGGCAATTGCGTTAGAATCCAACCACAATTTATTATTGCTAAACTTACTGAGAATCAAAACATGATCACTCTTCACACCAACCACGGTGACATAACTCTTGAACTGGAAACAGAAAAGGCACCAATTACTGCTGAAAACTTTATCAATTACGTAAAAGATGGCTTTTACGACGGTACTGTATTTCATCGTGTAATCGACGGTTTCATGGTTCAAGGCGGCGGTTTCACTGAAGATATGGCTCAAAAGCGTTGCAATGAAACCATCAAGAACGAAGCGAGTAATGGCCTTTCTAATGTGACTGGTACTGTTGCAATGGCGAGAACCTCAGATCCACATTCAGCTACGGCTCAGTTCTTTATTAACATCAACGACAACACTTTCCTCGATTTCAAATCTGAATCGGCTCAAGGCTGGGGTTACTGTGTATTCGCTAAAGTGTCAGCAGGCATGGATGTGGTTAATAAGATCAAGGCTGTAAGCACTGGCAACCGTGGTATGCATCAAGATGTCCCTCTTGAAGCGGTTATCATTGAAAAAGTAACCATTGCTGAATAAGTCAGTTTAATGCGAACACTTTTTATTGGCGATCTGCACTTAAGTGCTGATCGCCCTGATATTACTCGTGCATTTAACGATTTTCTCGATAGCCAACTTGATGATGTTCATGCCCTCTACATTTTAGGCGACCTGTTCGAAGTCTGGATTGGTGATGATTTGGCCGAACCTTTCGCTATCAATTTAGCTAAAAAGCTATATCGCTTATCCAAGCGTATGCCCGTCTACTACATTCATGGAAATCGCGACTTCCTTCTCGGCCAAGATTACGC
>PJEL010003568.1_pt1 | contig 13213 bp, 10 predicted proteins | sample 1853271 | NCBI WGS metagenome assembly PJEL01 (sample SAMN08108733, study PRJNA415343) | Invertebrate metagenome, whole genome shotgun sequencing project. | host: Globobulimina | place: Sweden: Gullmar Fjord | collected 2015-08 | reverse complement strand
ATTGGCGGTTGGAAGAGTCTCGTACCAACCATGAAACCCTAACCCTAACCCTAACCCTACATTGCAGTTGGCCGGACCAAGCTTGGCGCTAGTCTTAGTAGTAGAGTAGAATTGTTTTTAGCGGGTACCTTTGACCCGATCAGACGGTGGTAGGTAGAGTTGTGTAGAGTTTTCCTATAAAATCCACCCGAAATAAGGAGAAATGCAGTCTCTTTCCACGGTGTGTGTAACATCCTAAGCAACAACATGCGGATATTACGACGCGGTTTTATAACACTTATCCACAACGATGAATGGCCTAACCCTAAGCCTAAACCCCATGACGAGGCAGTAAAAATATCGATTCAAGGAGGTTTCTGGATCATCACCATACCCAGCGTTGTCTGTGCTATGGCGTGATTTAAAGCATGAGGAGCCCAGAAATTAAGGTCGTCGAAATTCCCTCTTCAGATTTGTATATAAGCAAAGGAAAGAGGAATCGGGGGGTTACTGATGGTGCTACATCACTAGATTACGGTCTAAGAAGAAAGAGGGGTATGGTAAAACCAGTATTGTGTTGACCTCTTAATCAGAAGCTAAATGGGTTACATTTGTCTGTCTCAGCCTAACTGTTGCAATGCATCATCCATCCCGTAACCCTAATATGACTATAAACCGCCTAACCCTAAGACCTTAACTCTAAGACCGTAGGACTTTACTAAACCTGAAACTCTAACCTACCTTAAACCCTAAAGCCCTAAGCCTAAACCCTAAGACCCTAACCCTAAACCTTCCTTGCGGTACCACCCGAGTTTTACTACTGGAATAGTTGTGTTGTGGTCCACCACAATAGGCTTACTTGATTAATTGAAACGCATTTTTAATGTAAATGAAGGAAAAGAAAGAGAGATTAGTGGTTCTTTGACAAGAAAACTTGCTGGGTTAGAGCACGAGAGAATTTGGAAGAGTGTGCAGCACTTAGGAGCATCGCAGTTTACGGGCAGGTAAATGGTTTGGGGCCCCGTTGGCCCCTGGCTGGGATGGTAATATTCTCAGGCTACTGATGTAGGCATTATAATTGTCCTTTTTGATAATGTTATTTTTATTATCGCAGTACTTAAGACATCAAAGGGATGGGATGGGTTCAAATCCTATATGCTGCACTAGGTTGACTGAGACTATTTGTAAACGTTGCACTGAGATTACATGCAGCTTTAATATAGTACCATATCGCCCCTAGTTAGTTATTGCATCCCAAGGTAGGCTTATGTGGTACTACTACTTATCTACTGCAAATAGAAAAAAACAGGAATATGAGACTACACGAATACATGCCATTGGTGGTACTCCGAACAAACCACAGACATATCCTTTCAAGATGATGGTGTGGTACTATATGTCTCTTTTTAGGATGGTAATATTTGGCACAACCTACAGCTAATTTTGTCAATAAAAGGTGCGAATGAGGGCTAAGCATAAACTACAGGAGGAAAAGAGGAAAAAGGAGGAGAGAGAGGCTTCCATTGTGACTGGAAGGTCAACCACCACTACTAAGACTGGAAGCAAGAAGAAACGTCTGAGTGGGGTAAGCGGCGGGAGAAACCGGGGGAGGGGCGTCAAAGATAAGTTTGAAAAAATTCATGGTCCTGCACCAGGTTCCTCTCTTACGGGGGGGGTGTTGAGAGTACACAATGAGAGGAGAAGATATGGGTGACTTCGATATTAGACTCTTTATTTCGTTGTTCAATGGCAGAGTTATTGGTGAAGCAGGTGACACATGATGAGCAGGCATTGACTGAGGATTGCTTATGGAGTAGTCCAAATATCCCATCAATTTACCAAGCAGTAGAACGTGCGACTGCTCAGAGTTGTTGTTTAAGTAGTAGCTGACAAGCTATATAAACCACCTATTATATATATTAATTGAGTGTAGTTTGTTGTATAGAGACCAGTTAGTTGTACTCTTGGTTCCTGGAAAGTCTGATCCTTCACAATGACCTGACCCGTACATATATACACACACACGTAGGACACAAAACCTTGGCCAGATTCAGGTGGTACCGCCCCCAAACACTGAAGAATAGATGAAAATATCTCTGTGAAATCACATTTGTACGTACTATCACTCATTCTTTCGTTATACGAACAAGCACCATGAAAAAAGGCACGAAAAAAACACCAAGCTGCTCTATCTGTGCTAGCCATTAAAAGTGGGAGCTGCTGCTAGAGAATTGAGTCATTCTGTTCTGGGCAGGTAAATGAGGCCACAAGATTAAAACAACACATATTTTTTATTCAACTAAGCATTTAGCTAAAACTAAATGATATGGTGCTAGGAACACATTTTTCTTCCATGTTCCCTCCCTCTTGCAAATCATCAACTTATGCTTATGCAACAAGGTGGCAACAGGAAAAGGAGGTATTTAAAGAGAGATTGAATGTCATTTGTTTACGTTACGGCAACTATCGCCTATTCTACAAGGCCCAAACAGGTGCTGTCTTCCTTCAGCATGGTTAATACGCACAAGGGGTTATATGCAAATGATCTCCTTGATATACGGGCTAGGTTATAATTGACTGGATTGTACAGATATAGCGGATTTCAGGTTATATTCATACCAACTGTTTAATGTTCCCGTCAGTCATAGGGTTACGAGTGCATAACGCAAGGGTGCAACCAAGTGTAGAACATTAACACCATATAATACATGACCCTATGCTACTTGGAGCCTGGCCAGAGGAAACGTTGGGTTGTAGAAATGGACAACGTTTAACTAGAATTGTTGAAATTGTTGGTATTAATCCAAGCGTATTGTTGGTAAACTCTGTGCAGGTTATGAACACACAAAATTTCCATTGTGCTCTAATCATAGTAGGTTACAAGTTAGGCTCGTGAGAGCATTTCCATTCTTGCAGGTTATGGAGTATGGAATATTCCACTTCTAATATTAGTAGAGCATTTGATTTGAAAGTCTCTCTCAATCCCTGAAATATCCAATAAGAGTGGATTATTGATTCAAAGTAACTGTGACGGGACAGAATACCTGTGTGGGCCTCGTGCATGGTTGAACATTTGCGGGAGAGTAATCCAACTAAACTCGATCCATTTAGTTGTGCTGTTACAAACTCAATTGTGGAAAAGTGACATGTTTGCCGCCTGACAGGGGTCCCATACATGGTCGTATGGAATGATTACGGATCATGCAGATTTTAAAGGTATTGTTAGTTTAGTATCCTCCTAGTTTAGGGTGGAGTACCAACTGTTGGCCAACGTTGCAGTACCAATCTACCTACATATTCTGTTACTGCTCGTCAACAGAGAAGCATGTTATAACCTTGTTGCCACCATTTTGCGACATAGATAGAAATACATGTGATATGTGTATTTATACATGGGCGCACGTATATTGAGCAATGCAGGAAAGCAATAATTTATCTTCTTCTATACAAGGCAGGCATTTTATCAAACATCAGCTTTCGTTGAGCGATACAACATTTATCCGTAGGCTGGATAGGATAACAACAATTTGGACATCAGGTTTCAGCATCGCTGAACTAGCTTGGAAGTATGTTTGTTACTCCTCATTGCGCAGCAATAGCACCATGTATTTTTGCAATTGCATATACTCTCGGTCCCGTGTGCACACATTCCACAATGCTCCATAGCAGGGTTACCTCCCTCCATGTCAGAGTCTCCATTTACTAAAGGCTTGTCTACTTCGGCCAATGACACTCCTTTGAACTTCTGCAGTGTGTCTGAAGAATAGCATTCGCAATAACAGTCCAAATCTAATACTATAACATTGGTGAGTCCAGTGGAGCATGATGCCTCATCCTCCAGAGCATTATTAAGTAATTCAGTACTTTGTAATCCATACTCATACTTGGTTTTGTCTTGCTCCATGCGCTGGACATGTTTTGGCTTCCGGTACAGCAAAAGCAGCAAGCTGCTGAGAACCACACTCACAGAAGAGAGTGCCATGGCCAAACCAGCCAATGCAGGGGGAAGTATCTCTTTTGTGAAGGGAAAGATAACCCCGGCTGCAATAGGTATACCAAGGGAATTGTACCCCAACGCCCATATGTAGTTAAGCTTGATTCGGAGGAGTATAGAAGTGGAGACAGATAGGACAGTTATCACATCAAAAAGGTGAGACCGCATGAGAACAATGTCAGCTGATTCAATGGCAATGTCAGTGCCAGCACCAATGGCGATACCCACATTGGACTGGGTGAGAGCAGGAGCGTCATTGATCCCATCTCCGACCATTGCAACCTTGTACCCATCATTCTGCAGCATTTCAATTTTACTAGCTTTGTCCTCAGGGAGCACCTCGGAGATGATATTGTTTTCGGGAATTCCACACTCTCTGCCAACAGACAATGCTGTACGGCTGTTATCTCCTGTGATCATGAACACACAAATACCACGCTTCATGAGTGTTTTAACCACTTCTGGTGCTTCATGCTTTATGGAATCAGAGATGCCAATGATACCGACCAAGCATCCATCTATGGCTACGCATATTGCTGTCCGGGCACGCTCTTCTAACGAATACAAAATGTCGTGCACTCTCTGAGGAGCTACTGTTGATACTCCAATGAAGCTCGGGCTACCTACGGCTACAGATTCACTGCCTATCACACACTTCAATCCTTTTCCGCTGGTCGCAATAAAGCTTCCATCCTTAACAGGAAGAAGATCCGGTTTAAGACCATTCTCAACAGCGAAGTCCACAATTGCTCGACCTAGAGGATGCTCTGAAGAACGTTCTGCTGAAGCTGCAAGGACAACAATGCGCTTCGCAGTAAGATACTTCATATGGATTGATTCACTGCTTAAAAGCGCAACAAATTCCATGACACGGGGCTTTCCTTCCGTGATCGTGCCAGTTTTATCAAACACAATTGTATCCAAATGAGATGCGGACTCGAGGGCTTCACCTCCCTTAGCTAACACGCCATTACTTGCGGCAACTCCGCAGCCAACCATTAGAGCCACAGGGGTAGCCAGGCCAACAGCACAGGGGCAGGCAATAACGAGGACAGAAAGTCCAAACATAAATGAGAACAACGAAGGAGAGGGACTTCCAGGCACATCATGCCTCCAGGATGCGGGTACAGTGCCAGTGTGCGAAAGAATTAACCACAAGGAGAATGTTACTACAGCAATTGCTACCACAGTTGGAACGAAAACTCCGGCTATGGTGTCTCCAATCTTCTGTATAGGGGGTTTGCTCCCCTGCGCTCTCTGAATCATGTACATAATCTGTGAAAACACTGTGTCATCACCAACTTTAATAACCCGAGCAAAGGCGAGCCCTTCTACACAAACAGTGGCAGATATAAGATCACTTCCGGGTACTTTCGAAACGGGCATGGACTCTCCGGTTAACATGCTCTCATTCATGTGCGCTAACCCTCTTAGAACCTTACAATCCGCTGGAACTTTTGAGCCACGTTTCACCATTACAACATCACCAGGACGAAGTTCGTCAGTAGGAACAATTTCCTCTTTCACGGCCTCTGGCCAGTCCGTAATAAGTACGGCATTTGTGGCCCGTATCTGCATAAGCTTGCTAACTGCCCCCGAAGCCTTCGCTCGGGCAATGAGCTCCAGAAGCTTTCCCAGCAGGACGAAAGAGATGAGTATGGCAGAGGTTTCAAAGAAGAGGTTCATACTCTTTGGAGTTTCGTCAACCAAACCGTTAACCAGCATAATACAGGAGTAAAGGTAGGCTGACATTGTACCAGTAAAAATGAGAAAGCTCATACCAAGCTGCCTGCTCACTACATCCTGCCATGCCCCTCCAGCGAACGAGAGGCCTGGGCCGAACTGTACAGGCGTTGCGAGAGCCAATTGTAAGACGGAGTTCACATCGAGCCCTGGGACTATTTCGTGGCTCAGCGAACCGCTTGACGTTTTGTCACTCCCACCAAACATATGCCCCCCTCCAAGGACCATAGTAATGACAAACAATGGGATGGTAAAAATAAGGGCAAATACCAGGTGCAACATTACTGTTTTTCGTTCTTCACTGGCAGCCTTGTTTAATCGATCCTGAGCATCACTTGCCCTAGAGCCCCCCTCTTTCTTGATAACCGGGACTATTTCTACTCCATAACCTAGCTTCAGTACAACAGAGGATATCTCATTTACTCCTATAGCCTCTGGGGAATAAGACACCATTAAATTTTTCATAGGCAAAGAGACAGTTGCAGATTCCACACCTCTCGCCTTGGACAGAGCCTTTTCAATCTTTGTTACACACGAAACACAAGACATCCCACTTATGGTCATCTCGATGTCTAGGCTATTGAATTTCTCCTCTTCCACTGCATTGGGTACATCGAGTGACAATACTTCCACCCCGTAGCCCATCTCTAGCAGTGCATTAACAACTTTGTTGATTGACAGGGTGGCTCGGTCACCTTTCACTTCCACTCTGCAGAGAGGGAGTGAAACGACAACGAAAACTACACCCTTCACGTTACTTAACCGTTTCTCAACTTTCTGCACGCACGAAGCACAGCTCATTCCTGTAACATGCAAATGTAGAATAAGCATAGAGTCCTCTTCCTCTTTTTCTTTCCCGGTCATGTTTGAGTTTGACTTGTTTATGCTATTGCTGGGTGGATGGGGAGATGGAGGAAGCATTTTAGAGATGATGATTTGTCTCTCCCGATGCAGCAAACGCCGGCTTCACCAAATATGTAGTAGTTGTAGTAGTACCCTCTATTCCTCTGGTAGTCTCCCTTCTACCTTTGCAGAGCAGCACACTACTGTTTTTTTTTAATAGGCGGCCAATCATTATTACGCTCACTACAGCACACAAAGCAACTTCAACTTGTTACCCCTTTCAACAAGTTATATATTATATTACAACTGCTTCAAGACTTGGTGGTTCCACGTCATGATGACTCCTCCTTCTCCACCACCTTCCACCGCCGCTCCATATACCTGGTATACATGGAGGTGGTGAAGGTCAAGGTTTGGGGTTATGCTTCCGATTCCAGGGTTAATTAACAATAGCATTTGGCATACTATTACTATTTCGAGTTAAAGCAAGGAGGGTTGTTCAGGCTAGGGCTACCAAGGATAGCAGCACTCTTCTAGTTAGATTTCGATTTATTGCTGCTGTTGTTGTTCAGTTTAGGATGTAATGACCGTCACGTTGACTATAATAATAACTGACCTCACAAAGTAATATCACTGTCCTTTCAGTACGCAACTAATCGTCTTCCTTGTCCCTAGATGCTGAGGGATATTGAGACCTATCTATCCCCTTCACTAATCCTGTGCTGCCATAAGACTCCTATCCGGCACCCCCAACGCGGAGTCACTAAACACACGACTTACAAATGACCTACCGTATCTCGCTAGCTACGGGCCCTCCGGGTCCTCTGGGGCTCTAAATGGGACCGTTCGATTCTTGTGGTTCTCAGGAATCCGATGATCCTACCTACAGGTAACATATAAGCGTATATACAACGATACTCCGTCTACCCCCTGAGCCGACATTTGAATGACCCATTGTTATGGGACAGTTTACACGAAAGGTGCAAATTTTTTTGCACCTTTCGTGTAAAACGGGTGAGATTCAGTTAAATGACGCAGTATGACGCAGCGGTTACAAAAGTGCAACCGGCAACATATAACTGACAGCCTAGATTACATGACAACCATTCGTTTGGTTTTGTGACACGTGTCCTCTTTCTGTGACACATGCCTTCTTGTAATAAATAAAATATCACTCTACAGTAAGATATAAATGAAGCTCTGCCAGAAAAAGCATTGACAAATTACTCTATCACACGTCCAGATAGTGTGTTAAGGGTTAGGAACTTGGGTAGAGGCCTGTGAGTGATCAGCAATGCACAGAGAATTCAAACAGTTCTGTCACGTCTCGCCTGCCAGGGCTGTCTACATAATGACTTGTCGTTGGGGGAGAAAGTAACATCCAGGATATCGAGTTGTGCAAGTTTAACAAGATTAGGTAAGGCTGTTATTATATATACATATTCTTGGAGCATCACCCGGTGAGCGTATATACACATCATAAGGTGTACATCTGTTGTATTTGTGTATGTTTATTCCATAATTATGAGTATCTCTTAAGAGTGCAAATGGCAGCTTTCTAACGCGGTGAGACGTGGGTAGATAGGCGCTACAAAGCCAAAAAGGATGTATTACCAGTTTCTACTACGAAAAGATACGCGGCCCACAATTATCCCGAGTGGCGATAGCGAACGAATGGCTGTCACATCATCCACAACGATGAGTCACCACAACTATTGTTCATCACGAAGTAAACCGACACTACACTAAGTCGGTTATTATACGTCGGTTATGCTAAGTCGGTTAATTATATCTGCACATTAAGTATCCGCAGCTGTGCAATAATACATCCACCCCTTTGGAAGCCATCTTGCGTTTGTCCTACCGCGTTACCACCCGAGATTTCATTATTTTGAACCAACCCTCGCGAGTGACTGTTCCGCTCTGGCACGATTAATTATAATATACGAACACCCCTCCCTCCCCTTGCTGTGATAAAGCCAACTTATCAGAATCTTTAGTCATGGGGCTCTCGGTGGTCTTGAATATGATAGAATTGGTAGCTTGGAGTGTATTTGATGCTGTGCGGCTTCTCCTACTCATCATTCTGACTGCCGTGCAGGTTAGTTGCAGGTTTTTGGTATCTGCCTGCGTAGATGGCAGTGGTGTTTGTGTCATCTACTATCGCGTTTCCCGTTGTGTATAGCTGTAGACATTTAATGCCGTCATGTGCTCGCTATTATGCACAGCCGTGAATACTTTCCTGGCCACGCAAGGGACTGTCTTGTGTCTAAGCGACCCGGAACCGCGATGGACAATTATCACAAAGAAGAACTAATTGGTGCTGCTTTTCACTCACAGCAAATGATTTTCGTTGTTTGGTGGGCCTATTCTTGGGTAACGGTGCGTGTGGTAATGTTCCGCGACCCTCGAAGTCGACCACTAGTCTGGGATTGGAGGTACATTGACTGTGATGATATTGCTTTTCCTGAGAATTTTTCATGGGGAGTTGCATCCTCTTCGCACCAGGTGAGTGGGTAAGGGCGCGTGTTAGAGAATGTGAGGGCGAGGCATGATTGCCATAACCACAAGCCTAGCGCAGCGCTGCAGTGGACTACTTTTCCGCACTTTGGTTGTACTCCCAGGGAGCCTTGTTGCCACGGCCAGAGTGGCATGTGGTGTTGCACTACTCTCTATTAACTGCAGCGTTGCATCTGTGCCGTCCTGCAGGTGGAAGGTAATTCCACCAACAGCAACTGGAGTTGGTGGGAGAATCAACACATTGATGGCAAGTCTGTAATCCTTAATGGCGATAAGGTGAGTTCCTAAACTGGCCTATCACCAACCAATCAAACTGGTAAATCTCGAATTAAGACTGTGGAATAGAAAAGAAAAGCATACTTTGCCCAGACAGTTGTGATACGACTTTTAATGGCCTATTTCATTGTGTATTTGCTCCACGGAGCTAAATTTTGTCCGCCAACTGTTCTTCCACCTGAAGTGTGGTTCTGCATGTGATCACTGGAACCGATTGGAAGAAGATACGGCATTGATGTCAAATATTGGGGTCAACAGTTCCCGATTCAGGTTCTGCTCAAAGCTGCGTGTAATGTAGATTACAGATCATGGATTGTGATGTTACTCAGCCCTGGTCCTAAATACAGCTTATTCATATGTAGCATTTGCACTATCGTAAATGAACTCCACCAACTGTAAATATCAATCCTCTTCATCCATAGCCTTGAATGGTCAAAGATCGAACCATCCCCGGGTATAAGAAATCAAGACGCCATTGCACATTACCACGAGTATGTAGAGCATGCTTTTCTTTCCTTGGTCAAGTTGTTGTGGCCAAACTGAGTCGTGTTTGACTTTTACGAATGCCATGTATTCATTTTCCCCCCCTCATCGTTAGTCTTCATGTCAAAGCCATGTTGATTGTTATGCATGCACAACTCCCAGTAGGCAGGCAAACACTAAATACTACTAATCACTTTTATGTATCTTTCTGCTTGCATTCCAGGGAGATTGACCTGTTGAAGAATGCTGGCATAGAACCAATGGTAAATGTAACCGGCCTTTACTTAGTAATGTTTTCATCTCTGCAGTCGATGTGTCACTTCGCACAATATGATATTGCTAGCCACTCGCATTTCAGATTTGCGGATAAGCTCATTATTTGAACTCTAATCCTTAGATCACTCTATGGCACTCGGCTGTTCCGCTATGGTTTTACGATATAGGGGGAAGTGAAAAGGAAGAAAACAATCAATATTTAATCAGGTTTGCTGTCGATATGTACAAGGAGTTTGGGCACAAGGTAAAGTGGTGGGTTACATTGAATGAGCCAACGGTAAGTACTCTCGAGGAAGAACATCAGATCAATGGGGTTGTATAGGGAGCCTAAGTACAAATGCAAGCAGCTCTTTCTACACATTTGCCCCATTTTTTATTATTATTTCGACCATAACAGCAATACCTGCCCATGTGTCTGCAGACAGAATCCAGCTTGTGTTATATGGCTGGTATGTGGCCCCCGGGGAGGAGGAGGGATTTTAAATTAGCAGCAAAAGTGGTGACATGTGGATCTGCTTAATCAGTGTCATTGTTTCATTTGGCCTAATCTGAGTCCCAGCTTCTTAACTTAATGAAATGCCATACGGAGATGTATACGAGTATGAAAGCTGAAGCCAAGAGATTAGGCCAAGATTGCATGGTTGGAATTACTTTGTTCCGTAGCCTTACTTATGCTGCAAAGGTGAGTTGGAAAGGATGGAAGTTATGTGTGAATATTGTGTACTGGCACTTATAGTTCTCCTTCTCCTGTGTTGCGTGTGGCAAGCATTCTTAGCTGTTGCCTCTTGCATGTTTCTATTCTTATTTCACACTAAAGCTAATACCATAGCTCCTTAGTGGCACAATGGAGCTGACTACTTTGCTGAGTATTTACTAAATCTTTTTCATACAAATCCTGTACACAATTTCTTTGAAACTGGAAAGTGAGTGTTTCAAGCCATGTCTGTGTAGCAATGGAATGAGATAGCAACATGAAAGCTGCTAGTGGTCAAATGTATGGTGAGGGTTAGTCAGGAAGTAATTTATTGCATGAGTAGCCCTTGCGCTGATTTGAAGTGGAGTTTGTTGGTTTTTTTAACATCATGAGTGGTTTGGTGTGCCCTCTTGAGAGGGAGCGGGTTGAGTTGGTTTTATGGACTTGGGCAGCCCACATGCCTCAGTTGCCAGATGACAGTTGCAGCAGTTCAAATTAGGCTTAAATTCGTGTGCACCCTAAATGTTGGGTGGATTGTGGTGTGCAGAACCCAACTGCATAAAATTTGATGAGGAAAAGTTGCAAAGCTGTTTTCACTTGCCACAAAAACAGCTGCGAAATGAAAGTACCCAAGATTAGATTTGGGTGGGTCCGCTAACTCTTGCGCTTTGCCCCTCTTTTGCTAAATGCACAGGTTCCGCTATTATGTTCCTTTCATGATAAATTTGAAATATTTTGACAAGACTGCTCCAGCCTCCTATGATTTCCTTGGGGTTAATTTTTATGTGAGTGCAAGAGTTCACGTGGCTTCGAAGCTTCGAAGCTTCGAAGCTGGAGCTGAGATGGTTGTGGCCAAGGATTTCAGTGATTGGTGTTTTTTAGAATTATTTCGGGCTGTAGATTTGTTCCTGCCACTGTCTGTCTGATTTGTCTGTGCTTGAACTGTGCAGATTAATTCTGACGATTGGTACAATATCACTTCCATTTGTATGATAGTAATTAGTTCTTGTACTATGAGAATGTTTATTGTCTACATTTCCTTGCTGCTTTGCAATTGAGCTGCAATACATGGATAAATCACTTGAGAGCAATCAGCTTCTTTACACTGCATGCACCATTGACCTCAGCCCCTGATTTGTTCTCTAAATAGGTTACGTTTAGAACCAGTTTCTGGAATTTGTTATTTGTAAAAGATGACACAAAAATTACAGTGCATAAGAAGGTGACCTAAGATAGTGCAACCCAGTATTATTTGCTATTCAGTTTGTTTGCTTGGTTGACTCGTCATTTCACAAGCATCAAACAGCAGCAGGAGCTGCTTTAGTTCTCACATTCTTAGCTTTCGCTTTAGCCTTTGCTTTGATTTGCGTAAGCCCTGTTCTATGCTGTATTCATCTTACCCTATTCAGCATGAGGTTCCTGTGGACTTTCCAACGCATACCATTAATGCAGAAGGCCTGTATACTGCTATCAAGCATATGGTGGTCACCTGAATGTTGTGTAGTAGTTGAACTTATATTGTACTTGTTATTAATCAAACTCTGCCACCATGCTCTCTATTCATATGCTTGCAGTCTACACCACAGCTAGGTGATAGACCTCTTATCATTACAGAATGTGGAATTTCAGATTTTGATGACACCAGGCATGCACTATAAAGATGGGCTCTTTGTATTTCTAAATCTTTTACGTTGTACTCATTTTGTACTTGTAGGAGAAAACTGTTCCTCAAGCGTTACTTGTATGCCTTGAGCCGAGCGATTCGTGATGGATACAATGTTCAAGGTTTCTATTATTGGACTGTGAGTGTGTGGTTGTTCTTGTCTTGTATTGCATTCCGGCTTACTTGCTATGCATTTCTTTGCTGTGGATGGCTGAACCTTGATACCGGTTCCATCTGCTGCATTGTTGGCTACTTATCTACTCTGTCAGCTTTGTGACAACTTTGAATGGTTCGTCAAGAAAGAACACATATGTTTTGTGCAGTTTTTTCATTTCCCTGATGCCATTGTATTGGCCACAAACCTCAACTGCTTTTTGCCTTTCAGGTGTTTTGGCTATACCACGTATTTTGGGCTCTATTCTGTTGACCGCACAACCCAGGAAAGGAAATTAAAAGAAGGTTCACGCGAATTTGTCAGGTAAGCTATGTGGTGGGACACGCTATTTATTTTTTTTCCAAAATGTAGCAAACTGGTAGTCTTGTGGTATACCACAGTCCATGAAGTTTTCCCTCTGACTCAAGGTTAAATCTGCAGAGTATTGCAAAAATATAAGTGTGGGGAACTAAGACTGAAGAATAGAGAGGGCGAGCGTAAAGATTCCCCTATGGAATATGTATGTGGGGGGCAAAGACTGAAGCGAATACCCCCACCCAATCACAGTACTGGTGAAGATAATCTCGG
>PJEL010003567.1_pt1 | contig 13213 bp, 17 predicted proteins | sample 1853271 | NCBI WGS metagenome assembly PJEL01 (sample SAMN08108733, study PRJNA415343) | Invertebrate metagenome, whole genome shotgun sequencing project. | host: Globobulimina | place: Sweden: Gullmar Fjord | collected 2015-08 | reverse complement strand
GAGCCGTTGCTGCATTTCAGCTCACCAAGTACCCACCACCGTGTTATAACTGGCATGTAATTTGCTTTTCTTTCAGGTAAGGTATAAGCCTGGACCTGAATTGGCTGAGTATGAAGTTGACTTTATTCCTCCTTGGAAACGTGTCAGCATGCTAGAGGTATGTATGTGTTCACATTCTTCATACTCACAATGGGACAATCGTACCAACACTACCGATATGGTCCATCCCCCCTCTGCTGCCGCAAAACTGTTAATGCGTTGATCGACCGACCGCCTTGCGCTTGGCTACTATGGTGTTTTTCAGGGGCTGAAAGAGGCTCTGGGACAACCTCTCCCTTCTTTGGAAGACCCGGATTGCGACCAATTATTGTCTGAGTTGCTGGTGAAGCATGGCATTGAGCTGACCCCACCGCACACGACAGCCAGACTGGTTGATGCCCTTGTTGGTCATTTCTTGGAGGATAAATGCATCCAACCTACCTTCATTTGTGATCATCCAGAGATCATGTCTCCTCTCGCCAAGTATCACCGTTCACTTCCGAGTATGACTGAACGTTTCGAGCTCTTTGTGTGTGGCAAAGAGGTGAGTGTGGTGTGTTTGGAGTTTCAGCTCATATATGTTTATAATGCACTTTGTTGTGAGGGCTGATAGGGATAGGCATAACATGATTCTGAACACTGTGTGGTTTTAGTGGCGTGCTTTTTTTGTAACAAGTGACCAACACCATCTACTTATTTTGGGTTTGCCCTGCACAAACTGCACTGCACTGCACTCCCTTCCCATCACTTAGATCTGCAATGCGTACACAGAACTCAACAACCCCCATGTGCAACGTGAGCGATTTATTGCCCAGGCCAGGGCAGCAGCTGAGGGTGATGATGAAGCTCAGGTATATGTTAATGTAGCATAATTTTGGCTTTGCCTTGTAATGCTATTACATCATCGTAGGTATTCATAGAGCTTACTTTCCTATTATTGTTTAGGTCCATGATGAGTCATTCTGTCGAGCGATGGAGTACGGGCTTCCCCCCACTGCTGGGTGGGGCCTAGGTGTGGATCGTCTGGCTATGTTCCTCAGCAATCGCTGCAACATCAAAGAGGTGCTTCTATTTCCTGCCATGAAGCCAGAGCAACAGATTCAGAGCAGCCAAGACCAAAACGGAGGAGGGCCCTCATCTAGTAGGTGTCGTACTACCACTACCTTGAACCAAACATCTTCATCATCACCTGTGTTGGCATCATCGAGTTGCTGTCTGCATGAACAGAAGGTGCTTGAAGACATTGAGACAAGACTGATCATTTCGAAGGGTGAATTTCTGAGGGGGAGACATCCATCTTCTGAAGATGCCGTTGCAATAGATCAAGTAGAAAATATGGAACCAGGTGCACGGCGTAAAGCCCTTCGGAACTGCCCTGTAGCACACGGATGGTACAGAACAGTATCGCTGTTTACCCCATCAGTGAGGTCAATGTGGAAAGAGGTTGAATAAGCTAAGCTCTCAATCATTGTTGGATCTGTAGGTATTGAATAATATAGTTGTGCTTGCTTAGGCTTAGTACTGTAATCTACAATCCCCATCTTAATGACCTCCTATCATTTTCGTTTTTAATTATTGGCTGAAACTGCATTTGAAGCTCTTAGACACTTTGGTGTATGTACGGTTGTTAAGCATCACATCCACTAGTCTTATTTTTCCATCCATGTCGCTACCCTGCACCCTTCTGCCCCATTACTACTAGTCCAACAAAAAGGAAACGAGTGGAGAAGGAAGACATGTGTGGATGGAACATAGGATAATGATCTGATTACTTGTGGTGTTTGTATCGAAAATGGTAAAATTCCTTCAATAATCCTTTCACCTTGATAAGCGGCGGAAAAGGGGGGCTTCCAGCACCACATGTGTCAAAAACAAGGCTCAGTGCATACTTCTTGATTTGGGTTGAGCCACTCGTCTCGTCTGTTCAAGGTCGAAATACTATGCTGGTGCACTTTAAAATCATTACAGTGGGATTTGATTTTGAACAGAGATTAGCCCCCTAATTAGGAGGAAACTAAAATGGCCAGCCATTGCGGTCCTATCAAATGTTCTCCCTAACCCTAATTCGGACTAATCCGTATCTAAAATATCCCTTTCGCAAGGAGAGCTACTCACTCACGTACGTTCCACACCCTGATCTTACCATCTGTATACCCTGCATATAAATCAGAGCCACTGGGTGACCAGCAGAGACAAGTACAATATGGGATTTGCGCTTTGGCACTCTGCACTGGGAATTCAGGGCGGAGTTCGTCCACCTCAACCTTGTTTTCAAGGTCCCATATCTTTATGCCCTGCGTAGTGGCTGCACAAAGCCAGTACCTATTGGGTGAAAACACGAGAGAGTGGATGATGTCACCGGCTTCCAAGTTGTACAACGGCTTGCCATCCACAAGATCCCATAACATAGCAGTGCCATCTTTCCCGCCTGATGCACAAAGTGATCCATCCGGGGAAACAGTGACTGTGTTAAGGTAACCCGTGTGTCCCGTCAAGTCCTTTCGCAGTGTGCAGTTATGGAGGGACCACACCTTGACCAACTTGTCCCAACCACAAGATACAATAACAGGTGTTTTAGGACTAGGTGAAAATCGTACACAAGAAACCCAGTCCTTGTGGCAATCTTTTTCAACGGTGAACTTGCATATTCCAATGGTGTTCCACAGCTTTATTGTTTTATCTCGGGACCTTCCAAAGGGAGAAAGAGAGAGCGCGATAGGGGCACCGGGGCACAATATATTAGATTCAATTATAAAAAAGGACATAGTAGCACTTACATATGTTCTTTTCTATCTATTTCAACAATAGGAATCACAAATGGCCAGGAACAAGGAAAGAATGAGAAGGTATGCAGTAAACTAAATGGGGGGCCCAATGTAAACATCCAAGAGATCCACTATACCATACAAATGACTCACCCAGACACAATCTGTCGGTTGTCTGCAGAAAATGCAACAGAGAGGACATCCTTGCTGTGCCCAATGAAGCGCTGAACGGCACCAGTCTTGATCTGCCAAAGCCTGAGCGTTCCATCCCACGATCCACTCAGAGCATGCTCTCCGTCAGATGATAAGTCAACCTGATGCACGTAGAGGAGTTAAAGGCAAGTGGTGACGTCACAGGAATATACACCCTCCCTCTCTCACCTCTGATACAAAGTGCGAATGTCCCTTAAGTGCTTTATACGGCACTCCATACTCTCCATCCGCCCCCCCCCTCCCGATTGCCCAAACCAAGCACGTCTTATCTCTAGAACTACTGACCAGACAGTCCTCTTTGTTTGAGGTCATGGCTAAGCTGGTCACCCAATCCTCATGGCCCACTAGCTCACCCCTCGACTGCAACCGTTGGCTCATAGTTGTAATGTAACTGAGTGGCTGACGATGGTGTTAGGGTTAGAGTTAGGGTTGCAGTTAGACTTAGACTTAGGGTTTAGGGTTGGGGTTAGAGACATGGCTAGGGTTAGGGTTATGGTTAGGGTTAGGGTTAGGGTTAGAATTAGGGTTAGGGTTAGGGTTAGGGTTAGGGTTCGGGTTAGTAGGGGAAATGCGTGGCTCACATTAGTTTACGGTGGCGAATTCCACCCTGATTTGGGTATCTGTGGCTGTTTGCGAATTTCGTGGTTTCGGATTCAGTGGAGCCACGAAATGGTTCAAAGATTTTTGTTGTTGGATATATTTGTGGTGAAATTGAAAAGAAAAAGGGTTGAGATTTAGTGTTAGGGTTAGGGGATGTGATATTAGGGTTAGGGTTAGGGTTAGGGTTTAGGGCTAGGGTTAAGGTTAGGGTTAGGGTTAGGGCTAGTTGCGGTTTAGGATTTGTGTCGAGTGTAATTACATCTACAGAGGTGTATGTAAGGTTAGGGTTGTGGTTAAGGTTAGGGTTTAGGGTTAGGGCAAGGATTAGAGTTAAAGTTAGATTATAGTGCAATTGTATTAATAGAGGTGTATGTAGGGTTAGGGAAAGGGCTAGAGTTAGGGTTAGCGATAGGGATAGGTTTAGGCACAGTGTAATTGCATTACTAGAGGTGTACGTTGGGTTAGGGTTAGGCTAGGGTTAGGGGATGTGACGCTAGAGCTAAGGCTAGGCTTCGACTTACACTTAGAATTAGGGTTAGGGGGTGCGGTTACCAACTTGTGCTTTCTTGAGATATAATCGAATGTTGTACGTTTTTTATTAGCTCTATTGGTTGAAGTTGGACGTGTTAAGGCGGGTGTTCTGTGGGCTGTGGTGGTTTGAGAATTAGGATTAGGTAGGGTAACGTCATTAATGTGATGAGTGTGAAATACCTAACATGGGAGTGTATTAATGGCAATAGCAAGTGAACAGAAGCGGTAATAAGTATGGCTACTGTTTGTTATCAAGTATCCGAGACACCAACCCACGCACCGGGGCCGAGAGCAAAAGGTATGAAAGTGATATTTCGCACTTACTAAACGCAGGATTCGATTTAGAGCAACAATAAGTGAACAGAATATAATTATGGCTAGCTACAGCTTATGGTTATTAAGTATTATTGTTTTTTGGAGACAACGTGGGCCAGAAAGAGAGAGGGAGGACAATGACCACGGCGACTGACCCAATGACAATATGAAGAAATGGAAAAGCAAAACAGAATGACATAAATAACCTTAATGGCTAGGTTATTACGATAATGCGAGGAAATACAACTCACCGCTCTCTTGTTCTGATCTTGTAGGAAATCATTTCTCTTTCATTTTCCCTTCTCGCAATGAAAACGTGTGTGGTTGTTGGGGATATAATGAATACACCCATACCACCATCAACTTGTGGGATAGACTATTTCCACTTGCACGTAAAGGAATATTCGTAGTCGTAATCGTAATCTCATCAACAGACTGCCAATGAATTGAATGCCATGAAGCCCCCCTTCTCCATAGCCAAATGTCACAGAATAGGCAGATACTAAGGCATCACATCAATTTATAATACAACGCTTATCTTATGGGAGTAACAATTTACTTCCCATAACTTCAAGGTAGTTACATCCTTTCCCTACTGCCATTGCCAGGCCCCCTCAATGGTACGTGTTTATCCAATGGCTCGGCATTGAAACCTGAACCTCAGTGTTGATTTCGGTCATGTCTATATGGCACATAATACCCAATAATTCCTGTATTGATGATCTAGGAAGGCAATATAGAGAATCTTACATCTTAGTAGCAGGAGCAGGGGTGGATCGTCCCCCCCGTTGTAGCCCTGGTGTTGGTGACACCTAGCCACTTGCATGCAGTGACGTCATGTGCAGCAGTTACTAAAATTACTCAGTCGTAAATGGATGATCTGTAAGCATACAAGACCCAATAGCAGCGGTACTGGAACTTGAATTGCAGCGCGTAGTAGTACTTAAGAACTGTAGCTACAATTTAATCGTAGCCGCAGTTGCTACTATGGCCTTAACTACCTATCGATAACAGAGATCACGACATGTTTCACCTCTGAAACACTAAAACAAGTAGGTTTCGTTCGAAAATGTGTATCATATCATCAACGTCTTGCTGAGTCTTCTCCATTTAGGGCCAAGTATTTGAGCCTGACGAAAGTCTCGTCATCTTCAAATGGAGAGAGGGCCCACAAATCTCCGTATGCTTCCAATCTTGATTTGAGTTCAATATCTTCAGCAGCAGCATCATAAGGTCCCAAGGAACGTAGCTCATCCAACATTTCTGACACTGCATCTGCCATGGCAATCATCTTCGGTAAATACAGAATGGGTTAATCACCATGAATTCCAGCGGGTCAAGGAATACAATACAAGTGGTTCAATATGTATAAAGTACATGATTCATAATATTCATACCATAGTGCTGGCTTCTCTGGCCGTTCGGGCAGCATCAAAGTGGCTGTAGCCACAAGGTAAAGGAGGCAAAGAAACCAATGGAGTTTCCGTATTATGCCCTTCATAGCAACCTTTTTCTTTTCCTTTGTGTTGTTTCTCTTGTTGCTGCAGCTCCTCCAATATTAAACCGGCTGCAGCGGCCATGTTTTTTGCAACAGCCCTCATCCCTCCCACCTTCATGATCGAGGGACAAAGGTGGCACGTTATGCGAATGAAGATGAGTGTGTGAGCGGATATTTCTTTTGCGTTCTTCTATTACTAGTACCATTACATGCAAAGTAAAGAAAAAATGCAGCATTCATAGAACCTAATCGCATCGTATCCCAATTCAACCCCACCTTCACCACCCTAGAACAATGCCTACAACAGAAACAACACTCGTCTCTCTCTCTATCTCTTCCTCACCACTTCTTCCAAGTCAACACTCCGGTTTATGGCATCAGCTTCAGCTCTCAGGGCCATCGCCCTAGGCAGTCCCGAGGAGTGTAACCCATCTCCGAACCAGGCTTCGCGCCCAGCGCATGCATGAGACCTTGCCAGCAGGGCATTGCTGAAGTCCTGGAAGGCCTGCCTTCCACTTCCTTTCAAAACCTTCCAATCTCGGAGGGCTATTGCAATGTCCTCCATACATCCCCAAGCCGTTAGGGTTGGGGTTAGGTTAGGGTTAGGGTTAGGGTTAGAGTAGACTGTAATTACACCAATAGAGGTGTACATATGATTTGGGTAAGGGTCAGGGTTGGGGCTAGTGCCGGTGGGTTATAAGGCTATTTACACCATTTTTGTTCTTACTGTGAAGTTATAAAGCTGAGAGGTACGCAATTTGAAGTCGGGGTTCGGGTTAGGATCAGGGTTACGGTCAGGGTTAGAGTTAGGTTTTTAGGTTTAGGGTTAGGGTTAGGGTTAAAGGCTAGGGTTAGAGCATTATGATTACGGTTAGGGTTAGGGTTAGGGTTAGGGTTAAAGGCTAGGGTTAGAGCATTATGATTATGGTTAGGGTTAGGGTTAAGGTGGGCAGTATTCTTTCCGCCTTCCAACTTACAGGCTTGTCTGAGTAGGAAGTTAGAGTGAATTCTTAAACAGATCGATCAATGACGACACCATTCAGCTTAGTGTCGAGTCAGTGGTTGTAGAATTTCGTGCCATCCGTGTTATTAACGCCGTAATATGCGCCCCAGTTAATGGAACACTTCCGCCAACGTACAGGCTTATTCAATCAGGAACAGCGAAGTTAGAGTGAATTCTTCACCGCATAGCTTGATTTATGACGATATTCAGTTTGATATCGCAGTAGTGATTGTACGCCACCCGTGTTATATTAACTCCTTAATATGTCCCAGTTAATGGAAAAGAAATCAGAGTTGTTTGGGTCCAATGATGGTAGGAGGGATGGCGGACCTGGTCGTGCAATTAGAGGTGGTGGTATTGATAAACGAAATACTGAGAGAGACTCAGTCACCGCCAAAAGGGGGAGAGCTGCAGAAGCTGTTCGGGCTTCATCCAATACCACTTCGAAGATCAGTGCTGCCCGAAAGGATCAGAATATGAAAGATGCCATGGAGCTGAAGAAGAAAGCAGATGAAGCTATGAAGAAAACGTGGAAGAAATGGAACTGTGATCCATTTTCTGCTGCCCCACTCTACGACAGGGCTGGCACCCTATTCCGGGCCTGTGATGAGGATGAGAAAGGGGCTGAGGCATTTTTGGATGGTGCCGACTGTCATCTCGCGAATAGAAACTACGTCCTGGCAGCCAAATCCTACAAAGAGGCCGCAAAAATCATGGCATCTCAAGGAAAGGTCTTTGCTGCGTGTGATGCTTTCAAGAGCAGTGCCCAAGCGTGGATGAACGCTGGCGAGGAAGGAAAGGCTGGGGAGTATTTGATTCAGGCGGCTAAGCAAATTGAAGAGGAAAATGAAGATAACGCTGCAAACTTGTATGTGGAAGCTGTTTGTACTCTTGTTCCAGATGAGGCTGCATTAGGGGATGATATGATTCGAGTGATTGGTGCACGTGAAGTGTTCGATGAAGCTACACGCTTCCTCATTCAGTCAGAGAGGTAAGTAGTTTGAAGAAGTGCTGTTGTTGTTGTTTGTTTTTCGTGTTATGCTTTCTATTTTTCTCATGCTGAGACACCCGCTCGCTCACTAGGTATGAACAGGCTCTAAACGTAATTGGGCGACATGAACTCTTCCTAAGGTCAGAGGGCGCGAATCATGCTCTGCACAAACTCTTTGTCACATCCACATTAGTAATGCTGGTGATGGGAGACTATGTCCGTGCTGAAAAAGCATACAAGGTTGGTGCCTCCTGCCCGAATGCACCATCATGTATGTACACACATGGTGGTGTGGTTTGCACCCTTTGCATAACTCGCTTCTCTCTTTCTACAGGACGAGCACCTCCAGGATACAGCTTACTTGACTACTCCAGAATGTGCATTGGAGGATGAGCTACTAGTTGCATATAGGGACTACGACGTGGAACTGTTGGATACCCTCAAATCAGACAACCGAATCTCAAGGCTCGAGCCATATGCCGCAAGGCTTGCAAGGACTCTGCAAATAGATGAGGGAGGGGGGAGGCAATCGCCTCATGCACCTGCTGTAAATGTGATGATTGATGAGAAAGAAGGGGGGCAACCGACTCATGCAACACCTGCAAATGTGGTGATTGAACCAGCCCCCACAGGTAATTCTTCACATGAAATACCAACACTCGAAGGAATCAGGGCCAGAGTGGGACAGTTAAGAGTGAAGAGGAATGATAAAGAAATGAAGGTTGAGGGAGGGGGTAATGATAGCTCGAAGGGTACTGATGCAGATTCTGTTGAGGCATTAGGGTACAACAACGCTGATATTGACGAAGCAGCAGTCGTTGGCGCAGGGACAGAAAACAATGAGACTGCTCCAGCTCCTTGCCCCCCCATTTCTGAAACTGATCCAGGAAATGATCATGATTTATCAGAGGAGGATTTTGATCTCACCTAGGTGTGGATTACATACATACACACAACAAACTTGATATTAACCAACCAACATTGGTGGTTACTAGTCGTCGGTGGCATCTACATCTTTTGATTGAAAGCGTGCAGAGACTGCAGCTGCAACTTTTTCCAACAGATCTCCCCGTTTAAGGTTTCTGTTCTCATGGGCCTTGGAGATCATGCTCCAGTGCTCACCGTGCACTGGTTCAGCCACATCGCATTTGTCTTTTACCTCTTCTGCCTGTTCCTTGGTACCATGTTTGCTCTCAAAAGCATAATAGGCACCCCAGGCATCGCCGTTATCAGAATCCAGCGTAACGGCTCTCAAAAACCACTTACGGGCCTTAGGGAGTGTTTTTTTTGTCAAATCTCTGTTGCTGCTGTCCTCCTCTGTTATAGTGTGTCTGGTACAAAGAAAAAATAATAACGAACTTACCTTGGCATACTTCCTATCCCTCTCAAACAGCTGGGCAACAGCAACCATAACATGGGGGTCATTGTCACATCGCTTCAAAGCTTCCACACCCCTACTCTTCTGCTGTTGCCGTGGGACAGTCAATATCTCTTCTGCCCACAAGATACCACTATTGGGACACTCAGATATGGCACGGGCCATGATATTGGCTGCAGCCTGAAAATAAACAAGAAGACAAAGTTGACTTTTTCAGCATATAAAATCTGAGTAGACACAGTCACAATCCACCACACACCTTTGCATTTCCCGCACGCCTCTCAAGTCGAGTTGCCTCCAGCCACAGCTCATCGCACTTTGGTACACGAAGCCTGGCAAGCTCTATTATCGATCTTGCCCGATTAGGTCCATTGTGCCTCTCCTCAAATCTGCATGAAAGGCGCCATAGAGGAATACATCCTGTGCACTGCTGTAATCCTGCAGTGAAGTATCTCCTTGCAGAGGCTACAGCATCTGCTACCTTCTCTTCACTCTCTTCTCCCCCTGCGCCAAGTTCCGCATACTCAGCTCCCATCATATAGAGCTTGGGGTAGAGATATCTGACAGTCGGAGCAGACATGGTGAGAGATGAAGAAATGTAATGTTCTAACCTAGCAAGGCGGGGGGTGGCTGTAGTACAGCATAAAATGGAAGACACCACCTCTCTATTCCTTCGTCCACCAGCTCAAGGGCGCGTTTAATATCTCCCGCCCCTCTCTCTAACAGCGCAGATTTCATCCAAATTCTAGCTGAGGGCGCCCCTTCTCGAGCTCTGCAAAGTAGCTTCCTTGCCCTTTCTATCTCTTCATTCTCCCACTCCAGTTTAGCTGCCGCAAGCCAGATTTGTTCACTGGCTGGGTTAGCTGCAAAGGCACGCTGAAGGGTGGACCTGGCACCTGCCACATCACCAGCCATCCACCGTTCTTTGGCAAACATGAGCCACAAAAGCTCTGCCTTTGGACACTTTTCAACCCCAACCTTCAAAACACTCTCAAGCTCATCTCGTGTACCGTGGGAGCGTTCGAGGCTAGCAGCCCTCATCCATACACCCTTTCGATCTGGAAATTCGGCCAGGGCTTCAGCAATGATGGCTCGAGCAGTTACAACACTTCCACGCTTCAGGCAAGCCTCTGCATCATCAAGCCACGTTGTCCTTCGATCCTCCGGGTCTACTCCAAACCCTACAGTCAATTTAATAATAGCTGCACAGGTGACTGGTGCACCAGCTGTTTCCGCAGCTTCTGCATCCTTGAGCCACTGCTCCCTATCCAGTACAACCTGAAAGGATTTAAGACTTTCAATTGCTTTCGATATAATACGCTCAACATCCGAGCAATTCCCGTGCGCCTCTTCCATCTTGGCTGCAGTAATCCACACCGAAGGCTCTGTGGGCAATGCCTCTCGGGCCTGATTGAGAATTCTTCTGGATTCCTCATGGGACGTAAGCCGGGCGTACGCGAGCCACATCTCCACACTGTGAGGTACACACTCTACCGCTCGAGAGAGCATCACTTTTGCATCCTCCTCATCCTCTAGTTCGATGGCTGTTCGCCACAGCTTAACGCTGTTGGGGATAAATTCCAGAGCCCGACGAAGAACGATTTTCTTTTTGTTTGTGATTTGCTCTAGTGAAGCAGCTCGAAGCCAGATTTTGACACTACCAGGAATGTGCTTTACTGCATTTGCCAGTACCGTCTTTGCATTATCTGGGGTCTGCAGCCGGGCAGCTTCGAGCCACACATCCTCACTATCGGGGCAAGCCTCACACCCTGCTTTAATAATCTTGCGCGCCTGAACTAGCTTTCCTGCAAACTCCTCAACACGGGCAGCTGCTATCCATCCAGGTCCGTGCTTCGGGTTGGTACTCGTGACACTCTTAAGTAGAAGCCTTGCTTTTTCAATGTCTCCTACCTCAGCTTCTGAGTTGATCTTGATTGAGTTCAGATCAGTGAGGTAACCCTTGGGGTCAACGGTTGTTTGACCGGACACGCTATCAGAAATACGATCTAAATTTAGACCCAAAACTTTCCCGCGAGCTGAGGCCAAACCAGATATGTTCGATTCTCTACCTACAGTAGATCCTGGCACAACACTTGCTGTTGGATCACTCGATGGATCCATCGATGTAACCATAGCATTTGCCCCACCAACATCCACAACACCATCAGGAAGTGGTGTAAAGGCATTATTGTTCCCCCCCACACTGTGACTGCTCTTGTGCCTTACGGAACGATCTTGGGCTTCAGGAATAGATTCCCACATCACACTTGTCATGGATCCCAGCTTGCTTTTTAGGTCTGCAAACTGATCTGATATTTTGTCAACCCTCGACTCCCCCTGCAGTTCTTCAATACGTGCTGCCTAGTGTTTGAAAAAGGAAAAAAATTAGATCATCAACTCATCTTTCCCATAACATTGGCACTTTGTTTGCACGATGCATACTTCTTGTCTTCGTCTTCTTCGAGACTCCATTCGGTCATCCACAGCCTCATAGACTCTGTCTGCCTCCTCATCTGCCTCATCGTATGGGGTATCACCAAATAAAGCCTGACCGTAGCCACTAAACTCATCAAAGTTGGTCTCGCTGTAGTCCATGTGATCGTTATCTACAGCACCTACGGAAGGAGCGCTGGGGGGACCTCGACTATCTGTCCTGTTTTCACCCATACCTCTCCCTCGCCCAGCAATATAGCCAGCAGGAGCAGGGCCAAAGTCAGTTCGAGCCTGAGGTGCAGGTACCTCAGTACCCCGTCCCGCAGTTGCAGAACCTAACATTGCAATAGACGGAAAAGAAACGGGGTAAGGGTAAGGGTTAGGGTTAGGGCTAGGGCTAGAGACACATCCATAAAAATATACAATACAATATCAGTTGGAGAGAGTAGCCACACTCAGGATAGTAGTACACAAATGCATAAACGTATATCCACAGGGCAGGGCGGTCACGAGAAAGCAGAAAAACCAAGACGGAGGTAAGGCTCCCCCTAACGCGGAAGATAGCTGCTGTACAGTAAATACCGAGGCACATCACCACTAAAACACTCAATGACTCAATGTTCAACACTCCCAAATAACATCATAACCAACCTGCAGGGCCGATGTCCGATCTCGTCATAAAACCAATAGCTCCACGACCAACACCTGGCACGTAGTTCTGGGGTGCGCTCTGCCCACCGTAGGTGGGGATCGTCTTGGGTCTAATCCCTCTCATCTCTGCGGCCCTATTCATGGTGGTTATTTTGGCTTTAAAGATAAGGGTGCTACTTCTTCACCTCAGGTAGAATATCAATATAAATCAGAGTCGTCCTTATGGTGTTGGGTTAGGATTAGGGTTGTAGCTGGGACAGCGCCAGTTTGTGGTAGCGTAGGGTTGCCTATATCGACTAGTGATTAAGATTAAGGTTTAGGGTTCGAGTTAGCTAGGGTTAGGGTTATAGTACTATGTAGTTACATTACTAGAGGTGTACATGCAAGCAGGTTTACGGTTGGGGTTCGTTGAGTTGTTTCGTTGTTTCGATTTGTTGAGGACACGCTCGAACGTATTGCCGGATGGAAGAGTCTCATATTAACAATCCAAATACAAAGGGCCAAAGCATGGAACCCGAGAATGGTTTCACCTCAAGTTGGCAATTTATGCTGCTTTATAAACGTGCTTTGCCTCTAATCAGTTTTCTTGAAGACTGAGATCAGATAGTGTGCAGATAGCTGACCCATTGTTGGGATCTTAGTGTAACTGATCTATTGTTGGGGTCAGCAGGTAGTTGATTCAGTGTTCGGGAAGTTGCCCGAACTGGACCAAATTGTTCCGCCTTGCTGAGAGTTCGATTGAGTAGTTTCCTATGTTTTGTAACATCTGTATAAATAATTCACTAACCTTGTACAG
>PJEL010003566.1_pt1 | contig 13213 bp, 23 predicted proteins | sample 1853271 | NCBI WGS metagenome assembly PJEL01 (sample SAMN08108733, study PRJNA415343) | Invertebrate metagenome, whole genome shotgun sequencing project. | host: Globobulimina | place: Sweden: Gullmar Fjord | collected 2015-08 | reverse complement strand
CGTGGTCGGGGTCGGGGTCGCGGTCGGGGTCGCGGTCGGGGTCGGTTTAATATGACTTTAAAGCCAAGGACGGCACATAACCAGGAGGATGTATGAGTTTTGTTGAACGTTATAATGAAGTAGCTAGCGGCATTTAGAATCCAAAATCAAAGAGGATGTTAGGCTCTCGTTTTTGGATGATTGCCATAAAGCGGCATTATCAAACATATAAACCCCTATTCTAATAGCTAAACAGTATTTCACACAGTAATTTTAATTCACTATAGTAGGTTTACTTTAATTAATGAGGAAGGGAAATGCCACAGATTGATAACCCAGTGTTTTTTATGTTCGCGTTTTTATCCGCGTTTGTTTTTATCGCAACTATCTCCGCTATATTTTTTGGGTGGATTGCGTCTTTAGTTTGGGGGTTTATTGACAGGGAGAGCAAGCCAAATATCATTATGCAAAAGATCCCAAGAATTATCTTTGGTCGCGTCATAAGGGGTTATGGTGGATGGGTTGTAATGACAGGCTTGTTTGAGCGAGCAGGAAGAAATAGTTTTAATAGTTCATACTGCGAGTTTGTAGAAAGGTATTGCGTTTTCAATTCTAAAGAATCCGCAATTTCTTGTGCTAACAGCCGTAATCGCTCTGTGTTTGATATTGTTTTTGGGTTATTTTATGCCTGCTTATGTATTTTTGTAATGGGCGCTATCTTGCAATGGCTGTTATACCCATTCATATTTCTATTGGTCTTTGCATGCGTAATGGCGTTGTCTCGTTTTACAAATGATTTGCGCAAGTCATTCAATATTCACAAAGATGACAAATCTGTTCATCTTAGTAAAAAGTGATTTAAAGCCAAGGACGGCACATAACCAGGAGGATGTATGAGTTTTGTTGAACGTTATAATGAAGTAGCTAGCGGCATTCATGAGACAGCAAAAGATAAAGGCTGGTGGGATGAAGACAGGAACGATGGCGAGATTCTTTGTTTGATTCATTCCGAAGTGAGCGAGGCGCTAGAAGCTCTTAGATCTGGAAACCCACTAGACGATAAAGTGCCAGAATTCACAGGTGTTGAGACAGAGCTAGCCGATGTGATAATAAGAATCATGGACTATGGAAGCGCAAAGAATCACCGCGTTGCTGAGGCGCTTATGGCTAAGATTGAGTTTAATAAAACCAGATCTTATAAGCATGGCAATAAAAGGTTTTAAAGATGGATGATAGCGCAATAACAACAAAGGGTGAGGTGTATTTGGGTGCTTGGTCTGATGAGGTTGAAAGCTCGACAGGGAGAACAGACCCGTGGTTTAAGGTGTTTCTATCTGACCGTGGCATGCTTGAAAATATCCGCTCTCAGGACGTAAGAGGCAAGGCTAAAGAAGGTGGAAAGCGATACATGCTTGTTATGGTCGAAATAGGCGACGATGAGCAGCCAGTAAAGAAGAGCAAGCACATGGGAAGCCTGTCTAATGTTGCTGCTATATTATGCCAAGATAAGCAGTTCGGCCCATGGTTTAAAGTCGCAAATAACGCTGCTTACACGGCTTGCGTAAACTCGCATGGCGCTGACTGGCAAACGCTCGATGCAGAGGATCGATGCAGAGAGCTAATACTGTACACGTGCTCGATCAACTCAAGAGCAAAGCTAGACACCGATGATCTAGCCGCTCAGACGTTTAGAGAGCAGATAGCAGAACCGTTTAATGCGTTTAAGAAGGAGTAGATTGTGAGAATTGCAGTTTTCGTTACGTGCGTATGCTTTTTTTTGGTTGTGGGTTGAGTGACGAGCAGATAATGATTAAAGGAATGAAAAAGTTTTCGATGAGTATGTATGCAAACACGGCAGGCCTCAAAAGAGAAAAGATACAGGATATGCTCGATATGCCATTTACCTATTATTACAATCAAAAAATCATAGGCCAGCTCAGCGAACTTGAAGCTTCTGTCGAACAATACCTATCCTGCTTGTGCTTTGATTGCAGGATAGCTCAAGGCTTTAAGCGCAAAGATAAAGGCGCTCACACTGCTAGCGTTAAAGCATGCTCAGAGTGCGGCGAACAAAAACCGATACTACCCAGCCGGCACTGGGTTAGTAATTAAAACCACATTTGTTATGAATAACTGTTATTTCACGTATGTTGTTGTATGGGTTATTCTTGATACATCGTTTTTCTGTACGTCTCAGATTATTAACCAATAGCCGAAGGAGGCTGCAACATGAAAGACCAGCACGAAAAGATCAAAGGGTATCGTGATCTATCCCAGGAAGAAATCGACCTAATAAACGCCATCAAAGAATTAGCTGAAAAAACGGGTGAACTGTGCGAGCGGTTAGTTGGTAAAGACGGTGGTTCAGCACCCGATCAACGATGGGTAAATATTGGTAAAACTGATTTGCAAAAAGGCTATATGGCGCTTGTTCGCAGTGTGGCCGAGCCAACAACCTTCTAGGAATTGTAGGCCAAGGATGGCCGGACGCTCATAGAGTGAAATTTAATATGCAGCCGGTGTTAGCTACATGCATATACAGGATGGCAGCCCTGAAAAAACATTGGCCTGAGTCGCATGGCAGCACCCATAACGATTTAAACGTGGCTGCATATTAAATTTTATTCTTGTACGACTGCTGAGTATTAGATTATGGAGCTAGATCAATTTATCGAAAAATGGGGTCGCTGGGTTGAGATTAACGAGGGTGAAATACGCATAAAGTCGCAGCATCTAGTTAGACGCTGGAAAGTATCTTTTGATGCGGACGTTAAAAAGCTACCCAGCGAATTTAAGATAGTATGCGATTTTTCAGACTAACCAGCAAATTTGTACGAATGGAGAAAGTTATGAAGTGCGTAAAAGAGAAGTGCAAAAAAAATGCTACACACGTCGTTGCACCTGAACGTCGAATTGGCCTGTCTCACAGCCAGGTCGAGTACTGCTCACAGCATACAGAGCCGTACCGGGCATACCCTGACGACTTTGAAATAAAGCCAATTAAGGCGCTAAAAAAGTGCGCTAATACAAAGTGCAGGAAAGAGCGACCAATTTCTGAAATGAGCGTCTGCATGGATAGTCGGCCAATTGAGCGTTACGTCTGTGATTTAAAATGCATGAAAGAATTTTATAGCGCGTAATTGTGCGACTACGGAGATTGCACCATGAGGTACCCTAAATGTCCCCTCTGTGGATATGAATTTAATGCTGACGATATATGGCACACTGGCAGCACAGATTTTCCAACAGGAAATGATGGCGACACAACAGAAACGGAATGCCTTAACTGCAAGAAGGCATTAACAATAGAGCTGTCTTTAAACCCCGACTGGCGATTTCTTGATGAAGATGGCGACGAAATCTAAATCACGACAGCCTGTACAAATTGCGCGTTAGCGAACTATACGGAAATTCCGAAAAGTTGAAAACTGAACAACCTATACAAATAACGAGATAAAAATGAAAAAAAAATACTTAGCACTCTTAATCCATGGCTTTAATGTGTGGGACGGCGGACGGCAAACCGTTGGCAAACTGCGCCCTTTCTTTGCTGACATAAATATGCCGTACATCATGCTAAATTATGGCCACTTCGGCCTACTGGATACGCGATTTAAGAATGACAAAATTGCCAAGCGTGTGGTAAGGGCGTGCAGTAGTGCCAATCTTGCAGGCTACAAAGTCATCGCAGTGGGACATTCCAACGGTTGCGCCATCATTCATCGAGCGACGACCAAATATCTTGCCGCGATTGAGCAGGCCGTGTATATCAACCCGGCGCTTAAAAAAGATTTGGTGCCGGGCAAACAGGTGCTGCGTGTCGATGTATGGCACTCGCCCAGTGATCGCCCAGTGAAGCTGGCAAAATTGTTACCGTTTGCCAATGCCCGCCCATGGGGTGAGATGGGAGCAACAGGCTACCGGGGCGATGACGGACGCATGCGTAATCGCGACAAAGAGTATGATTATCGGGTGGATAGCTGTGAGCACAGCGACATGTTTAAAATGGAAAAGCTGGCGTTTTTTGGGCCGAAGGTAGTGTCTACACTGATTGAGGATTGAGGTAGATGGCATGAGCGAAGAGCAACAACAGGTAAAGAGCCAATGACAAAAAAACGAAAACTCAGCGACTTAACAGCCCTCAGATCAGAGCTAAACACTCTCATCGAAGCTGAGCCAGGACTAACAAATAAACAGCTGTATAGCCGCATCAGCAGCGACCACGATCTAAAAACAGTGCAAAGCTTAACCCGCATTTCCAGGTTCATGAAAAGACCGTCTTCATGAAGCGTGGCTAGAAATGTCTGTGGCGAGCTAACAATGATTCGCGATGCGCTGTGTTTGAAGCGCGGCGTTCAACGGCACAAGAAATGGGTGCCAGAGCTAAATCTGAAAACATCGGGCCATTAACTCAACTGGACAGAGTAGCGACCTTCTAAGTCGCAGGTTGCAGGTTCGAATCCTGCATGGCCCACCACATAACAGAGGGTAAGTAATGGAAGTAGTGAGCGACATAAAAAATGCTGCAATTAACCAGCTAACAGTAGATAAGCTTACAGAGCTACTGGAAAAGGCCAAAACTGGCGAGTTAGAATCTATTATGTTTGTTGACAAATACAGCGATGGCTGTTGTGGATATGGATGGAGCGGAAGCCTTGACAGAAAGATGATTGCCGCTATGGAGGAGATGAAGTTTGATATTCACGCGGAGATGTTTTTCCCTAACATATTGGATGAATAGATATGCAGCGTAAAGCAACCAAGACCACAAGAGGCACAAACGCATCAGAAAAGCGCTTTATGGCGTGGGTTAAAGATCAGCCGTGTTGTATTTGTGGCGCGCCTGGACCGTCGATAGCCGACCATCTATACGGCTCAACATTTAAGCATAACAAAATCCTAGTAGGGCACTGGGCGTTATTGCCCTACTGTCAAGAGCATGACCAAGTTAAGACTATTCATGGCCGCGCAGAGCATAATAAGCAGTTTGGCCCGCAGTCTGAATTATTTAGCAGTATGATCTACTCGGCGTGTCCCACTGATTTAGCCCCTCCAACAGATGTTAGAGATTCTATAGAGGATTGGGGGAGATGAGCAAGTGGCGAGCAGCAGCTAAAGTTGACAAGAATCAGCCTGAAATTGTCAAAGCGTTGCGGAAAATACCCGGCGTTACAGTTCAGACGAAAATGGATGACATTTTAATCGGTTATAAAGGCGTTAACTATTGGATTGAGTTAAAGGAGTCAAAGCCATCGCCAAGCCAGATTAAGTATAGTCAGTATAAACTATGGGCAGAGTGGCAAGGGCAGTACCTAATAGCGTGGGAATTGGGCCAAATATTAGAACTTATCGGCATTAGGCCGCATGTATAGGGGTTGGTTATGAGGATTCCTTGGAGAAAAAAGGAAGAGATTGATAAGTCAGAGATAAAAGTAAAAACAAACACTCTGACAATATTCCTTGCTAATGGAACAAAAGCTGGAGCTTCGTGCAACCATAAAGATAATTATGGCAGGATAACACCGTGGATATCTTTTTATTCGTGGTTTTTTGGCAGAGAAAGCGAGCATTATATGCTTCGGTATTGTGACGGAGAAGTTATGATTCGTCGATCAGATATAAAATCGTTTGACGTTAAAATACAGTGACACCTGATCTTATTGACGGGTTTACGCACCAACTTATGAAGGATTGATAATGGTCAGAAAACTTGAAGAAGGCGACAAGTGTGAATGTGAAGGGTGCAAAGAGGAAGCTGTGTACATGGTTTATTCTCGGAACTTGGGGAAGGTGGTTTTTTGCTGCGATCCTCATGCTGATATAGTTGTTGATGAGCAATATCCTGAATACAATGATGTTTGCAGCAATTGCGGATGTATGCAAGGTGTAAATTAACCCAGGTCTAGCCCGTATTCGTAGTTAAGAAGGGTCTTTTTAGGAGGCTTTATGATAGATGCAATTACGGGCTTTGTAGTATATTTAATGTCAATTATCGGTAATTGGGTGGATATGGAATGAGACAAAACGCAGATGAAGAAATAATAAACATCATCATTTATAACACTATCGGCAAATGTTCCGTTGATAGCTATTCCGATATAATCCCAGAGCACACGCTACAGTATCTAAACGCTGATTCCTTGGACGTAATGGAAATAATCATACTAATTGAAGGTGAATTTAATATAGCAATCGATGACGAATCTATGGTTGAGTGGACGGATAAGCCGCTGTCAGAGGTTTATGAGTTTGTCGAGAGGTTGGTCAGTGGCTAAATAACATGCTATATTTAAGATTATGGGACTAATACTTTTCACAATACTATTTTGTATATCGCCGTATGCGGCAATTGGAATCCTTGCTTATTCTTTCCTTATTGGGTTCCTATCTGCTCAGAGATAGCAGCTTTTGTGGACGGAATTACAACTTTCCCTGAATGCGGCTTAAGCAACGCTTTCTCTAAAGCGTTTCGTATCATCTCTTTGTTTCCGCTTCTTAAGATAGATTGCAATCTTCCTGAGTTTATTCCGCTCTCAAGAAGTATGTCTCCAGCATCCTCTAGTGATTTTGTAAACGCCTCGCTATTGCGCTTACCAGACAATCCGCCCATTATCTGGCCAAACTTATTCGCAGCCGCTATAGGGCTATCTATAACCGATCTAGCCAACCCAAGAACATCGCCCGCACTTCCGGCATCTGCAATTTGTTTTGCTGTGGTAGAGTTTGCTTGCGCTGCATTCCTGGTCAAAATGAACTGTGACTCTCGCTCCATGGCATCATTAAACCTATCGAATGATTGCTTGTCATCGAATACGGCCCTGAGCTTTCGTACATCGCCATTCTTTCCAAAAAGGCGCTTAACTGCATCGGCGTTTGTTTGGAGGTCATCAATCTTGTCGAGAATCGCTTGCTTTGCTCCAAGCTGGAACATTTTCTTTTCGCTAGATCCCATAGACGCTACAAATTTATCAACATCTCTAGGCTTCATTTTTAGGAATAGCTCGCCCGATTCTGCCGCATTTTCAAGCTGTCGCTTTCCGGCGAACAGGTCTCTGCCTTGCTTATAAACAGGAATAGACTCATCTGCCTCTTTCACCATTACGTTTTTTAGCCTAACTAGATCTCTAACCTTGTTATTTTCACCTTTTCGTAACGCCTTGCCTATTTGGTCATCCATTTCCTGTTTTGTGGCATCGATAATGTCAATATTGCTTATCTTATCGCCCGCAGCCCTTTTGTCTGAAAGTCGTTGCTGTGATTTGCGTTGCGCCCGTCCTACTGAAGAATCCCCATCAAGAAGCGTTGAAAGTCTTTCGCTTAGCCTGATATCTTGAGTTCGCGCCTGATCATATAGCTCATTAATCTTTGGCTTTAATGTTTTATTAAGTCTTGTTATTTCATCATCTACATTTAAATATGATGTCCCACTAGCGTCATCAAAGGCTTCTGATATTCTAGCGCCCTGACCTGCCTGTCTAGCCTTAAGTGCAGTCGATGCACGCCCCTCCATTACCGGGATTTGATTTGATGCGGTTCTCAATAGCCTGGAGAAATTAACACCAACATCAGCAGGCATTGATTCTGGACCAAGTTGAGCTAGTCGTTGTGTAACATCCTCTGGCGATAGCCCTTCCCTAACCATAGCTTCCGCTAGTAGCTTTGATGCTCCATCCTCTGACATATCTGACATGCTTCTTGAAAGTGCGCCAACTCCTTTAGCGCCCATGTCGAATAAACCTTTAAGCCCTTGAGTTCCGGCAGAGGCTGTTACGGGAGCTAATATTGATCCAACTAACGCCCCTTCGTCTCCTGATATATCTTCTCCGACCTCAGACCCGACAGCAGATACAGATCCAAGACCAATATCGCCTGCTACTGTAGTTTGTCCGGCTTGCCTAAGCAGACCTGCAACCGTAGACTCGCCGCCCGTCACTATAGCCGGGAGTTTTTGAGACAATGTTCTTATAAATTGACCAATTCCTAATGCTGCTGGCGCTGTTTCCCCTACAGCACCCAATATATCCTTCTTTGTTCCAGGCTCTACAAACCCACCTTCTATCCCAGGTAGTGATTCTCGTATAGTTGGAACCTTTTTTTCTGATCCAGCTAAACTTAACGCCGCATTAACGGTATCAGGACCAAGGAAATCTATAACGCCGGCTATTGACCTGTTTGCACCAGCTGCTATTTCTGCTAATTCGGGGATGCCTGGTAATTTACTGAACGCTTCAGATACGCTCTTTATTTGCCCTGTGTCTTCGACTGGTTGATCAACAGGAACACCACCAAACCTGCTAACAGGCTGCGATGATTGATCTACTGGTATTCCTCCAAATCTGCTTGTCGCCATTATGGTTTCCTAAATTCTTGGCCATCTTCAGTGTATATGGCTCCTGATGGCAGCGCATCATATTGCTCTTGTGTTGTTAATTCTCCGCTTTTGGGCTGATCCTCTGGCATTCCTAGCTCTCGCTGCTTTGTTTCTATGTTTCTAACTTTTTGGTCTATAAACACCTCTAATTGCGCCACTTTTTGATCTGGTGTTGCATCAGGGTCGCCCATTGTAGCTCTTAATGATTCGCCTTCCGGCACGGTGAATGCCGCCCCAAAGGTTGGCTTGAGTAGTGGTAATACTTGGTTGTTAACTAGAGCTATAAATTTTATTCTAGCATTCGCCCCTTTCGTCGATCCGAATCCGGTTTGATGAACTGCTGAGTCCCACACATTGCCAAGAACGGTGCTAGTCGCTATCGGTGCTAGTTCCTTTAGTTGTGAAATAGCGTCTTTTAATCCAGGAAGTGCCGCATTCATCCTATTGAGATCGGTTAGTGTCTCGCCTTTCGCTGCCGCTTCTTCTTCTGCAAGCTTGACCGCCTTCGCTATTTCAGGCTTAAATTTAAGCTGTTTCTTTAGCTTGCTTTCCTCTTTGGACGCCTCTTTTGCGCCCGCTATCTCGGCTTGTGATGTGGCCACTTGCTCTGTTGTTCCTTTAGCCGCTATAGTTTGAGAAGCAGACCCAACCGCCCTTTCTACTAACCCTGCCTTGATGCGTCTTGCTTTGTCTACCTCTTCTGGCGTGAATCCTTTCGTTAACTCCTCCCCGGCAACACGATCAAGCCTAGACTGCTCTGCTTCAAACTTCTGCCCGGCAACACGCTCACTAGTCTGATATGCGCGCTTCTCGGCAACTTCACCCGACCTGAGCTTTTGCAACGCTGCATCTCTCTCAGCCAAGATGTTAGATCTGTGCTGATCTATTAGCATAGGCGTTGCTATCTGTGCAGCGCCTTGAAATGCATCGCTTAAAAACCCCATATTACTCTCCCAGAATCTGGCTAATTATCCCTGGTAGTTTTTGTTTCTGCTGTGGTGGCGACTGGGCTGGCGCTGCTTGAGCAACTTGCGGCGCTGCTTGTGGTGCCATTGGTTGTTGTGGCGCTGTTTGTGGCGCTTGAGCACCGGAACCACCCCTTGCCGCTGCATCCTGTTCTTGCACTAATGCCTGTAAATCCTGATCACTCATACCCTCAGACAGACCTTGCACTTCAGCAGGGTCAAAATCATACATATTGCCCAAATCTATAAGTAATAATTGCGACGCTCTGTCCAGGGTTTGTTTATCAGCAGGTATAACGCCGGCCTCGCTTGCAAATTCCACGACGTTAGCAAGTATCTCACCGGCAGAATTAATAATGACCGCCTCTGGGATAGTGCCGCCGGATTGCTCATCAAGTTGAGCAAAGATGGTAGAGGTTGTTTTAGCTAGCCTCTCCGCCGGGTCCCCCGCTTGTTCATTGCCCAACATCTGCATTATCTGCGGACTGGATGCCGGATCAGACAGAGCCTTAACGCCAGATAACACAACGCGCTCGTAAGCTTCCTGCTCTTCTGGAGTTGGGGTAGTGTCATCTACCGGTTGCGCAGCAACTTGAGGAGCCACTTGCGCAGCACCCTGCGTGACTGGCTGAACATTCTGCTGTATTGCGTCATTAAGCGCCATATGCTGGCCTCACTGCTGAATTAATGTAACCCTGGTTTGGTGCGTATCGATCAGCTGGTCGTATGCCTAGGTCGATTCCGCTTACATCTAGGTTTCTTTGTTGCCGTAACCGCTCAGCCTCTAGACGTTTGCGCTCTTCCCGTTCCGCTTTTCGTTGTTCGCTCGCTGCCTCTGCGTTAGATAGAGTGTTTATGCTCATTGCAGTTAATAAAGGGTTTTTCATTGCAAACTGACCAGTACCCTTAATTGCTCCACCGACCAATTCACCTGCTGTTGGGGCTACTGTTGGTGATAATGTTGATGCTCCAGATACTCCTATTTCCATTCCTTGCATTGCGGGCTGTGCGAACAACTCAGCCCCACCGGCTGCCTCCGTAATAGGTGTACCTGTTGCTATTGCCTCCCCTAGCGCCGCCTCTGTTCCAGCTGTAGTGCCAGCTGTAGTGCCAGCTGTAGTGCCAGCTGTAGTGCCAGCTGTAGTGCCAGCTGTAGTGCCAGCTGTGGCTCCGGCTTCGGCTCCACCGGCAAGCGTAGCCGCTTCACCTCCGCCAACAAACGCCCCATTTACTGACGCAAAAGGCGACTGCCAAGCCCCAAAGGCAGCACCACCAAGGTAAATAGCCGCACCAATCATAGCAATTTTGCCAAGCTTTGACTTAGTTACTTCCTTGAAGACCTTCTTTACTCCTCTGGCTATGCTTTTTATGGCTTTAGCAGCAGTCTTTATCATACCGGACATTATCTCGCCTCCATATAAACCGGAAGTTCTTTCTTTAACCCTAATCTTTCTAACATTTTGCCTATTCTCGGATCTGCATCACATTCAAGCGTAAAACAAATAGCCTTTATCACTCTTCGGCCTCTTGCCCATTTTAAAAACTCCCTAATAAGAGGTAACCCAGCATTTGGCTTTCTTGTGTAAAACTGCACTACTGACGCCTGCTTTCGTTCATGAAACATCATATCGTGAACAATAGCGCTAACAGCTGCAACAACTTCTCCATCCTCCTCTGCTACCCATGCGAAATTCTTTGGCGATGAGATGCAATCTAATGCTACCGACCTTACCTTTTCTGTCGATATAACTAACCCTGGATACGCACCTGCCTCTAAAGCTTTTAACCCTAGCCCCACAATAGCATTAAGATCATATGGGGTCGCTGGTCGTAGCACTATCATCTAAACCGCTATAGCTATTTTTGGGATTGATTTCGTCATCTCTTCCAGGCCGCCTTTCTCTAACCAGTCCTGTGTTTCTTGTGGCAATTCTTCAAACTGTGTCTTTTTTGACGTAAATGTCAATAAATCTGTCAAGTCAATTCCTGGGCTTTCACCATCCCCAGCGATTCCGCCGATAACCGCCAGTGAGCTTTCTAACTGCTCTACTGATTTATCAACCAGGCTTTGTTTTGCGTCTGGCTTTATGTCTGGGTTTGATAAAATAGAGCCTATCGCTTTAGTATGCTCAGCCATGATGTTTGAAGCAGACATTGACGCTTGCAGTATTTTGTTGTTTTCCCCCCTAATGACCTCTAACGCCTCCGCGTTTGTCGCATCAAGCCCTTGAACCTTCAATTCGTGAATGCGCTGCGAGTTCTCCCTTGCTTTTTCATTTGTATTTATGTACGTGTCTCGGTCCCGCTGCAATACAGCTGCAGCTTCCCTCTCGCTTATATTTAGTTCAGATGCAAGTTTCTTGGCCGCTGTGTCAATGGCCGCTAGCGCTGTATCCCGGTCCATTGTTTGACTTGATAACGCTAAATCACGCGCAGTTTGCCTGATTGATGCCGCAGTGTCTCTAGCAGCCACTTGCCCACCGATAAGTATGTCTCTCCGCTCTTGCTGCTCAGATAGCGCTGTATCACGCTCCGTTTGATATCCAGCCCGCTGCTTTTCAATCCGCTCTGCTGCTGCTGCCTGCGCCGCTTGTGATTCTAACTGCTGCTGCCCCGACCTCTGCTGCTGCCTGGCTAAGTTTGTTTGCCCGGCTGTAAACTCTGAAGCTCTCCCGGTAGCGGCTTGGTTGGCTAGCTTGGTCTGTAATGATGCCGCTGCGTCCTGTGATGCAATCGGCATTGAGTAATCGTATCGCGCTCTTTCCCCGGCCCCAACAGCCATTGACGTGTTAATTAAGCCCTTTCTGTTCGCTGCTTGCTGAGAGCGTGTGACCTCGCTTTGCTGGGCGGGCCCGCCTCGATCAATGATCTTTTGAACGCGACTTTCAACCGTGTCCTCTGGGGCAAGTTCAACCCGCTCGGCCTCATACCCTGAGATATTATCAAAAGGATTCGCTTGATTTATTTGTGTCTGTATTAAGCCTGCCATATTAACGCTCTTTTATAGCGGAATGCCTTTTTTGATAGTGGTTCTTGTGCCAGCCGTGATTATCCCGTCTTTAACTGCTGCAGATAATAAAGCAGTCACTCTTCTATCCTTTAACACATCAAATGGTCTGTGTTTTGAATAGTTCAAGCTTCTAATTGCTCGCTTTATTTTGGGGTTCGATGACTGATGGATAGCGTTATCTTTTTGTTCCGTAAATAAATCAAAGAACTCATCAAGATATATTAATGTTCTATGTGTGGTTATAGGATACTCGCTAACAAGCTGCTCCCCAACCTTTTCGCCTTTGCTGTTAAATATATCTTTTTTCATGTCAGATAATACCTGTAATAGCAATGCATTGTTGCCCCGCCACTGGACTTGAATTCTACCAAACAGGATGACCGCCAAGGCAACCTTGCAAGCGATGAAGACGACCCATCAGCAGACGCTGTGCCTGTTATCCCAATACCGCCAGCGGCCATTCGCAGTCCCCATTGAACTAATGAGGACGTAACATCATAAACAACAGTTCCATCTATTGTTATTTTTAACTCTGGCGATCCCGCACCGGCGCCTGTCGGCGTCCATATTCCCGCTAACTCTAATACCCCAGGGGTTGCAGATACAGCCCCGATCGTTAAAGCTGTTTGTAATGTCGCCGATGTTGTTGTGGCATCAAAGCACGACGCCAAGTCGTCAGCAGTTGTAATTTGAAATACCTTATCTGGGATTGCTGGTAGTGTTGTTGGCGGTCTATCAGTTCCAACAACACTAGATAATGTGACATCTACCATTTAAACAATCTCCGCCTTTGTTGTTGATGACGCTACCAGTTTAACTGTCTCGCCTGGAGCTAATGTTAAATCCCCGCCTACGTCAGAATCTTTATATGTAATCGTATTTGAGCTA
>PJEL010003565.1_pt1 | contig 13218 bp, 5 predicted proteins | sample 1853271 | NCBI WGS metagenome assembly PJEL01 (sample SAMN08108733, study PRJNA415343) | Invertebrate metagenome, whole genome shotgun sequencing project. | host: Globobulimina | place: Sweden: Gullmar Fjord | collected 2015-08 | reverse complement strand
CAATGTGCAAGACACCTCAGCCATCGAATATCAAAAGCTTGGTTTTTAAAGATGTCAGGGTATTTGACGGTGAAGAAATTCTTGAGAAATGCACGGTAGTTGTTCAAGGAGACACCGTTACAGCAATAGGCCAAAACATAACGACTCCGCGTGAAGCCACAATTATCGAAGGCGAAAACCTCACCTTGCTGCCAGGGTTGATCGATTCACATGTTCACACAGCTTCGCTCCAAGAACTCAGACAAGCAATGGTATTTGGAGTCACTACCGAGTTGGACATGTTTACCGAACCACAGTTTGTACAACAGATCAAGAAACGGCAACGGTTGACCGGCACGCTGGACATGGCTGACTTATTTTCTTCTGGAGTTATGGCCACAGCACCCGGAGGCCACGGTACCGAATATGGAATGAATATTCCGACTCTGAGTTCTGCCGAGGATTCTGCCGCTTTTGTTGCTGCCCGAAAGGCAGAAGGATCTGACTACATCAAGTTGTCCTACGATACGCTAGAGTTCAGACCGAGTATCTCCCTCGATATCGTTGCAGCTTTGGCCCAGGCGGCACAAGAGAACGGTTTGATAACAGTTGCCCATACAGGGCAACTGCGTCCGTCTCAAAAAGCCGCTCTGGCTGGTGTCAACGGATTCGCCCATACCTTTGCCGATCAGATCCCCGACGAAGAGGCGCTATCGATCTTCAAGGAAAAAGAGATTTTTGTCATTCCAACATTGTCAGTCATGAACAAACTTGAAGGTGCCAAGAACGCCAAACTTGCGGATGAAGTATCTTTTAAGCCATATTTTTCACCGGAAAACATCAGAACCCTTAAACCTTCAACGGAGATTGAAAGCAAAGGCATATTCCACTACGATTTTGCCAAAGGAACCGTAGAAAAGCTCAACACAGCCGGTGTCCCAATCCTGGCCGGATCGGATACGCCAAATGCCGGTACTGTTCAAGGAGCTTCATTGCATGGGGAGTTGGAACTGCTGGTTGATGCTGGTTTATCACCTTTGCAAGCATTGCGGTCGGCGACGTCGGTTCCTGCGACAGTTTTCAGCTTGCAAGATCGAGGACGCATTGCTCCTGGCATGAGAGCTGATCTCGTTCTGGTCGAGGGTAATCCGGCCGATGACATCAAAAATACCCGCAACATCAAAGGAGTCTGGAAACTTGGCGCAAGGTTAGATAGAGACAGTTATCAAAAGACGCAGGAAACAAGGAAGAAACGATTTGCTGAAACTGGCCTCATCCCCGGCCCGCAGGGTTCAGAAAATGGCGTGATCAGTGATTTTGAAAATAGTGATTTCGCCACGGAGTTCGGATATTTTTGGTTCCCATCTACAGACTACATGGAAGGTGGACAATCTACGGCAGTATTGTCAATTGCTGAAGAAGGCGCAGCGTCCGATTTTTCCCTGAGGATTTCAGGGGAGATTTCTGCTGGAACACAATTCCCTTGGTCAGGAGCATTCTTCTATGCAGGTGAATATATGTGGGGAGCGAATCTCTCAGAATGGAACAATATTTCTTTCTGGGCCAAAGGTGAAGACAAAGAGTATCTTGTTATGGCGATGTCGGTTGGGCAACAAATGCCAGCATTCCAGATGTTTCATGCTGACGGTAACTGGAAGAAACATACAATCGCGTTGAGCGATTTTGCAGGAATAGATGCCGGTAGGATTATGGGTTTCGTAATAGGATCAGCAGGAGTACCGGGAGAGTACGACCTCATGATTGACAACGTAGCGTTGGAACAATAGAGGCGCGCTGAATTTCGCCTTGACGTGCGTTTTCTGAGGAGGAAACCGATGAGAAATATGATTCAACTGTCTGGGTTGCTGATACTGGCAACTGTGATGTCGAGTGCGGCTCCTGGTCTTGCAGAGGATGTGCAGCAAGAGTTCGAAAGTTATGACGAACTTCGGGCGGCGGTCGTTGACCTGTGGAATGATAACAAGGTCGACGAAGCGATCTCAAGTTATCACGCAGGATTACAACGCTTCGCGGACCATAGTTTTGAGATTACCAGTTCGTTGATCAATATGAATCTGAGCGCTGGCCGGTTTGAAGCGTGTTTCGAGCTTTTTGAATTTGGGCATGAGCATGGCCATTATTATCCTATCTACAGCGAATCTGGACCTTTTGCTGATTTTCTCGAAACCCCCAGATTTCAAGCGATCCTTGAACGCAATCAGACCCTGATCGCCGCAGCCGAGAAAAATACGCAGAAGCAGCTTCGGGTCAGCGTTCCTAACCACAACAACGCCGATTCCAAGTATCCGCTCATGATCGTATTGCACGGCTGGAGTGGCAGGATCGATCAAGTAGCCAGGTTCTGGTGGCCGGAGAATAGCGAACACAGCTCTGTGGTCGCGTATCTACAATCGTCACAAATCGTCGGCAAGGGGATGTTTGGCTGGGATGATCTGGAGCGGGCACGGCAAGATGTGCAAGAAGCTTATGAAGAGCTGGTCACAGAATATCCGGTGGATCGAAGCCGGGTCGTCATCGCCGGGTTCTCTCAAGGGGGTCGTGTCGCCATCGACGCGGCGGTCAACAAAGTGATTCCGGTGGCCGGCTTCGTCGTTCATTGTCCGGGCGGTGGTCTCACCAAGAGTATCTCCGTCGATGGCGTACGATTCGCCGCACAACGCGGACTTCGAGGTACGATTCTGACTGGAAAAATCGATCATTCCCGCGCTGAACAGGAGCAGCTGGTCGAACTCTTCAAAAAAGGAAAACTGATCCATCGTTACGAGACGATTCCTGAACTCGGCCATTGGTATCCGGAGGATTTCGCGATTCACCTCGACGCTGCCATATCGCATATTTTCACCGCTGAGAATCATCCACAGTAGGCGTTTGTCCCAAGTAAAGACCGAATTCGGCCCGAACTGAGGCAATTTTTCGATAGCTGCCAGGTTCGCCTTATTAGTGCGAAAAATGATCGTAAGAGAACCATATTTTCTACAAACTTGCGCGTGGCGGTCGGAGTCTTGACCTGCTCTCCTTAACCCGCACTTCTCACCGACTCTCGTCTCACGCGCAGCAGCAGATAGTTGGTGAGAAGTGCGGCTTAGGAGTGTGTAGGGCATAGAGGGTGGATGAATTTCGGAGGGTCGTTAACGGCCCTTTTAGGCGCATTCGAAGGCGCATACTCTGCGTATCCGTCAAGAATGCAACGACAAAGGGACTTAACGACACCCGAAAGGCGCCGCCATTCTATGCCCTACACACTCCTAGGCTTGCCCATTACCCATAAGTCCCCCGCCAGAGCATTCCTCGTATGTTGTTGATTTTAGGAGGCTACTCGAGTTGCTTCAGGCTGTGACGACACGCACTCGTGTTCTGGGCTCCCTGCGGGCGAGCCGTTGAGCGGCCATCTGCGGCGTTGCAGCCACTTGAAAGGGGGAAGACCATTCCTGCGTGCCTGCGCCTGACAGCTGACCACTCAACGACTCGCTGGCGGGCAACTTATGGGTAAAGGGCAGGCTTAGGCCATCAAGGACCCCACCTGGACGAGGAATTCCTTCGATCTCATCCATCCCATAGCCCAAAGATTTGTTAAATATGGCTGGGGATAAGCCCCGATCGCAATGTCGATATGGGTTTTTTTGAAAATAGAAACAGATTCGATGACGCAATTCAGCTTGATCTCTCGCTTGCATCTCAGGGTAACCCTCCGATGAGCGTCGTGTTGCCCATAAACACCCAGCTGGAGGCATTTCATGCGTCGTCACACGTCCACGGTCCGTGCCCTGTTCGCCATCTCTCTTCTACTGCTCTGTTCCGGAATATTATGTGCTGCAGATATCGACGGTGACGGCGTTGATGACAGCGTTGACCTGTGTGTCGATGGCACACCAGGCACCGGAACCGGACCGGCGCACCAGGATTTTGACGGCGATGGTTGCGATGATCTGACCGAAGATCTCGACCTCGACAACGACGGGGTTAACGATCCGCAGCAGCTCTTTGTCTGCACGATTATCCTGCGTGAAGACGGCGCAGTTAACAATCGTGTCGGCTCTGAGGACACCAACAACGGCCAGTCTCGCAACTACAAGGTTCACCACGCCCACGAGCCCGACGGAACCTGGGTTAACCGCGTTTATCTGCGCACGATCCTCCGTGATGGCGCTGAGACGGCCGATATCTGCACTGAGAGCGGCCTGGCACTGCCGAGCTATATGCCAGTCGACTCGGCAACTCTTGATCAGAGGACCGTCGGTGCGGATGGCAATCTCTACAGACTCTCCCGCGTCACTGAAGCTGGTGCCTGGAGCGAAGATACGATCACCTGGAACAACCAGCCGAACGTGGTCATCCCCGCTTCCCAAGAGCTGGTAGCCACCAAGCCGTGGACGCAATGGGACGTCGGCGCTGATATAAATCTTTTTTCGACCGGTGCGGTAGCTAACAACGGCTGGCGAATTCATCGTGACGACGAATCCTACACGGTGGACACGACGACCGTAAACTTCACCTCGAGCGAGCATGATCCGGAGTACCGCCCCTACCTGAAAATCAACTATTCGACCGGCGATGTTAATGGCACGGACGCCTGTCCGCTCGATCCCCTCGGTAGCCTGGTTGATAGCGACGGTGACGGGCTGTGCGATGAAGGGGGCGACCTCGACGACGACGATGACGGCGTTGATGACACCGATGATGCGTGCCCGCTTGATCCTGCAGACTGGGCCGACTTCGACAATGACGGAATCTGCGATAACCTCGACGACGATGACGACAACGACGGCGTCGGTGACCTCACTGATGCCTGCCCTCATGGGGTTTTTGGCAACGGAACCGGTCCAGTGAACGCTGATCGCGATCACGACGGTTGTGACGACCTGCTTGAGGATGATGACGATGATGGTGACGGGATTCCGGATGATGTGGATACCGACAGCGACAACGATGGTGTCGATAATGGTGCTGATAGTTGTCCCGAAGGCCTGCTCGGCAGAGGTGTCGGCACTGGCCTCGGACCAGCCAATGCCGATGCTGACGGTGACGGCTGCGACGACCTGGCCGAAGACCTCGACGACGACAACGATCTGGTACCCGATGATATGGTCACAGGCAGCTGCACACTGTTAATCGATGCCGACGCCTTCGTAGCTCAGCTTCAGCCGGCGACGAACTTCAACGGAGAACCCGTGCTATTGGCCGGCCCCGAGCTGAGCGCGGGCGCCGGGAACGCCAAGAGGATCTTCCTCGCCGCCGACCTGAATACAAACTGCACCGAAACCGGAGCACCGCTGCCCCTGGGTGTGCAGCTCGAAGGCGCCTACCTGCGTCTCTTCACCAACAACCGGGGCACTGACAACCAACTCGACCTCGCCCGGGTGGTCGACTTTGGAGCCTGGTCGGAGGACACCATCACCTGGAACAACCAACCGGCCGCGCACCCGGTCGCGACCGACGCAGCCATCATGCCAGGTAAGAAAAAATGGCTCATAGAGTGGAATGTGTTGGCCGACATTGAACTTTTTCGGGCTGGCACTCTGAACAACGGCTGGAGGATGGTCAATACCGACGAGTCCTTCAACCCAAATACCGGCAACTCCGAATTCTCTTCCCGTGAGTACCAGGATCATGCCGATGCCGCCTTGGCCCGGCCGCGACTGCAGATCCACTATCGGGCCAGCGTTCCCAAAGCGACGCTCAGCGACCAGGCTGTACTACGCTCGAATCCGACCCTCGACCGTTTCAACGTCTCGGACAACAAATGTTCATTTGGCGTTGACGCCTACCAGCTGCCCTGGGGCCGTACCAAGCTGCTGGTTGGTACAGATCTGGCCAGCGACATCCCGCTGCGTGACATCTCCGATTCGCTGCTCTTCCTCGACCATATCCATGGACGTTTTGCGGATATCTTCGGCTATGCATTCACGCAGGACGTCCCGGCCCGCGAGCCGGAAGTGCGCCTGTGTTCGGAGATCGCCAACGCCGGCACCGCCAATATGGACATCGCTATGTCCGTGATCTATTACGTTGGCGGCAACACGGCCGACGGCCAGAAGCTCCAGTCACATTTCCTGCCCACCCTGGCCCACGAGCGCAGCCACAACTGGCAGCATCGTCGGACCAAATTCTTCGCGCAGGACAGCGGAGGCCACGACCACCTCTATGGAATCGAACCGGTGCTCTACGAACAGGCGCAACAGGGCTTCATGAACGAGGTTCCAACAGCGCCCGAGCTGCAGAGTTTCGGCATCTACCACTCCGCTATGGACCGCTATTTGGCCGACCCCGCGCGGACATGGGACACCTACTTTTCTGCTGAGGCCATCGCTGAGTACGAGGCCGGCACCATGGCGATCACCGACGTCATTGATCGCCGGCTGATCATCAACGCCATGTTCGACTGGATCGGGTGGGTGCACGGAGTCGACGGCTTGGCCGCCTTCCACAGCCAGGTCGAGGCGATGCGCATCGCAAACGGCTGGTCGATCAATTATGGGGAGGTGCCCGATCTGACTCCGAGTGAGCGCAACGATTTTTTCCTCGAAGCACTGATCACAGGCCTCGGGGTCGATGCTGCGGCCTACTTCGACTACTGGAAATTCCCGGTCAGCGGATCACTGCGCACCCTGTCTGAGACCTATCCGTCAGGGCCCGGGGTGCTTGACATCGACAGCGACGGATTCACGCCGCTCGAAGGGGACTTCGACGAGGGTGATGGCACCATCTACCAGCGTGCACCCGAACTGGCCGACGGCAAGGACAATAACCTCGACGGTCAGATCGACGAGATGGTCATCACCGACACGCCCGCGGCCGACCTCTCGGCCACGCCGGCGGACAACGTCGCCACTCTGCCCTTGACCATTTTCGGCGAGATCGCCGATCTGGCGGACGTCGACGCCGTGCAGTTCGACCTGGCGTCGCCGAGTTTGGTGACCGCCGTACTTCGAGTGGACGACAGCGATTTCACGGTGATCGATACTGATACGGGGCGTGAGGTCTTTACCTTTGTCGGCAAGATGTTGATCGACGGCGCCGACACGACACTGGGAGACCTCAACTTCCTCCTGTACCAGACATCGTCGCGGGTCTTTGGCGCTGGCGCCCACGAACTGGTGATCTCGGCTGCCGCTGACGACACCATCCCTGCCAACCCCGGCGAATACGTACTGCAGGTCTTCATCGACGACTTTGTCTCGCCCGGCATGAGCACCGAGGGCATAGCCGACTTCCCCTTCCGATTCTCGAATGGCTCGATCGCCGATCCCGGGTACTCCTGCAGCAACGCACAGGATGTGTCCACGGCTGAGTGCCAGGTCTTGGTCGATGCTTTTGCGAATCTCGGCGGCGCCGGCTGGCTCGACACCCGCGGCTGGCTCGCCTCCGAATATCCCTGCTACTGGAAAGGGGTCAAGTGTGACGCAGCAGGAATCGATCGTCTACTGCTCGACAGTGACGAAGGCCGCGCGCCGGTGGGTGAACTCGCACACTTTGATTGGAGCGCACTTGGCACATCGCTCAGCGTTCTCAATCTCGGCGGCCTCGCGGTGGGCGGAGCATTGCCGTCCGAATTCGGTGGTTTCGCGCTTGAGGAATTCTCCTTCGACCCCGCCAGCGGACTCTGCGTGCCGACTGCCCTGCGCACCTGGTTCGACGCGATCCCGACCAAGAGTGGCGATTTGGCCGACTGTTGTACCGCCGACCCTGACGGTGACAGTGTCGCCACCTGCGACGACAACTGTGCGCTGATCGCGAATCCGAACCAGTTGGATAGCGATCTCGATAGCCTTGGCGACGTGTGCGACTACTGCGCGTTTGATCCCTTCAACGACCTCGATGGCGATTCTATTTGTGGTGATATCGACAACTGTGCTCTCATCGCGAACCTTGACCAGTTGGACAGTGATCTCGATGGCGCCGGTAATGCCTGCGACTTTTGCCCCTTCGATGCCCTCGATGACGGTGATAACGACGGATTCTGTGCCAACGTCGACAACTGTCCGATCGATACTAACCCCGGGCAGGAGGATCAGGACCTCGATAACATCGGCGACGCTTGCGATCTCTGCGTGAACGATCCGTTCAACGATATGGATCAAGACGGTTTTTGTGCCAACGTTGACAATTGTCCTGGCGATTTCAATCCAGATCAAACCGATGATGACGGCGACTCAGTAGGGGACCTCTGCGACCTGTGTGCGGGCAACAATGCTACCGGCGACGCCGATCTCGACGGCATCTGCTTGGATTGGGATTGTGATGATACGGACGGCGCCGGAATCAGCTGCATGTTGTTCCGTGATGGATTCGAGAACGGAGACAATTCGGCCTGGTCTTCGACTACACCATGAGTCCGGTGGACTCCGATTCTGTAAATCGGGCATTGAGCGCTCGAACGCACATGAGGTCGGCGTAGCCTTTTGTCATCTCAACGAGTAGGCCACCGCCCGGGGGGCGGTTGGCCGAACGACAAGCATAACGACACCTCGCCGTGGCTGAATGGCGTGTCTGTTTTCTTTTCTGTTTGTTGTTTTGCATGATGATTGCGGGAAATTCTTTCACGCATGTCTATGGAGACCGTGAAATTCTTTCATAGCGGACACCGCGTTTTGCAGGATGGATCTGGCATGCAGTTTGCTGTTTCTTCAGATGAAGGGGTGGTCGTTCGCTTCCCTTCAAATGAATTAAGGAGCAGGATCATGCCGACGTCTGAAAACCACCTGATGTTGATCACAAAGACTCCTTCGGCAACGATGTTTGCTGAAGATAGGACGCACCAGCGGATCAGAGACCGTTATCTTAAGGCGGTGAGTGGGCGAAGGTCTGATGAGACGGCGCCCGGCTGCTCAGTCGCCGACCGGAACCTGTCCGAAACCAATGATCATCGTCGAGACAATGTGCGCGCGTGTAGTCTTTTTGTGACTGGTTCACCTAACCGTAGCCGAATTGGAGAAAAAATTGTATTGCCCCTGCGTCGCTGCTTTTGGGTTGGGCGATGCGCGGACCGATCGATGAGCTTTCCGGAAGTTTCGACCGTATCAAGGCAACACGCTTGTATCTATCATCGAGGCAACTCTGTGGTTATCAGGGACTGGGGCAGCCGCAACGGAACTTTTGTCAACGGCATGAGAGTCGGGTCTGCAACGCTGAAAAGCGGTGACCGTATCTCGATCGGGCCTGTCGAACTCAAGCTGCTTGTCCACGATGATCCTGAGTATGCGTTTTTGAATACATTGCTTGAATTAGCAACTCTTGATCATCTGACAGGACTGAGTAATCGCAGGGCTTTTGACAACAACTTCGAAAAAGAAGTCGACCGCGCCCGGCGTTATGACCGTTCGCTTTCGATGCTCGTATTCGACATCGACAAGTTCAAGCGGATCAATGACAAGATGGGGCACCCTTTTGCCGATCAGATCATTCAGGACTTTGCGCGCCTCCTGCTTCAGAGCTGCCGTCGCCAAGACAGCGTGGCGCGCATCGGCGGTGACGAGTTTGCAATGATCTGTCCGGAAACATCTTTCGCAAAAGCGGCTGAGCTTGCAGCAAGAATGGTTACGAGAACCCGGCTGCTCGGGATCACCTGCTCTATCGGAGTTGCGGAATTGCAGCACTCTATGCCCGGTGAGCTTTACCGAACTGCCGACCGCGCTTTATATGCAGCAAAACGGAGAGGTGGTGATCAACATGCGGGCTAGCCTTCCACCACATGGCAGCCACCTAGTGGTGCGTCGCACTGAATTCTGTAGTCGTTTTTGACAATTTGAGTTGCTTCGTCCTAAACCCCAAAGGGGATATATACCAAAGCCCAGGGTAAGCGAAGCGCCACCCTGACCACCGAAGTCCTTGCTGCGGGATGACTGGGCGATCCTGACGGAGACAGATCCGTAGAAGATGTGTCATCGAGCTTTTCAATGTGTGGTGTAACCTTATAAAGAGGAGACGCGCCGAAACGTGTTGAGTTTGTTTCGCCGAGCCTGCAGGAGTTGCAATGACGCGATCTGATGAGCCTTTTGAAACTGGCGGATTGTTAGCTGACGATGGAGAGAATCGCCGGCTGGGTGAGGTTTCTGTTCTCCTCAAGCGGTGGGGAAAAGGCGACGAGGCTGTAGTCGACGAGTTGCTGCCGTTGGTTTATAACGAACTTCGCTCAATTGCTGGGGCTTACCTGGCGCGGGAACGCGCTGGTCATACCCTGCAAGGGACCGCGCTGGTTCATGAGGCGTATCTGCGCCTGTCACGTATGCAGTCCTTTGATGCGAACGATAGGTCACACTTCTTTGCTATCGCTGCTCGAACAATGCGCCGAATCCTGGTCGATCACGCACGTAATCAGTGTGCAGATAAACGGGTTGGCGCCCATCGTAAGATGCCTCTGGATGAGTCCCGCTTACTGGCCGGCGACAGCGTAGAACAGGTTATCGAAGTCCATGAGGTGCTGGACGAACTCAAGGCTCGCTACCCGCGTCAGGGTGAGTTGGTAGAACTCAGGTTCTTCGGTGGTTTGTCGGAGGACGAAGCTGCCCAGGTTCTTGGTGTGTCGCGGTCCACTCTGAGTAGAGATTGGCGTTTCGCTCGTTTATGGTTATTCCGGCGGTTGACTCGTTCCTAGAAGGACTCATCGGCAAAAAACCCAACGCTACGAATGCAACCATTTAGAAAACAACGCAAAGGCGCAAAGTTTATGCTTCTCTTTGCGTCTTTGCGTTAAATTCCGAAAAGTACGGCGGATGGCTGCTATTCTCGGTCCACAGTAGGAAGCTGGCAAGAAATACGGGTTAGATGCCAGCAGCAATCATTCCACTTTGAAGGTATACGCTTTGGTCCACGAGTCGAATGAGGCCGAACGCAGAACATCTTCCATAGGGATAACCGGTTTGGCGGGCTTGAGCTTGTCGAATTTTACGTGAATTTCCTCTGGTAAGAGTTCGACTTCCCTGAGTCGTCCGGCGGGTTTGATCGCGATGGCAAGTGGTTGAAACAGCACGCCGTATCGCCCTGAGACTTCGTCAAAAAGGTCAATAAATACGCCGGAAAAACTGGCAAATGCGTAAGGACGGTAGGCCTCGGCTCGCATCGTATCTGTCAGCCTATTGTGTTCGATATTGGTATTGATGATCGCTGCTTTGAGGAGCGGTGGCGCGTGTCGCGCTGCGAGAATGTATTTCATATACGGCAGCAGGCGCTGCAGAGGGAAGCCGTGACTGTCAACTTCAGTATCGACGTCGAAAATGTTGAAGTACTTCGGGGCTAGACTTCGTTCGATAGGTGTAGGCTCTGGAGTCATGAGGCGTACGCGCTCGGCTGCCGGCAGTCCGGCAAGAAAAGCATCGCTGAGATGAAACAGGGTGCGGCCGATTGGGAAGTGGGTCTGCGGCGCTTTGGGATCGTATTCGACTTCACCATTCGTGAAGGTTTCGGTATCAATCAGAAGCTTGATTGACAAAGAACTCCAGTTAGGCTGTACATATTCATTCGGTACGTTCACATAAACACGTTCGCCCGGGGGTTGGTATACAAAAATATTTCGAATAGCGTCGTCGAAGACGCTTCGGAATCCGGCTGTGAGAGCAGATAAGTAACCGCAGTTTGTCGATGGTGCGTTATTTTGCGGACGCCACACGTGACCGAAAGAGCCACCATCAGCGCCGGGCATATAACCGACGTGGGAACCGCCAAAATCGATGTTGATCGAGCCATGATGCACGGCGGCGCCGAGAGCCTTGTCGTTGAATCCACCGCCGAGTTTGCCTTTGTTGAAAGGATAATGTCCGGTCTGGGCATAGATGGCAAGATCCGCTGCGAAGAGCGATTCATCAGGACATTTCCATTTGCACGGCAAGGCCTTGTCTGCGTCAAATTCGAAGCCCATCGATCGTACTTCTTTGCTCTTGAGAAAAGCGTAGGCCCGGCCGACAAAATCGGGAAAAGCGTACGGTTGATTCGCAAATAAGGATCGAGTTTCTTGAACCTTAGGCAAGAGTCCTTCTGGGGAACAATAAGCAGGTAGCCAGAGCCGGTTCGTTCGGTGCATAATATCCGTTCTCCTCTCGAGACAAGCATCGTGAATGATATCAATTTTTTTCTTTCGAAGCATCTTCGGCATGGTGAAGGGCCTCACTTCGAAGCGCATTCTTGCTCGCGCCTCTGCTAATCTTCTACTGCGCAGCATTCTTTATAGCCTCATAAGCTTTGTTGGACATGAGATTCTGAAAGCTGCGGTATTCCTCAACTGTGTGGGAGGTGTTGAGGAAAGCCGATGTGTGATCCATGATTGTTTTCTCCACAGCGAGCAAAGATGGAAAGTACCCGGTGCCTTCACGATTGTCGAGCAGAGTTAGATTGAGATAGTTCATTTTGTTTCCTTCGTCAAAAGGACGAATCAAGTTCTTCAATCGAGTTGACTCGATCCAGAATGGGGCTTGTTCACCTTCCCAGAGTTGGCGGGGACTAGCGCCTGCTTCGACCCACAAAGGAAGTGCGACGGCCGTTACGGGCTCTCCAGGAATCACCCACATCGTTGCGATCGAAGCGGGATCTTGTGGATTGCGGCCGACGAGTACTACAGTGGCTGAAGTGTACGCTTTGTTGATGGTATCGCGGGTGCTGATCCAGTAATCTCGATCTTCAGGGATGTCGGCCAATTCGAAGACGGTTGGCTGGCTGAGCAAGACGTGGCCTGTATCACGGCTGAAGCGGCTGAGGATCGTTCGAAAGTCTATTGCTCCTTCGGGCAACTCTGCGAAAAGTTCGCGGGCGCGCTCAAAACGTAAATATCCGGCACCTTGACCTTGATCGCCACTGCGTGCGTAATTGGTATTGATCAAACAGCTGCCTTGAGCATCGGCCGGATCCTGTTTTTCGTAGCCATGATTGTGGATTTCAAAGAGCATGGCGTGACCCGAGCCATCGATGACGCCGAAGTTGGCGAGGCTGCCGAACTCGGCTCCCAGATTCCTTTTGACATAGTCTTCGAAATCATCGATGTTGGTGCAGGTGCGGAGGGCATCGGCCATGATGATGCCTTCAAGATCTTTGGTTTCGTTCGCTATATTTGGCAGATTGTAGGCCACGGTATTGATGATGCCAAATCCCGCGCTATTCAATCCGGCCCAGCAACTTCTTCCTGAAGCACTTCCGGCGTTGGCAAGGCACAGGTAGTTATGAGGTTCTTCGTCGATGAATACAACCTTGTTCGACAAGAAGTCAGTATCGCGATTCTGCCACAGAACCGGCCCC
>PJEL010003564.1_pt1 | contig 13221 bp, 17 predicted proteins | sample 1853271 | NCBI WGS metagenome assembly PJEL01 (sample SAMN08108733, study PRJNA415343) | Invertebrate metagenome, whole genome shotgun sequencing project. | host: Globobulimina | place: Sweden: Gullmar Fjord | collected 2015-08 | reverse complement strand
GGGCACCTGGAGAGTGGATGAATAAATGCATGTACTTACTCACTACATGAAGTTACACAATTTTGTAGCAGCAACAACGACAACAAAAGCCACCTGCATCTCTCATTGTGGCACTACCAGGATTATATTTTTCTCACACTCCCCCCCAACTGGTTAGCCCGTGGTGTATTCACTGGTCACAACATTAAATCAGTTAATAGTCGGTGCACGACCATTTTGTGCCGTTGTGTTGCTCTGTTTGTGGGAGTAGGGACTGGGGGGCAGCTAACTATAGACGTGAGAGTAGAGGTAATACTTTAACTATCATGTGTTAAACCCATCGAGTAAATACTGTTAGGACGTGGATAAATGACCATCCTTGTGAACATTGAGGTGGAGCATATGGTTGTGGGCAAGACCCATATTCAAAACGCAGTACTCCATTGCTTTGCAATGCCCTTTCAGGAGTACAGTAGACAAAGGGGTACAGTAATTGGTTATACATATTCCTATAGGGAAGAAATGGAATGCAAGTAATGCGTTACAATCACATCTCTAATTCATCCATGTGTGATTTTCCCCTGTGAAAGGATTGTAGCAAGAATAGCGAATATAACTATTCGATAACCTACTACCTACTATGTAACAGTACGTAAACTATTAAATGGATGAAATTTAGTTGGACTAGTCTCTCCCTCTACTATCAACCTCATACAAGAGGTGGTCCATGTTAAGTTTGTGCATTTAATGATCCACCGTTGGGGTTGTGTCCGCCTGCATATGACGATTCAATGTTGTGGTTGGAGATTGTGTAAAGCGGTTTCAGTTCCAGAAACATTGGAACGTGTTACGAAGGTGGCAGCTTAGACGCTTATATTTTAGGAATATGTTGTAACATCCGCGGATGCCCGCAACACTTACCGATGTTCCCTTTGATCAAGAGGAACATACTTTGAAATATTTCGAAGTACTTTAAACAAATGTTACTGTGCAAATAGGAACATAAGTATAGGAATAGGGACATACACACGAGTAGGAACATATTACATAAATAACGAATACAATCACTCTTCGTATGTAAGGTATAGAGACCTTAACATAGTAAATATCACTGGGTATTTAACTTCTACATTGCGTATCATCGGTGTAGCGGTTGGCGATTGGGAAGAGTCCTCGTATCATCGATCCAGATACGAGAATCGCGACAGAACGTTCTTTGGGAACGTTACACGCAGGTTTGATATTTCCATAGAGAAGTAGAATAGAACAATTTAAATCACTCTACAATAAATAAGATAGTCTTGTTAGCAAAGATATCGACTAGTTACTCTATCACACGCCGTAACAGTGTGATAAGGGCTGGGAATTCGGATAGAGACCTGTGAGTGAGAAACAGTCCACAGAGAATTCAAACAGTCCACGCAGGTACCTGTCCTGTTGCGGCAGCGGTTACTTTGAATTAATGATCCACTTTGAGTGGGTATCGCATAGAGATATATATATACCGGCTCTAGTTTGCAAATCCTCTATGACGTGCATTCAAAAATGGAACTTCTCATACTGTCTAACCCATTCAAAAATTGAAATACTCTCTCACAAGCAGTCCATAACCCTTTCACAATGGAAACATCTTGAATGCTGCATATATCCCCTACTATAACCCCCCTGCAGATTGGAAACACCTTGCACATCATGTGTCCATAACTTATCAAATGTTCGCTCCTACCCCAACAATGAGTCATTACATTGACGGTGCAAACAGGTGAGGCGTACCACCTAACCCGAACCCTAACAACCTCGATATAGGCTGAGAATACAAACAGTATAGATTAATGTGCTTCCCTGCTGCCACATCATGAGAGATATATCCCTGTAGTATAGCTCCTTGTTGATGCTGTTGTTGTTGAGCTTCCCTGGCGTTTGAGCCCTCCGTGTTCCTGTATAGCTCTGCAGTAATATGACGCTTATTCTCTGCCCCCACTTCCTCTCCTTGCAGTAGAGTGGGTTGAACAGTGTGATAATGGTGGATACGAAGAAAGAAGAGGCCCAGAGGAGCCTATGTAAATTAATTGAAGTTATTGAGACGTCGAACACCTGTCTATCTAACCAATCCAACAACCATTCTCCCAAGTCTTGGGAGAAAGCCAGCAAGAAATTAGCTACAGCATCATCCATTATGGATCTAACCTATTCATCTCTTCAAGCTGTGGCTATCAAGGTACGAAATGCATAATATTTGAATGCAATACTTTTTCAATCCATCTACGGTTTTGACTGAGCTTGTCGCTGAACTTACTGAACAAGAAGCTGGTCTTGATTTTCAAGACGGGCTCTAATCCAGATGGAGCTGATGCACTGTGCAACGATGGAGGTGAAATAGTAGAACGCATGACGAGTGCAGCTAGCAGTTTCAATGAAGCAGGGGCACTGGGTATTCTATCTGAGCGCAGGCAACAGGATTGTAGAAGGGTTCTACGAGCGTTACTGGAGCTTGTTCGTGCAGTGTCTGGGATGCATTTGCCTGAACGCTGGAATCCACTAGTAGGGAACGTGATGCAGGCCTGTGATGAGGCGTCCAAATGCCCCAAGACGAACCTGGACACTGCTAGAATGTATGTATTGAATATCTATTTGGAAGCCAAGGACACTGTAAATGAGTTCAGTGCCATCATAAAGGCGCAAGAAGAGGGGGAGGAGGAGTGTCTCTTTACCAATGATGAAAACGATGGTGAAGCCATGTTACCAATGGAGAAAGAGTGCATAGAAGCGGCACTGGCAGTGATACAGTCTAGCTGTACCTGCATGCGCCTTGTGGCTGACACTATGAGCGTACCAACTCCACAAAGGGGTGATGCATCTTTTGAAAGTAGTAGCATGAAAGAAGATAATGTGCAGAATGTGGAAGAATGGGCCCAGAATGTGCTGCAGAAGGTAAGTAGTCTTGGATCTGCTGGACAGGATGTTGGCATGTGCCTTTACACTCCAATAGATGGTGCAGAACTTGCAGAAGCGCTCGAGACCGTTCGCTCATGTGCAGGTGACCTCTTAGGCTGTGTACAACAGAGAAGGTTGCGGCAGATAGAGGAACGACTTGGAATTGTAACATCCAAATTCCATGAGAGGTTACAGGTGGCACTGAAGCATGCAGTTTCTATACATAACAGATAGCAGTCGCTTGGGGCGACTATTATGAATAGTTCACTAATTTCATCACAAAGCTACATTAAGCGTTGTTTCTTTCTAATATTCCTCTTACGGGTCAGCCCTTTTAAGGCAAATGTTAGGTAGGCAGTGTGTCCACGAGCCTTTTCCTCTGATCGAGCAAAGGCAGCATAGGAGGGAGTAGAAGAGAGGGCTATTCGCCTCTGGCGTTGCATTGCAGTATTCTTTTGGTTAGCAACCTTCTTCTGCCTTTCTCCCTCTCCCTCCATAGTAGTAGCATCGTCCTTTGAAAATGAGAGGGCCACAGCATCTGGCGGAGGACAACCCCACTCTACCTCCTCACACTCAACCTCAGACACGGCATGCGTACGTATCCTGAATTCAACGGTCTTCAAGCTGCATGAATGAACCATTGAACAACAAAAATACAAAAGGAGAAGGGCTCAGTTTTTTTTATTTGTATTGCAAATGCATGCATGCATACATACATATTAGCCATTGATGCACACTTACTCGCAAAACCCTCCTTTACGCAAAGCCTTGTACATCTTCTGTACCTGTTCAACACAAGGTGAATAGCTAGCGAGGCGTCCACTAGCTTTAAGCACCCGTCTTGCGTGTTTCACCGCTTCCCACGGTTGAGGGAGGTCAAGAAATATGGCATCGACCTTCCCACGTAGGGAATGGCCACCACCTTCAACTTCATACCCATCTCGGCAAACATCCCGTTGGGTTACCGTGTACAGTCCCTTTAGCCCATTCCGCTCAAATTGGCTTCTGATCTCCTCAACACGCTTCCCGTGAAAATCAAACGTATGCAATATCCCATTGGGGGCTATGGCCCTAATGATGGCGGTGCTCATTGCCCCGCTCCCGGTTCCACTCTCCACCACTACGTCCCCAGGTTTCAACCCCAGCCTTAATATCAACAGTGCCTGATCAGAATCCTGCACGATCTGGGTCCTAGTTGGCAGCGTCTTAGCCCACAGCTCTAGAGTTGGAGCCAGCAATAATAGAAATCCAGTCCCAGACCTTGCCCTCAACCGAGTTCCGAACCTCTGTCCTATCAGGCTCTCATGTGGGTACAGGCCGAACCTGTTATGAATGCACTCTCCCCTCTTCACGTACACGTGAGTAATGACATCATGGCTAGAATGCAATAGTACCAAGTCACCCTCTTCTATAAGCTCTTTACGAACCAGGAGTTCATTACCTAACTTATCTATTTGTCTACACCTCCCGAAGTCCATAATTAAAACGAAATAATGCGTGTTAGGGTTAGAGTTTAGGGTTAGGGTTAGGGTTAGGGTTAGGGTTAGAGAGTTAGAGTTAGGGTTAGGTGGCACACATCACCTGCTTGCGCCGTCTATATAATGAATTGTCGTTGGGGCAAGTGAAATGGCATACACACCGTAGGTGTAAAGCTAGTAGATATGGTACGCCACGGCGCTCGGTTTGCCGTATTGGATCAAATCCCCGTGAGTGAGTGATTGTTGTTCCTCTTGATGTCTTCCTGCTCTTTCACGATTAACCATAATGTATATATATATCTTTCTCCTTACTACGATCCGGCCGACTCATCAGTAAATGCTAACATGTGGTAGGTTATGGGCACACATGGGCAAGATGTTTCCATTGTGCAGAGGGGTTATAGTAGGGATTTTATGCAGTATTCAAGGCGTTTCCATTGTTTATGGGCGGCTGTTTGTGAGGGAGTATTTCCATTTTTTAAGGTATTATAGAGTATATGATAAATTCATTCCATTTAATGGACATCGTAGAGGACTTGCAAACACTAAAAGTGAATCATTAATTCAAAGTAACCGCTGCGACAGGATAATACCTATGTGGACCACCCCACCTTGTGTGCAGTTGCTAGTAGAGGGAGACTAGTCCAACTAAACTCCATCATCCATTTAGCTGAAACACTGCTACATACACCGATCACACGGTGATAAGGCAATAGCATAACACTCATTATATATTAGCTTGTTTGTCGAAGTCCATGATAATAAGGAAACGAGGGAAATTCTGAGCCAGTCAGAACTGAATAATCTTGCTATACATTCGTTTGGGTGGTAGATATATTATTTTTTAGTTTAGTTACCAGAACTCTGCCTCAGAACAAACTACTGTTCCTTTGGTTACTGTAGTGGTTGTTGTTGTTGATATGTGTTACTATCTTCCTTCCTTCTGGCGTTTTTACTGTTGATGCTATTGTTCTTAATGTTGTTTTGGTTGTGATCAGGTCACACGGCGTTGAAAGACTCCGGGTGACACATTCTTGGTCAACCAACGGCTCTAAGTTATACACTTAATATCCAAAATTAAAATCACCGCAGCATTGGTGCCAATTTACCAGAAGCTCAGCAGAGTAATTTTTCTCTATCTGTGGCTTGCAAGGCAGGCTGGTCTGGTGTATGTGAAATCCCAGGATTACAGGACAGTTTGGGAAAGAAAGAAATTCATCAGGATACATCAAAGTCAATAGTCAAAGCTCTCGGACAATCTCTTGCAACAGTCATTCGTTCATCCTTCATGTAACGTTTGTACACCACCTGAAGAGGCGATGTATTAGATGATGACAGCTGACACTTGTGCAAACTCACGGCCTCTGAGCGCACATCAGCTAGAGAGCAGCGCAGAGCAAGTGATAAATCTCGAGACCATGGTTGCAGACCACATTGCCAGAGACCCAATGCAAAACATGCCCCAGCGATGTGCATAGGGGGGGTCTGGACAAATTTCAGTTCTTGCAAACTCAATTCAGCTATAAAAAGGCAAAGAAACCATAATCTCCCCTCGGCAGCTGTCAAGAGAGAGGGTATCATTTGAAATGTAATGTGAATGAAGTCTAGGGTGGTGGCGATAACCTGTAGTTTTGGGGGATCAAGAATTTTAGTACTTGAAAATCTTGCAAGGGTCAGCAATACAACAATGTACAATCATGTTCTGCCCACCATCTGGAACTGAAGACTATTGAGCACAGTCTCCTCCATTTTGAGAATGTCTCTAGGCTCGTACATCCGATCTAAGCACAAGGCAAGATCATCAACACCTATGTAGCTCACATCTTCAACCTTTGAGGCAATATGCAGGCATGTGGCACCAATAAGCTGAAACTGCTTACGGTGACTACCGGATTTTCTCAGGTAGCGGTCCATATAAGCTACGCCTAGGAACAACGTCCTCAGGGATATATCAAACACGTCCACAACTTCAACCAACCAATCCACCAACAATGAACGATGGCTCTCCCGGAGGCTTTCAGTCTCCATCAATTGGTAGCTTTGTGATGATTCCTGCTTTACTAGATCCCAAGGCATAGCATGAGCCCCCTGCGTGGTGTAGAGGTAACTGCCAAAATGTGCCGTGGCCTCGTCGCACCTTCAATTGAGAGAGAAAGCTAAGTAAGTTGCCTTGTGCCCAACCACACAAGCAATAATATTACTATATCTTCGGCATTATAATTACTTACCCTGATGGAAAAGAATCCTGAATAGTACCAGGGGTTCTCAGAGCAGATAAAACGGCATTTTGGCAACCAAATCTAGGAATTGCATCATATAGGAAGTATGGATGACGAAGCGCAGCATGTGCAGATATTCGTCTCCTTGGGTCGAGCGCAAAAAGTCGAAGCAATAAATCTATACCAAATCCGTTGAGCATGTGGAATTGTTTCTGGATGCCCTGAAATATTGGGGGGGGGGGAGTCAAATCAAACCGCTGCCATACTATCCAAATGGATCCAAATGGATCAACCTGCTCTCATCACCCACCCACAATTTGGGAGAAAAAGTAGAACAATCCAATTCAACTCACCCCTGCCGTCCATGTGGGAAACAAATCCGAGTTATAATTTGGGAGGTCTTCAAATCCAGGCCAAGGTTGATCAGGGGCCCTGTTCGGTGTTCCCAACATGCGGAACACCTTGATACAAAATAGAAGATTAGAACCTCAAAGTGACACTTTAAAAGCATATTTGTTAAAGGGGAAACACGTTTCAGGCTCAGGCAGTACGCAGTCATTATAATCACCTGAAATAGTTGGTCTATCTCTGAAATTCCGGTAAAGAGAGGCCGCCCGCACAATAAATCCCCAAAAACACACCCAACTGACCACACGTCCACCTGTTCAGTGTAATATCTTTCACCCATGAGAATCTCTGGTGGCCTATACCACAGTGTCACTACTTCACTCGTGTACTCTCGGCGAGGGTAACTCATTAGGCGGACTAAGGCAAAGTCACTCAACAAAAGGTGTGCTTGGCTCAATCTACTCTTACTCGGTGGTTCATTATTTGGGGTGCTGATAAGAAGATGTTTTGGCTTAATATTGCGGTGCAGTATCCCGTGGGAATGGCAGTAGGCTACGGCTTCGAGTAGCTGCCTCAGAAGGGACTTGGCAACTGGCTCAGCAATACCAATCTTAACATCATCATGTCCATCGGTATCAGTAGACAAAACATTATGTAAGGTGTATTCAAAATAATCGAAGAGTAGAATGAGCTTGGATTCATGGAGGTTGACGCAGCGAAGTGTCGCGATGTTGGGATGGCATATATCTCTTAGAGCAGCAAGCTCTCGAAGCATATAGTAAGGAACGCCCTCGCTATGTGGGTAAACTCTTGCCTTTTTCAGTGCCAAATATTTTCCTGTAGCACGGTCGCAACACTTGTAGCACACTCCCTCTGTTCCTTCTCCTTTCTTTCCTTTATACTTAAATCTAATCCACGTAAGCTTGCCAGAGACTGGGTCAGCCCAAGGGACTCGTTGCCACAACCCTCTTCTGTTCACCAATTCATACATTCGATGTGAGACCAGGCAAAGTGCACGAACTACCTCATCATCTATGCCATTTTCAGAAATGAACCACTCAAATGTCCTTAACAATACGTCCTCTTTTGAATATTCAATTGATTTTCTTCTACAACACGGTTCCATCGGTCGATGAATGACTAGCGTATTCTCCCCAAGGAGATGCATAGCTCGATAAATCGGCGGATCCTCTGCGTCACAGCAGTCAGTGATCCTCCCGTGCAATTAAACCGTATTACTGTCGCGTGTTTGTCCTGCCATTATGATGAGACGGCCTGTTCTTGCAAAGCACTTAATGCACGGCGCGTAGGCATTGTATTTCACAACCTGCTAAATTTGTCGTCTGGCTAGGATTAGGGTCTCAATTATAAGCCTTACTCAACAACTAATTAGCTTGTTTGCTACAGATTATTAACCTACAGAGTGCTTGGGCCTACCAGCCACCGGATTGCATTTTTACACTCGGTAGTAGCGCAATCCAACGCTTTCACACCTCTAACCCTAACCCTAACTTCAATCATATACAAACTCAACAGCCTATTCCTACTCGCTCTACCCACTTCATCTCTCCCTACTTACCTTATCCATAGTTAAACGCACTGAGTTAAGTAGTGGAGTGCAATGTAAACGAGTGGCTGAGGGGTTAGGGTTAGGGTTAGGGTTAGGGTTAGGGTTAGGGTTAGGGTTAGGGTTAGAGTTAGGGTTTCGAGTTAAGGTTAGGGTTAGGGTTTACGGTTAGGGTTTAGGATAGGGATAGGGTTAGGGATAGGGTTAGAGATAGGGCTAAGGTTAGGGTCAGGGTTAGGGTTAACTCGTAACAAATAGACCTCAGTGTTGAGTTAAAATTGTTGTTTGCTTTGCAGAAGTTTTGTGCATTTTCAAATGAACAACTATTGGAGTTTTACTTGGAAATAGGGTTTGGGTTAGGGTTAACTTAGGGTTAGCAAACAATTCTTCAGACAGAGCCCACCTCAAGTCCAATAGGGTTAGAGGTAGGATTAGAGTTAGGATTATGGTTAGGTTCGGTTAGGGATAGGGCTAGGGTGGTGCTGGTAATCTTGAGCGGTAGTACTGCGCCGCTGTTTTTGGCTTTGGTGGCTGGCATCATTGGTGAGTTCAGCGTTGATAGCAGAATTGACATCGCTTGAACAGGATGATCAGTTTATTAATCATATTTTCTTTTCCTGGGGTTTGGGAAATGGTTCTGAAAAGTTGGCAGAGTCGTAGCAAGGAAGAAGGGAGAAAGTATCATATTGTAATTAAAGGAAGGTCCACGTGTCAAAGAGAAGATCTTACCCCCTCGACATCTAGCCTATCCGGAACATTCATGGGGAGGGTGTTTCAATACGACGAACCCCGAACGACGGGCCACCTCTACTAGTCTTACACATCATTTACACTTATTGCTATTATTGATGTTTTTTGTTGTTGTTTTTGGCGCCACAGCACCTGTGTCGCAGTGTTGCCGTTTGAAACCACATCTGTGATGTCATCGCACGGCATTTTTTCACCTGTTACTGTTGTAGCAGGTGCGAAAATGTCACATCATATGAAGCAGTGGCGTGCTAGGAAGAAGTATTTTCATTGTCTAGCAGACAGTACTACCGACAGCACTAACCCAGCAGCTCAAAACGGCATAGTCTCCTACCAAGCTAAACTTGCCCTTCACACTTCAGAACTTCAGAAGCCAACAGCCACACTGTTCAGAAGGATGTGTCAAGTCGTTTCCTTCAGGCATTTGCCATAGCTGTTCAAGAACAGTTTCATGGCTATTTGGCTATCAGACATGAAGTGGAGGTGCAATGGTAAAATGGTTTTACCGCCTAGCAGAGTACAATCATCGCAATCTTAATATTCACAACAGTGCCATTGTGGTAGCAATGGTAAGTATCGTCCACAACAATAATATTTCCACAGGCTCAAAACTGGAATAGCGAGTGGGGGGGCCGTCCACTTCGTGGAGAGTATCAGCTACAGTTATAAACACTTAGTTGAACAACTTTATATTCACATGGTGGCAGCTAGGATGGCTGAAGTGGTCCATGCATGGTGCAAGTAGGCCAATCAATCAAATAAAGTGTGCTCCGATCAGCTTCCTCCTCTTTCTTTAATTCACCATCTAATAAAGCCAAACTACATAGTGGTAAGCCGCCATTATCTCCAAGCAACTCTGCTATTAAGTGCTTGCGTGAAAAGCTCACATCGAATTGGCATTTCCAGCTCATAGAAAGGGTTCTGCGCAATCAAGGAGTGTAAGTACAGTTCAGGCCATAGCACATCACATTACATAGGTATCCTTGTTCACCTTGAGAACATAGTCTGTGTATAGCTCGTACACTGTTTGAAGTGCAGCACTCATTTGTGCTGCAGGGGTGTTAGCCACTGCAGTAAGGACAAACTTGACACCAGTCTGTGACTGGAGGCATCGCAGCGTCATGCCATTAATCTCAAGAGTCTCAATCCCACTGGAGGCCACAGGTGCTACCTGAGCAGCAATGGCACACAGTGAATGAAACGTGGATCCCAGGCGGAGCCATTCATTCGCTGTCAGTTTCGGGGCTGTTGGACTTAGATCCTGGAGGAATATATGCAGGATATGAGAGACAACACACACACACACAACACAAACATCAGTATACAAGAATCTGCACTGTTGCCATTTGTTTCAGATAAACCGAAACAGATCCCATTTCAAGCTCACGTCGCCGTCAGAAGAGGCACAGATTGCAATTACCAACAACACATCGTCTGCATATTCCGCAATTGCCAAGTATAGACAACACAGAGATGTTCGACACTGGGCTACTGGTTCATAGCCCACACCTACGCACACATGGCGCCTATACGTACATATATATATATCACAGTAGGGCAAGGACACACCTGGTTGTAGACCAGACTCCCACTACGATTGATTATGAACAGCGATAGAAGGTTGGGGCCCGACATTTCTCACTATGTGGGGTTCACGATTACGAGGTTATTCCTGGAGTAAGACCACACCCCACCTGAAACCAGCTCATACTTCAGGAGGTAAGGAAATCACTCAGTTGATTCTTATCAAGGTTATTAAAGAACGAGCCTATGGCAGTCAGGTTGTAGCCCTGACTGCCAGCCCGTTTAACCCTAACCCTAACCCGATGTACACCTCAATTGATGTAATTACGCTCTACCTTAACTCTAACCCTAGCCCTAACTCTGAAGCTTGCGTGCTTCCTCTTATTAACTCCTTCCACCCTCTGGAGCCATAGCAGTTGTTTGGAAGTGCTAGTTTTGTTGTTGGGTGTTTGGTTGGTGTGACTTAAATCTGTAGATTGGTTCAATAGACAATTGAATAGTGAAGTGTACAAAGTAAAAGCTTGTAGTTTTGGATCAGGTGCTTTAGTTGCAGCCACAGTTCGCTTAATTGTCTGCAAAGAAGACAATCGTCGTAGTTACTGCAACGAGTGAGTTGAATTATCTGGAACGCCGCTTGGACAAACAACTAGCAATAATAATTCGACTTAATGAGGATAGGCGGAAGATCAATGCACAAGGGATTGACAAGTGGTGGCAGGGAATAATGATTTAGTGGGCCTTTCTTTCATGATAGGCCATTCACCTTTTGAACTTGCTCTTCCCAGTGATACCTTGTTCACCATCTGCACTAGCTCCTTCCCGTAGCACAACGTGTTCACCATTTACACTAAATCTTTCTCTGTAGAGTAAGGTATTACGTCCTCATCTGCCCCCCCATCCCTTTCCTTCCTCACACCAAGTGTCCTTGCAAAATAATGAGCACAAGATCGAGTTTTATCAACACATTGCAAATACATCATGACAAACAGCACACCCAAGACTATGACCATGCTAACCCTAACCATAATCCTAACCTTAACCCTAACCCTAATAGCAAAGCATAACACAGATGAGTCGATCAGACCTAATCCCTGCTGTCTCAATGCACAAAAAACGAGGGGGGGGAGTTTGTGTGTGTCGGTGGCCAATCCTCTGGCAGGATGAAACAAACTATTTGGAAATATCAACCAGTGTGATGCAAATGTGGCACTGATTATAGGACTTGAGCTAATAGTGCAAGAAAGCAAGGAAATCATGGATCTATATTCTCCACATTTCAACATGTGTAATGCAGCCTGTGCAGATATGTCAGCAGCTCTATCACAATCCACACAACAAGTGCAACAGCAATACTGATTACACTGCTGCTATACCATTTTCTACACTAAGTCCACAAACGGCAATGCTTGGATGGTATCCGGCTTGGCTCCATTCACCTCCAGAATGTACGCCTTCTTTGGTTGGGCTGGAAGCCGCTTCAGGTTTACCTTAGCCCCTCCTGACTTTCGAACGTCAGATTTGGTGGTCTCATTCTCCTTCACTCGCTTGTTGATCCCCACCTGGCATTTGCTCGGCTTTGTGTGCTCTACTCTCACGTGGATACGCTTATTGATGATCCTTCCATTTACCCTTTTGTTTACCCTCACTCCAAGCGCTCTCTTAGACACGTTGAACACTACCCCCGTTTTACCATGATAGGCCTTAAAGGGCATACCCTTTTGGATCGAGGGGTTTACCTTGATATCAACAAAGTCTCCGGCCTTATAGGTTCGGAGGTATATTGACATCGGGTTAACCCCGTTCGTTCGGAAGTCCCTGCTGAACATGTCGCGGGTTCTCCCGCGGTACCCATAGCTGTGCGGCATCTTCTCCTACAAAAGTGGTAACTCCAAAGGTGTTACCGCAGCCACCCACTTACCAATACCTAGGATTAGGGTTAGGGTCAGTGTTATGGTTAGGGGTGGGGTTAGGGTTAGGGTTATGGTTAGGGTTAGCAAACAACTCGCTAGATACAGCCCACCTCAAGTCCAATAGGGCTAGGGTTAGGGCTAGGGCTAGGGTTAGGCAATTCAGCACCTCCGTCACCGCAGTTGTTGTTAGCCACTAGCCATTAAATATTATTATTGTCGGTTTTCAAAGTCGGTTCTAAGCCATGACCACAATCTCTTGAAGTGACACATGGCTTCTACCAGTAGATTCAGGTTATACTATCAGATCAGTGTGGTTTGACAGTGATATAAGCCATTGTATCAGTGAAAACGAGGAAGATGTGTAATTTATGCGTTTGCCTGGCCTTTTCGACCATGAATCAGCATGGTTGGCCAACAATTTGGGGCATGCCATATATCGATAGGGACCTAATTGCTGAGTGACCGTGAAGCTGACAAAACTGGTTAGCAGAGTCATAAGTGTAAATACAACAATA
>PJEL010003563.1_pt1 | contig 13225 bp, 13 predicted proteins | sample 1853271 | NCBI WGS metagenome assembly PJEL01 (sample SAMN08108733, study PRJNA415343) | Invertebrate metagenome, whole genome shotgun sequencing project. | host: Globobulimina | place: Sweden: Gullmar Fjord | collected 2015-08 | reverse complement strand
GTTGACGTGCAGCAGACTCTAGGAATTTGCCACCAAGTAAACCAAAACCAATCGCAGTACCAAGAGCACCTAGACCGATTAATAAAGCAACAGCGATATATAACATATTTATCTCCGATATTTAAGTAAAGTTATAAAGTTAAAAAACTAAGGTTGAAACTTGTATTCATGCCCCTATTATTTTTAAGTAATAAGGGCAAAAAATTTAGTATTCCAGGCATCCTGCCTTACACCCAAAAGGGCCGAATAAATTCGTTCTAATTTGCTCCCTGCAAATTAGTGATCTTCGTGCGCTAGACTCAAATATAGAATCGTTAGCATCATGAAGATAAACGCTTGTAATGGGATTATCAGCAAGTGAAATGCTGCCCATAAAAAATGTACAGGCAATTGGAAAACACCAATTGTCGCAATCAATAAGAATATCAACTCACCCGCATACAAGTTACCAAACAAACGTAGTGCAAGTGATAGTGGACGAGCTAATAAAGTAACCATTTCAAGAATAAAGTTCACTGGGTATAAAGACCAGTGGCCAAAAGGTTGAGTGGTTAATTCTTTAATGAATCCGCCAATGCCTTTCACTTTAATTGAATAGTAAATAATTAGAATAAATACACCTAATGCTAAAGCAAAAGTCATATTTGGATCGGTTGTTGGAACGGCTTTCATGTAATGAACACCAAACAACTCAAAAATGCGTGGAATTAAATCTACTGGCACCCAATCCATTGCGTTCATTAAAAGAACCCAAACAAAGATAGTTAATGCAAGAGGCGCAATAACTGGATTTTTACCGTGAAAGGTACCTTTTACGCTGTCATCAACAAACTCAACGATTATTTCAACTGCACATTGCAGTTTCCCAGGTACGCCCGTTTGTGCTTTTTTTGCAACAGAACGAAAAACAGTAAGAAAAACTAAGCCTAAAAACACCGACCAACCAAGTGTATCAATATGAAAAGTCCAAAAACCTTCACCGACTGATAAATTAGTTAAATGATGTTTAATATATTCTTGGCTGGTTACTTCAGCAGCAGACATATTAATGTTCCCAATGATTAAAGTTAAAAATTAAAAGTGTTATTACCAAAGCTTTAACTTTTTAGTTAAAAGCGTTGGTAGTAGTAACGGCATCACCATTACTAAACAAAACATGCTAAAAAATGGAACTGGCTCGATGACGATAAACTTAAATGTCAGCGCGAATAATACAGCCGTTAAACCCATTTTTATTTTTACACCACTGAAAAAGGATTCAACAACCTTTTTCGATGCGCTAGCTCCAGCATGCTTAAATGCTTTAAGAGCAAAAACAATATTTGGAAGTATGCCGATTGCGCCACCAGCTAAAGCTGATTTTGCGTAAGCTAACTCCCAAATAAAATAAATAATGACAGTACAAAGAATTACGATAAAGCTTGTTATTGCAAGCTGGTAAAAAGCGAATGTTCGTCCAGGCTTTGCTAAGTCACTTCTTGATGAAAAGTTCACCTACGTCTCCAAACGAAATCTTTCGTAAATCTTGTACTTTTTTAAAGTAAAAACTTCAACTTCAAAAAGTCAGCGCAAGTATACTGATTTATGCCGTTATTGCAACAAAATAGGGCAGGTGTCGCACTAAAGTAGGGGATTAGTTTTTACCGGGCAATTTTCGACGGATGTCAGTGCCTATAGGGTAAGTAAAGGTTGTATTATGTATATCTTTGTTGTTATTAGCAGATAAATAAGCATTGGTGATAATGAAAATAAGCATCACAATAATATACAATGTGACGCTTTTTTCTATTTACCTGATATTAAGCATTTTTTAAACGTTCTGGTACGATGTCTTTAAAATATTAAAAAGAATTAAATCGAGAGATAATTCCGTCTAATTCATCTAAATTTGTATAAGAAATCACTAATTTACCTTTGCCTTTTTTGTTATGGCTAATAGTAACTTCAGAACCAAACTTTTCTGATAAGTTTTGCTCTAATGCCTGTGTATCAGCATCTTTAGCTTTTTCTTCTTTAATTTTTTCAGGCTCTTGTACTTTCTTAATTAACGCTTCGGTTTCACGAACATTAAGTTCTTTGGCAACCACAGCACGAGCAGTAGTATTTTGCAGATCACCATCTAATGCTAATAATGCTCTAGCATGACCCATTTCAATGTCACCATGCTCTAATAGTGTTTTTACATCGTCATTAAGGTTATTTAGTCGTAATAAGTTAGTAACTGTTGTTCTTGATTTACCTACTGCTTCAGCAACTTCTTGATGAGTTAAATCAAATTCTGTTAATAAACGATCCAAGGCGATCGCTTCTTCCATCGCATTAAGATCTTCACGTTGAATATTTTCTATCAAGGCAATGGCAACAGCAGCTTCATCAGGTACATTTTTAATCAAACAAGGTACGGTATCAATTTCAGCAAGTTGTGCTGCTCGCCAACGGCGTTCACCCGCTATAATTTCATAATTATTATCACTAATGAGCCTAACAACAATTGGTTGGATGATCCCTTGAGACTTTATTGAGTTAGAAAGATCTTCAAGCGCTTCAGCAGACATGTCTTTTCGCGGTTGATATTTGCCGGGCTGTAATAAATCGACAGGAAGTACTTGCAGATCACTTTTTTCTGCAACGGTAATTGTTTCAGGATCCACTGAAGCCGATTTATTTTCTGGGGCAGGAGCTGACGATAATAAGGCATCTAAGCCACGGCCTAGTCCTCTTCGTTTAGTTGAACTCATAATTTTCCTTGCGATTATTCAGTAATGCTTTCGGCTTTATTGTTTTTTTCTTGTTCTGCTCTGCGAAGGATTTCTCCGGCGAGTGCTAAGTATGCTTTTGCGCCCGTTGAAGACTTATCATAATACATAGCTGGTGCGCCAAATGAAGGAGCTTCAGCTAAACGTACGTTTCTAGGAATTACGGTACGATATACTTTATTGCCAAAATGACGTTTCAACTGTTCAGAAACATCATTTGCTAAACGGTTTCTAGGATCGTACATAGTACGCAAGATCCCTTCAATATGAAGTTTACTATTAACCACTGAAGTTAGTTTTGAAATTGTTTCCATTAATGCAGTTAGCCCTTCAAGTGCGTAGTATTCACATTGCATGGGTACTAATACAGAATCAGCGGCTGTCATCGCATTTACTGTCAACATGTTTAACGATGGTGGGCAATCGATGATGATAAAATCATAAATATTTTTAACCGGAGCTAATGCTGCTTTTAGGCGCTGCTCACGAGCATAAACTTCCATTAATTTAATTTCGGCCGCAGTAACATCGGTATTAGCGGCGATTAGATCATATATACCTGAGGTTTCTCTAACAACAACTTCATTAAACGGCTTTTCTTCAACAAGTAATTCATAACAAGTTGCTGGAACTTCGTATTTATCAACACCGCTACCCATCGTAGCATTGCCTTGTGGATCTAAATCAACTAACAGCACTTTACGTTTTGTTGCTGCTAATGAAGCAGCCAAATTTACCGACGTCGTTGTTTTACCAACACCGCCTTTTTGATTTGCTACTGCAATAATTTTTCCCACAGGAACCTCGGATTTATTATTTTTGTTAGATTTTTTTCAATTCAATTAAATGGCGTTCGCCTGTTAATTGCGGTACCGAAATAGGGTAACTGTCGACCATTTTAATATTATTTGGTAAGAGTGCAATTTCATCTTTTGGAAATTGCCCTTTTAATGCAAAAAAACGTCCTGTTTCAGTTTCAACTAAATGCTGACACCAAGTTACCATATCATTTAGTGAGGCAAATGCTCTACTTAATACACCATCAAAAGGTGTTTCTGGTAAATACTTCTCTACGCGAGACAGTACTGGCGTGACATTTTTTAGTTTTAATTGAAATACTACTTGTCGTAAAAAGGTAATACGTTTTCCTAAACTATCTAATAAAACGAAATTACGTTCAGGAAATAAAATAGCTAATGGGATCCCTGGTAAACCAGGACCGGTACCAACATCTATGAAATTATTTCCCTTAATAACAGCACCCACCATCAAGCTGTCCATAATATGTTTTATCAACATATCTTCAGGATCACGGACTGATGTAAGGTTATAAGCCTTATTCCATTTATTTAACAATTCGACATATTGAATTAATAAACTAATTTGTACGTCGGTAACAGAAAGAGAAGAGTCGCTAATAAGCGACTCTAGTTGTGTTTTTAAGGTCATTAGTTCAAGTTACCAGTTAAGCAGACTTACGTAATAAGCCGTTTTTCTTTAGATATACTAATAATAACGAAATTGCTGCTGGAGTAATACCAGAAATACGTGATGCTTTACCAATTGTTTCAGGTTTTGCATCATCAAGCTTAGCAACAACTTCATTAGATAAACCAGATATTTGCCTATAATCAAAGTTTGTAGGGATCAAAGTATCTTCATGACGTTTCTTTTTGGCAATTTCTTCAAGTTGTCGATCAATATAACCAGCATACTTTATTTGTATTTCAACTTGTTCTGCCGCTTCTTTGTCTGTCATAGCAGGACCAAAACCATCTATCGCAATAAGATCATCATAACGAACCTCAGGGCGACGCAATAAATCTTCTAAACTGTTTTCTTTGCTCACAGGACTTTTTAGTAAAGCATTTAGTTGATCAACAGATTTATGATCTTTTTGGATCCAAGTTGACTTTAAGCGTTGGCGTTCTGTTTCAACATTTTCCATTTTTTCATTAAAACGTTGCCAGCGTAAATCGTTAACTAAACCCAGTTTACGACCTTGCTCAGTTAAGCGAATATCAGCATTGTCTTCACGTAATAATAAACGATATTCAGCTCGTGAGGTAAACATGCGGTAAGGTTCTTTTGTACCAAGAGTTGCTAAGTCATCAATTAGAACACCCATGTAAGCTTGATCACGACCTAAAATCAAAGGATCCTTTTCTTGTACCCGACAAGCAGCGTTGGTCGCAGCAATTAAACCTTGAGCTCCTGCTTCTTCATACCCTGTAGTGCCATTGATTTGCCCAGCAAAATATAAGTTTTTAATAAATTTACTTTCTAGGGTTTGTTTCAAATCTCTTGGATCAAAATAATCATATTCTATGGCGTAGCCTGGACGCGTGATATGAGCATTTTCAAATCCTTTCATTGAACGTACGAGTTTCACTTGTACGTCAAATGGTAAGCTTGTAGAAATGCCATTTGGATATACTTCATGTGTTGTTAAACCTTCCGGCTCAACAAATATTTGATGTGAATCTTTATCAGCAAAGCGGTTTATCTTGTCTTCAATTGAAGGGCAATAACGTGGACCAATACCTTCAATAACCCCTGTATACATCGGTGAACGATCTAAACCTTGGCGAATAATTTCGTGGGTTTTCTCATTGGTATGTGTGATATGACAAGAGATTTGTTGCGGATGATCTTTTACCGATCCCATAAATGAAAACACTGGAGATGGTTTATCACCAGGTTGCTCTTCCATCAAAGAATAATCAAGTGTTCTAGCATCTAAACGTGGTGGCGTTCCTGTTTTTAAGCGATCAATTCTAAATGGAAGATCGTGTAATTTGTTTGCGAGATTAATACTCGCAGGATCACCAGCACGACCACCTTGATAATTACTTAGACCAATATGAATCTGCCCGGCAAGAAAAGTTCCTACTGTTAAAACAACAGTTTTCCCTTTAAATTTAACACCCATTTGTGTTGAAACACCTACGATCTGATCGTTTTCTAAGACAAGATCATCACAAGGTTGTTGAAAAATAGTTAAATTCTCTTGGTTTTCTAAAAAACTTCTTACGTATGAACGATATAAGGCACGATCCGCCTGAGCACGTGTTGCTCTAACGGCAGGGCCCTTACTGGCATTTAGGGTTCTAAATTGAATAGCAGCGTGATCGGTAGCTACAGCCATTAGGCCACCTAGCGCATCAATTTCTTTTACAAGGTGTCCTTTGCCGATACCACCGATTGCAGGGTTACAAGACATTTGACCAAGGGTATCGATGTTATGAGTTAATAATAATGTTTTACAACCCATACGTGCGGCAGCTAGAGATGCTTCTGTTCCTGCATGTCCACCACCAACAACAATTACGTCATAAGACTCTTGATACCACATTAAATTTGAACCTTTAAATTAATTTAGAAAAATATTAGCCGTAAAATTTTTATTACAGTAAAAATTAAGAGGGGCATTTTAGCGCTTTTTGATGAGAAGGGGAATGATCAAACGAGTAAAAAAGATCTAGGTCAGATCCTTAATATATTATAAAGATCTTTAAATAGATCTTATTATTATTACTTATTAGGATCGTGCTTTTCTGTTGATAAGTGCTTTTTATTCTTTATTTTCATATAGGTACTTTATGTGGATCCCTGTGATCAAACGTTGATCAACAGGCAAATAAGCTTTGATCAAAAGGGCTGTTTATCCACAGGGTAATTAAATTAAATTTTGATACACGGAATAATAATAGGAAATTAATAGCTTTTACCCAAAGTTATACACAATACGTATAACTTAAAGAGTTATTTGTGTATAACCTTTCTATAAATGATCTTTGTTTTTATTGATCCACGCTGAAGCGAGTAGCTCTGGATCTATATCTTGACTCATATCTAAATAAAGATCTGGAATTATATTTAAACAACCCTTTGATTTTAATGAGTTTGATATGTTTTTTGCGGCTAAACAATAGGTATCATAACTTGAGTCACCAACACCGATCGTAAAAAACTTAACTGGGGATAGATCTGTGGTGTTGTTTTCAAGATCTGCAGCAAAGGGTTTAAAGTTATCAGGGTAGTCACCAGCACCATGTGTTGATGTACAAATTAGCCATGTTTGATTTTTGCTTGAAATTTGTTCTAAATTTGGTTGGAAATGCAGTGTTACATCATGACCAAGTTCATTCAGTTTTTCTTCACAGGCTTCAGCAACATATTCTGAACCACCTAACATACTGCCAACGATAATTTGAAATGAAGACATTTTTACTCCTAAATTTGGGGTTATTTACCAATACAAAACGACGAAAATATCTCACTTAAGAGGTCATCACTGGTAAATTCTCCGGTGATTTCATTTAATTCTTGCTGACAAAGTTTTAATTCTTCAGCGAGAATTTCACCCGCGACAAAGGTTTCTAATTGTTCTAAGCCAATGATTAAATGTTGATGTGCTTGTTCTAATGCATTTAAGTGACGTCTTCTCGCCATAAAGCCGCCTTCAGTTGAACCTTGATAACCCATAATGGACTTCAAGTGTTCTTTTAGTGCAGCTACGCCTTCTCCAGTGGCTGCGGATAAGGTGATTGTAGGTAAACCTTCCTGTTCACCGTAACCTGTAGCTAATTGTTTAAGATCGGCTTTATTTTTTATCAGTGTTACGGCAATATTTTTTGGCAGTTTTTCAAAAAATTCTGGCCAAAATTCTTTTATCTCGCTGTGGCTCTCTGTTGAGGCGTCTTGCATTAGTAAAACACGATCAGCCTGATTAATTTCTTGCCATGCTCTTTCTATACCTATTTGTTCAACGCGATCAGTACTTTCTCGAAGCCCTGCTGTATCGATAATGTGCAAGGGCATACCGTCAATATTAATCTGTTCAGAGAGTACATCTCTGGTGGTTCCTTCAATATCGGTAACAATAGCGCTTTCACGTCCACTTAAGGCATTTAGTAGGCTTGATTTACCTGCGTTTGGTCGACCTGCAATAACTACCCGCATTCCTTCTCTAATAATACTACCTTGTTGCGCTTTTTCCCTGACGTCAGTCACTTCAGCTATAAGGTTTTTCAGGTTATTTACAACTTTTTCATCAGCGAGGAAGTCAATTTCTTCTTCTGGAAAATCGATTGCTGCTTCAACATACATCCGTAAATGAATTGTTTTATCAACAATTTGATTGATAAGTTTAGAAAAATCACCTTGAAGTGAATGCAACGCACAACGCGCTGCTTGCTCTGAACTTGAGTTGATTAAATCGGCAATAGCTTCTGCTTGGGTTAAGTCTAGTTTATCGTTTAGGAAGGCTTGTTCACTAAACTCACCGGGTTTAGCCATTCTTACTTTGGGCAGTGCAATAATCTCTTTTAGTAACATATCTAAGATCACCGGCCCACCGTGGCCTTGTAGCTCTAGTACATCTTCGCCAGTAAATGAATTAGGTCCTTTAAAATGCAAAGCAATACCTTGATCTAAGGTATTACCATTAGCATCATAAAATGGCAGGTAATCTGCATATCTAACTTCTGGTATTTTATGCAATATATGTTTAGCCACATTTTGCACTTCAGGGCCTGAAATTCTAATTATGCCTACGCCACCTCGTCCTGGTGCTGTTGCTTGAGCTGCTATAGTTTCTTTTTGGGCCGCTAAAAGCGATTGTTCGGTCATTTGCTTGTCCACTGTGACGTATTTATAAACGAAATTGTGGATATTATAAACGTTTACTACCTTCGGTGGAATTTGTCTTAGCGAATAATATGCTGAATATTAGGCAATAAAAAAGGCGGCTTTAAAGCCACCTTTTATTGTTTAATGAAAAAATTTATTTCTTCTCTGCTTTTTCTAAACCAGAGAAAATAATTTTCATTTGTACAATTGAAATGATGTTACTGACCAACCAGTATAAAACTAGACCAGAAGGGAACCAGAAGAAAAATATCGTAAATGCCACTGGCATATATTGCATGATTTTCTGCTGCATTGGGTCTTGCACTGTCATTGGCTGTAGCTTCTGCATGATATACATACTTACACCCATTAAGATAGGTAAGATGTATAACGGATCTTTTGCAGATAAATCTTGGATCCAAAGCATAAATGGTGCGTGTCGTAATTCAACACTTTCTAAAAATACCCAATAAAGTGCTAAGAAAATTGGCATTTGAATAAGTAGCGGCAAACAACCACCAGCTGGGTTTACTTTCTCTTTACGATACATTTCCATAGTCGCTTGAGACATTTTCTGACGGTCGTCACCAAAACGTTCTTTTAGCTGAGCCATTTTAGGCTGTAATGCACGCATTTTAGCCATTGAAGTGTATTGTGCTTTTGTTAGCGGGTACATACCACCTTTCACGATTAGCGTGATGATAATAATTGTAACACCCCAGTTTGTAACAAAAGATTGAATAGTAATAAGTAGCCAAAATAGTGGTTGGCTGATCATAAACAAGAAACCATAATCTATGGTTAAGTCGAGATTATCAGCGATTGTTTCCAATACTTCTTGGTCTTTAGGACCTACGTAGAAGATAGCGGATGTAGTTGCTTGTGTTCCTGGTTCTATTGTAACTGCAGGAGCTTTAAAACCGATAACGGCGTCTTGGTTTGATGAAAAACTGGTATATAGTTGATTATTTGAATCTTTATTTGGAACCCATGAAGAAACAAAGTAATGCTCTAACATTGCAACCCAGCCACCCTGAGTTGTGATGTTCAAGTTTTTGTCAGCGATATCATCAAAGTCATATTTTTCATAACGATCTTCAGTTGTTGAATATGCAGTACCTCGGTAGGTCGGCATTAAAGTGCTTGAACTTTCAACTGTTGTAGATTGTTTTAGTTGTGCATACATCTGAACAGAAGCAGGACTGGTTGAATTATTGTTGATAATATATTCAACATTAACTTGGTAGCTTGTTGGTGCAAAGGTAAAGCGTTTAGTAACAGCTAAGCCACTGTCGTTTACGTATTGTAAATCAACAATTAAAGGCTCTGAGCCTGTTTGTTGATATTGCTTGGCATTCGTTTGATAAATAGGACGGCCAGGAATAACGCGATCTAAACCTTGAGCACCTGTTAAACCACTTTGCGCAATATATTTTTGAGGACCATTTTGCATTACTGTAAATGGAATTCCATTACCTTGTTCGGTATCGAACTTAAGTAATTTTGCATCAACAATATCACCACCACGTGTATCAATTTTAAGAGATAAAACGTCTGTTGTTATTTCAATCAGTTGTGCGCTTGATTTTGTTGACTCAGCAATAGGCTCAATTGATGCCGAAGATGCAGGTACAAAATCATCATTTGCAGATGCTGCTGTATCTGTTTGAGTGGTTATAGGTTGTGCTGGTTGTGGAGCGTTTTCAAGTTGCCATTGTTGAAATAGCAAGAAAGTTACGACCATAAGCGCAATAAAAAGAAAACTGCGTTGGGATTCCATAATTAGTTATTTCTCTTTTTTATTAAGTGGTGGCACGGGATCATTTCCTCCCGCATTCATGGGGTGGCATTTTAGTATACGTTTGCTTGCTAACCAACAACCTTTTATCACACCAAAGCGATCTATTGCTTCAATTGCATAACTTGAGCATGTTGGACTAAATCTGCAATTGTTACCTAGCAAAGGGCTAATCAGCCTTTTGTATCCTTTAATAAGGAATATTGCTAGCGTTTTTGGCGCTGAATTATTTTTCGCCATATTTTTTCTAATTGCTGATTAATTTCTTTATTTTCGAGCTTATCCGTTCCTGATTTAACCATTACTACCATATCAATAGAAGGAAGTTCATGTTGGTTTAAACGAAAACTCTCGCGTATTTGTCGCTTTATGCGATTTCTTTGAACGGCCAATTTAACACGCTTTTTAGCAATAGCTAAACCTAAACGGTTTTGTTTATCTTTATTTGGCGTTATTAGGATGGTTATATGACTAGAGCCATATCGGGTAGGATTTGAAAAAACAGCTTGAAAATGACCGGGAGTCAACAAACGTGACTCCCGATTAAATTTATATGTAACCATGTTGGCTACCTTAACTTCTTAGCAGTGTAAGAAATTAAGCGCTTAATCGCGCACGACCTTTACTACGACGACGAGCAATTACTGCACGACCGTTTTTAGTTGCCATACGAGCACGGAAACCGTGATTACGCTTACGTTTTAATACGCTTGGTTGAAATGTTCTTTTCATTGTGCTGATCCGTTATTTCTTGTTGCTCTGGCAAGCAGCCGTAATGAGCACACTGGGTATAAAAATGAGGGCGAATTTTATAAGGAGTAAGAGCTAATGTCAACGTTTTATATGAAGCATTTTATAAATGATCGTTTAGGATCGTGCTGATCTAAAAATGTATCCACAGTTTTATAACATTATTTCATTTTGTCAATCGACAATGTTACAGATTTAGTGACATTCTAAAATATTATATTGAAATTATTTTAGAACTATTTTTGTCTATAATATTTATTAATGCTTTATTTATTAGGTGTTTACTAAAAGTGAGTTAGATTACCTTTCTAAATATTTGATATCAATATTGCACTTGTGGATAACTACATAGATAATGTCTGCCACAATAAAAAGATAAAAACTGTTTTGTCGTCTATTAAAGTTTTGCGGATCTTATGCAAGCATTCGACACCTATGGTCTTTAGAGAATAGTCTTTAGGAGACTTTGGTTGGATCACTCTCTTTGGCAACGCTGCCTTTCTGTTTTACAAGAAGAACTTCCCGCTCAGCAATTTAGTATGTGGATCCGTCCACTACAGTGCGTGGTCGATAATAATATTATGACTTTATATGCACCAAATCGATTCGTTTTGGATTGGGTTCGCGACAAGTATGTGAATCGGATCAACGAATTAGTATCTATGCAAAGTTCTAATCCGCCATTGCTTCGTTTTGATGTTGGTAGTAAACCTATGGCTGTTGGTAATGTAGTGTCTGAAACTATTGCACCGCAAGTTACTATGCCTAATGCACCTCAAAAAATTTCTGCCCCAGAAACTAATTTACCAAAAACTACTAATGTTCGTGTTAAATATACATTTGATAATTTTGTTGAAGGTAAATCTAACCAATTAGCTCGGGCTGCGGCGTCACAAGTTGCTGATAATCCAGGCACTGCATATAACCCACTATTTATATATGGTGGAACTGGGCTTGGTAAAACTCATTTATTGCATGCGGTCGGTAATGGAATTTTACTAAACAATCCTAAAGCTAAAATTGCCTATATGCACTCTGAACGATTTGTTCAAGACATGGTGCGAGCATTACAAAATAATGCTATTGAAAAATTCAAACAATACTATCGTTCAGTTGATGCCTTACTAATCGATGATATTCAGTTTTTTGCCAAGAAAGAACGTACACAAGAAGAATTTTTTCATACCTTTAATGCTTTGCTCGAAGGTAATCAACAAATTATTTTAACAAGTGATCGATATCCTAAAGAAATAGATGGTGTTGAAGACCGATTAAAATCAAGATTTGGTTGGGGTCTTACCATTGCAATTGAACCTCCTGAACTTGAAACACGTGTAGCTATTCTTAAAAAGAAAGCACAAGAAAACCAAATTAATTTGGCTGACGAAGTGGCCTTCTTTATTGCTAAACGTTTGCGTTCGAATGTACGTGAATTAGAGGGGGCTTTAAACCGAGTAATAGCTAATGCTAATTTTACCGGCCGAGCAATTACTATTGATTTTGTTCGTGAAGCACTCCGAGATTTACTTGCCTTGCAAGATAAGTTGGTAACGATTGATAATATTCAACGTACTGTCGCAGAATACTATAAGATAAAGGTCGCAGATTTACTTTCTAAAAGAAGAAACCGATCTGTAGCTAGACCTAGACAAATTGCAATGGCATTATCTAAAGAGCTAACTAATCATAGTTTGCCTGAAATAGGTGAAGCATTTGGTGGTAGGGATCACACTACTGTTTTACATGCTTGTCGTAAAGTAAAAGCATTGCGTGAAGAAACTCATGATATAAAGGAAGATTATTCTAACTTGATTAGAACGCTATCTTCTTGATAAATAATAAAATTTTAAAAAGCCGAACGGGTATATAAAAATGAAGTTTTCATTGAATAGGGAATCTCTGTTAAAACCTTTATTGTTGGTTTCAGGTGCTGTAGAAAGAAAAAGCACATTACCAATTTTAGGTAATATCTTGTTAGACGTTAGTGGGCAATCACTTACTTTAACAGCTACTGATTTAGAGCTTGAAATGGTTTCTTATAGCCAAGTTGATAACCACGCTGAAGATGGGAAATTAACCATTCCGGCTAGAAAACTTTTGGATATCTGTAAAAGCTTACCCGACCAATCTACGTTAACATTTGAGACAGAAAATGATCTGATCCGAATTAGTACTGGTCGCAGTAAATATTCATTATCTACATTACCAGCCTCTGACTTTCCTAATATTGAAGAATGGCAAGGAGACGTTGAATTTAAGCTATTAAAGTCAGATTTACTGCGCTTGA
>PJEL010003562.1_pt1 | contig 13226 bp, 7 predicted proteins | sample 1853271 | NCBI WGS metagenome assembly PJEL01 (sample SAMN08108733, study PRJNA415343) | Invertebrate metagenome, whole genome shotgun sequencing project. | host: Globobulimina | place: Sweden: Gullmar Fjord | collected 2015-08 | reverse complement strand
CTGGTATCTCCGACGCTGTACTTTTTCCTTCTGAGACCGCTGTTTCAGCATATATCAGAACGGCAACATGCGGAGCAGAGGATGCTTCATCTTGCATATTACGATGAGTTGACAGGCCTTCCGAACCGGACGATGTTTGAGAAGCATATTAACAGCGCTATCGAGTGCTCCGGGCGGAACAAGAAGATATTTGCATTGTATCTGATTGATGTTGATGACTTCAAAAGAGTCAATGATACGATTGGGCATCGTGCTGGTGATGGCTTAATAAAAGAGGTTGCGGGCCGCCTCAGTTTGCTGTATCCTACCCCCCCCGAAGTGATAGAGGATACCTGTAATGTGCAGCCTGTAGTTGCGCGCATGGGTGGAGACGAGTTTGCGCTTTGTGTGGAGATATCGAAATTTGATGATGCTACAGATATAGCTATTCAGCTTCAAAAGACTATGCTGCAGATATTCATGGTTAATAACTACGATATGTCGATAACCGCTAGTATGGGTATTGCAATTTACCCTCATGATGGTAGTGGCACAATCGACCTTCTCCGTAATGCTGATGTGGCTCTGTACCACGCAAAAGGCAGGGGCAAGAATAATTACCAGTATTATCGTGAAGCCTTAAATGCGTCTGCAATGCTAAAGCTGTCGCTTGAGGGAGGTCTCCGAAGAGCTATTGATGCAGGTGAGTTGATACTTCATTATCAGCCCCAAGTCAATCTAAAGACAGGAAAGCTCTGCGGCATGGAGGCACTGGTCCGCTGGCAGCATCCAGAGAAAGGGTTAATACCTCCGCTTGAGTTTATTCCACTTGCTGAAGAGACCGGGCTTATCGTTCCGATGGGTGAATGGATTCTTCGTACTGCATGCATGCAGAATAAGGCCTGGCAGGATGCCGGTTATCCTGAAGTTCCTGTATCGGTAAATCTGTCTAGCCGACAATTTCAGCAGACCAAACTTCTGCAAGCAGTGGACGATGCGCTTCGTGTGTCAGGGCTCGATCCTGAGTACCTTATACTGGAAATAACTGAAAGTGCCATTGTTCAAAATACTGAGACAACATATGTCGCTGTCCACGAATTGACTTCTATGGGTCTCAGATTTGCCATAGATGATTTCGGGACCGGTTATTCATCACTCAGCTACCTTAAGCGTTTTCCGATCCATTCAATCAAAATCGACAAGTCCTTTGTTAGGGACGTCACAATGAATCATGATGATGCAGCTATTGTTAAAACTATAATATCAATGGCCCATAGTTTAAGAATGCGTGTCCTGGCGGAAGGTGTGGAAACAGAGCAACAGATGGATTTTATGCATGAAAATAATTGTGATGAAGTTCAGGGATTTCTGTTCAGTCGCCCTCTTGATGTTGATGCCTTTACGCTCTTTCTGGCAAAGGATAGCAATGTAGGACCTCCACTTTTCAATAAGACCATAGATCCATCTGGTGAGGCCGATCCTGAGGACACTTGTCCCGGCTAAATTCATATCGTATACTCAAGGAGTGAATGGAATTCGTATAAGTGCAGAGATAATGTTATATCTAAGGTTTTAGTTATGATTGCCGATAAATAAATACTAACCTTTACAATTATAGGCTGACGAAAAAAAGAGGTGAGAAAAATTGCCTGAAACTTTGAGTAATGAAAATGGGAGCAATATTAACCTAGACTTGTCTAGCAAGGAAATGTATTCCTTACGCATACTAGATCATCTGAAGAATATTATCATTATTCTGTCTCCTGCCGGAATTATACAGGTTGTGAATAGTACGGGCTGTAAAGTTCTTGGCTATAAGGTCGAGGAACTGGTAGGTCAGCTGCCGGATAAGATCTTGAACAACAATAAAAATGTGAAGTGGAGCCGGGTTGAAGAGTTGCTTGATAACGGAAAGATGAATGAGAATGATATGGTGCTCATCAGAAAAGATGGCGGAAGAATGAATGTTTCTGTTTCACTTTCCGCGATTTACGATGAAAGCAAGAATATTCAGGGTATCGTATGTGATGCCCATAACTTTTGCGAGGATACGAGGCAGGAACTTGTTGAAAAGCATGAGGAGTTGAACAAGGTCTTTAGGCAGGTGGAGATCGCTAAAAAGGAGTGGGAGAAAACATTGGACTGTGCGGGGGACATGATAATTCTTACGGACAGTGATGGGACCATTAAAAGGACGAACAGGGCGGTGAAAGATTTTACGGGCAAGCCATTTACCGAGATTCTCGGCATGACATGGGAAGATCTGATAATTGAGAATGATCTAGAGGTCATGACCCTTTATGTGGGCTCAACCGAGCTTTTCCATCGCTCCTCGCAAAGATGGTTTGAGTTCAATGCCTATCCATTTGATAACAGTGAACTCGAATACTCAGGCAGCGTACTCGTAATCCATGAGACGACGGAGATCAGGCAGGCAGCGGAAAGACTTGAAAGCACGAGTCACTCAATCGAAGAGCATAGAGACAGTCTGCAGAAAGCTCTTGATGAAATATGTGCTTTGATGCAGGATGTTATTCAACACAAAAAACTTGATGTTAAATTGACGAACCCTCACCTTAAGAAGTGTTACGAAATCAAGGCCTGCGATAAAGATGACTGCTACTGTCACGGAAAGGAAGCTATGAGATGTTGGCAGGTAGCCGGCACCTTCTGTGGCGGCGAGGTCCAGGGAGAATTTGCACAGAAATATTTTTCATGTTCAGAATGCAGTGTATATAAAATAGCAACTAAAGACCCAATGAATCAGATCAGTGAGCATTTCAATAATATGATGCATATCCTTGAACACGGCTGTAAAGAATGAGTTAACTAAGTTGTGGTAACAATACTTGCTGTGGATCTCATGAATTCTTCCCTGATCTTATTGGTGTGAGCCCTCCTGTTTTACGTGAAAAAAAGATCCCAGTAGTAAAGTTTTTATATATTCCTGCCGATAGTAATAACTTATAAACAGTTTTAAGGGCGGGAGGGGACTTGACTGACGGATTTTACCTTCCAAAATACGATACCCAATTTGAGATGAGCTGACAGTATGGGCCATTGCTAAAGTGCGTGGTTGAAGGCCTTCAACCACTTGGGGTAATACCTGCCTTTAAAGAAGGGGAGCTATGTTTACATCACTTAAGATTAAGATAGTTGTGTCTCATCTGATCGTAGCAGCAGCAGTCGCACTCACTATTAGCGTAGCGGGGTATTTCCTGATCGTTGATAGCATGAAGGAAGTTCGTCAATCTACCCTGGAGGTTACTTCTTTTGAACAGCCTGTTATTTCCGGTAGTCAAGCCCCGGTCGCACTCTTGGAGAGTGAGCACATTGAAGTGCCGGTGAAGCTGCGAAATTATTTTATCGTCATTATTGCGGCCGTAATTATATGCGCGATATGGGGTTCATGGTCTCTTGCTTCAAGTATAACTTCACCTCTGGTTAAACTGGCCGCTGCCTCTAAAGCTATTGCAAAGGGGAGCCTATTGCAAAAAGTCGAGACAACAGCAGATGAACAGGAAATAACTTCGCTCGTTGAAGCATTTAATGAAATGGCCTCTAACCTTTCGAATATGCTGATTTCAAGAGACTATGTGGAAAACGTTTTTCAGTCAATAATCGACTCTATTGTGATCGTTGATGAAGAGGGGAAAATAAAGACGGTCAATTCTTCAACTCTCAACATGCTCGGGTATGAAAAGAAGGACTTAATCGGTGCGCCTGCAGGCATTATCTTCGGAGAAAACGATGGAGAAGGAGACATCCGAAAGATACGCTATCAGGTCAATAATAAACAATGCGTCGTAAATTTTGTCGGGGAGTATGTGACGAATGATCAGCGGCGGATACCTGTGATGATGTCAGGGTCACTACTGACGAACAGGGACGGTACTCACTATGATCTAGTTGTTCTCGCCAAAGACGTAACAGAGCGAAAAAAATCGGAAGAGGACCTCCAGGCGCTGCTGCTGAAGCTTGAGCAGAGCAACAGTGAACTGCAGGACTTTGCGCATATTGCCTCACACGATCTACAGGAGCCTCTGAGAAAGATTATGTCATTCGGGGACCGTTTGCAGACTAAATATGCGGACAGTCTTGGCGAGCAGGGCTGCGACTATTTGATGCGCATGCACAGGGCAGCCGGCCGCATGCAGGACCTTATCCAGAGCTTGCTTAAGTATTCCCGGGTAACTACTAAGGCCCAGCCTTTTGAACAGGTGGACCTTTCCACTGTACTGGATGAAGTACTGTCGGACCTTGAAGTGCGTATACAGGAGACGGGTGGGCAGGTTAAAGCAAGTGTATTGCCGGTCTTCAGGGCAGACCGGCTTCAGATGAGGCAGTTATTTCAAAACCTTATTGGGAATGCCCTTAAGTTTCATAGAAAAGGCGAGCCACCTCTTGTTGAAATCTCCGGCAGAAGTGCAGGTGGAAACGGGACTGGAGCGCACCCTCATTTGCATGAGAAGGAAACATATAAGATCACGGTTCAGGACAATGGGATCGGGTTTGATGAGAAATATATAGACCGGATATTCGCAGTATTTCAGAGGCTGCATGGCAGGAACGAATACGAGGGCTCGGGGATAGGCCTATCAATTTGCAGGAAAATAGTAGAGCGGCACGGAGGAGGTATTATGGCAAAAAGCGCACCTGGGCAGGGAACGGCGTTTGTAATTTCATTGCCGCTTTCAGAAATAAAAGAAGTGCCGCAAAATGCTAAGACGCTTGAAACTCATAATGTGTGAGTCCGGCAGTAGCAGGGGGATTGATTACATCACGAACAGAACAGGCGGAGAATGTACTGATGGATAAAGAAGTTATAAAAATACTGCTGATTGATGATGATGAAGACGATTATGTGGTGACCCGTGATCTCCTGTCGGATGCCAGCAGTCTTAAGCATACACTCCACTGGATATCTTCTTTTGATGAGGCGATGGTGACAATATGTAAGAATGAGTTTGATGTATATCTTCTCGACTACCGACTCGGTGAGCACACTGGTATCGACCTTATGCAAAAGGCCCTATGTCAGGGCAGCAGGGCCCCATTTATATTACTTACCGGTGAGGGCGATCACGATACTGACATGAAAGCTATGAAGGCTGGCGTGTCCGATTACCTTGTAAAGGGCGAGATAAGCGCTCCTCTGTTAGAGCGTTCAATCCGGTATGCGATAGAACGGAAGCGTACTGAGCAGCGTATATACCATATGGCTTTTTATGACAGCCTAACTGAGCTGCCAAACCGAACACTCTTCCATGACCGTCTCAGTCTGGCACTTGCTAATGCTGGCCGTCATGAGAATCCATTAGCGGTCCTATTTCTTGATATTGACAACTTTAAGCGGATCAATGATACATTCGGCCATGCAATGGGCGACAAACTCCTGAAGGGGGTGGCCGGCCGCCTCTCATCAATTATGAGGAAGTGCGATGCATTAACCAGGGATGTGCCGGATCTGTTTGCCCGTCTGGGCGGGGATGAATTTACTGTGCTTCTCAACGAGATGAAAGAAGTTGAGGATGCGGCCAGGGTGGCTAATCGTATAATCAGCGCTCTCTCAGATCCATTTAAACTTGACGGGCACGAGCTTTACATTACTTTTAGTATCGGAATAGCTGTCTATCCGAGTGACGGTGAAGACATTGATATGCTTCTGAAAAACGCTGATGCCGCAATGTACTATGCAAAGGAGCACGGGAAAAACCACTTTCAGTATTACAAACACTCTATGAATGCAGCGGCTCTTGAACGGCTCACTCTTGAGAATGAACTGCGCAGGGCTCTGGAGCGGGAAGAGTTGCTCTTGCACTATCAACCGCAGGTAAGCGTCAAGACAGGATCAATCACCGGCATGGAGGCACTTGTGCGTTGGCAGCATCCGGTGAGAGGGATGGTAATGCCATCGGAGTTTATTCCGCTTGCCGAAGAAACCGGGTTGATTATTCCGATAAGCGACTGGGTACTGAGAACCGCCTGTAGGCAGAGCAGGAGCTGGAAGGAGGAAGGGTATGATGTCCCTGCTGTTTCCATTAATATTTCAAGTCAACAGTTTCAGCAGAAAGACCTTGTTCAGACAATCTCCCGAACATTGGACGAAGCTGGAATTATGCCGCAGGACATTATTTTAGAAATAACAGAAAGTTCGATTATGCAGAATACTGAAACAGCATTTGCATCACTGCATGAACTAACAGAAATGGGCATACGCCTAACTATAGACGATTTCGGCACTGGCTATTCTTCGCTCGGGTATCTGAAAAGATTTCCTATTCATGCGATAAAAATAGACCGTTCATTTGTGAGTGAAATTAATACCGACCCTGATGATGCCGCTATAGCAAGGGCGATTATTTCTATGGCGCATAGCCTTAAATTAAATGTCGTTGCCGAGGGTGTTGAAACAGTGGAGCAACTTAGATTTCTATATGAGCACAGGAGTGATGAGGTGCAGGGGTATCTTTTCAGCCGACCTGTACCTCCCGAGGAGATCTTGGAAATCTTTGACTTGGAGCTCCAGGGGAATGGAATAGGATTAGCTACATTACGTGAACTAGACGGCTCTGAAGTGGAAGTGTCAATAAGTAGCGGAAGTGCGGGATTAACCTGTGCTGACTAATAAATACTGAAGGGGGGAATTATGAATGACATGGATAAGACCATCACAATTCTGATGGCTGATGATGATGAGGACGATCGCCTTATGGCGAAAGAGGCACTGCAGGAGGCACGGCTCGCAAATGACATACATTTCGTGTATGACGGTGAAGAGCTGATGGACTACCTTCATCACAGGGGGAAGTATGAAGGTGGTATAAATGCGCCGCGTCCCGGCCTGATTCTGCTAGACCTGAACATGCCGAGAAAAGATGGACGAGAGGCGCTGAAGGAGATAAAGGCTGATGACGATCTCAAACAGATACCGATCGTGGTCTTGACAACATCAAAGGCGGATGAGGATATCTACCGATCCTACAACTTTGGAGTGAATTCGTATATTACCAAGCCGGTCTCGTTTGAAGGCCTTGTGGAAGTGATGAAGGCCCTGTCGCTATACTGGTTTAAAATAGTACAGCTGCCGGCTGGTGAATACGTAGAGACTCGATAGCTGATACGCAGAATTACGAAAGACCATCTTTGATCCGATGATGAAAGTGGATCAACGAATGAATATAGTAAAGAGGTTGTTTCAAAAGACATTTGCTTTTTATTGTATGTGAGACTGTATATAACTGACCGTACTGTTTATCAGTGTCCACATATACGTATTCACGGACTAGCATATTTTTCAATCCGGACATTGCTGGTACTTTTAAAGCTAACTCTCCCGTTTTTCACGCAGTTTAACGTCCTCAAGCATAGTTGTTTTATTGCTCTCTAACAGTTTCCTGACTGAAACTGAAGTTGCTTAGTGCCTTGAGACAGAGTGAATGAAAGAATTTTCTAAAGTGAAAATCGGCTACATATCCGTAGATATCGGTGACCTGATCCATGAATCACTGGATCGATCGGTAAGGGCACGGGCTTTTGGCTGAGTATTACTTACTATATAAGCCTAGCATCAAACCCTAAAATTTTATCCTTAGGATTTATAGCTGTTATACCGATAGTGATTATATGAGAGAAGTTAAAAAATAATAGTAATAATAATTTAGATGTTAGACACATGCATGTAACAGTAGTTGTTAATACTCCATTACTACCAAGAAGGAGAAAAAAACCGTGACAATTGAGAAAAGCAAGAAATTTCACCTATATAGCTTGATGGTATTAAGTTTACTCTTCTACTCCCTGTGCAGCCCTGCCGCTGCAGGGGCGACGGACTCATCCAGGATACTATCATTCGGCATTGTGCCCCAGCAGTCAGCTACAAAATTGGCAAGGACGTGGACTCCGATTCTCACGTTCTTAAGCAGTAGAACCGGATACCGGATAGACTTTAAGACAGCTAAAGACATCCCTACTTTTGAAAAGCGGTGCGCTGCAGGTGAGTATGATATAGCCTATATGAATCCTTACCACTATACAGTGTTTCACGAATCGCCCGGATACAGGGTATTTGCGAAGCAAAAGCTGAAAGCACTCAAGGGCATCATCGTAGTCAGGGAAGACAGTCCCTACAAAGAGTTACCGGGATTAGCCGGCAAGGCGTTAGCGTTTCCGTCCCCGGCTGCATTTGCGGCAACTATAGTGACCAGTGCGCAGTTATCCGGCCTTGGAATAGATATAACCCCGGTATATGTGTCGTCCCATGATTCTGTATACCGATCAGTTGCAAAAGGGCTGTACCCCGCAGGAGGGGGTGTTCCGAGGACATTTAATAGTCTGGAGCCGTCCATAAAAGATCAGCTAAAGATACTCTGGACATCAAAGGGGTTTACTCCCCATGCAATCGCGGCCCATCCCCGGGTCCCTGTAGACGCAGTGAAAATAATTGCAGATGTCATGGCTGAAATGGAGCATGATCCCGAGGGAAAAGAGCTGCTGAAACAGATTGATTTTAATGGGCTGGTCAATGCTGAAGACAGCGAATGGGATGATGTGCGGAGCCTCGGGCTTGATGTTTTAAGACAATAATAAATAAAGAAGGACTCGTGTCATTTAGATATAAAACCATAATCGGTGTTGCAGTCATTCAAGTCGTTATGCTCACACTGCTCGTATGGAGTGCGATAGGAATACTCACGTTATCTAATGAGCGGGAGCTGATCAAGAGGTCGTATACTACAACGGAATTGTTTGCGGCAGCAAACAAGGATGCCGTACTTTCCAGCGATCTTGCGACCCTTGAATCGTTTGTGATCAGTGTGCTTAAGCGGCCGGGAATTATCTATGCGCGGGTGCTCGGGAGAGACGGGGTTGTGCTGGCGGAAGATGGGGACCGCGGGGTACTTGACCGGCCCTTTCAGCCGGACAATCAATATGCGGATGTATACGACGGGGTCTTTGATGCGTCTTCGATAATTGAAGAGTCAGGAGTGGAGTACGGCCGTGTAGAAATCGGTTTTTCGATATCTGACATGGAGGGCATTATTGCAGAGGCAAAGACGAAGAGTATAGCGTATGCAGGTGGATCGCTAATTCTTTCGGCAGTCTTCTCATTTATTCTTGGGATATATCTCACCCGTTCAATCAACCATCTGCGCACAGGGGCCCGGAATATAGCCGATGGCAATCTTGGATATCAGATCAATGTAATGGGTAATGATGAATTGGCTGCAGCGGCCGGTACTTTTAATGAAATGTCTACATCACTGAAGCAACTGGATACTGCACGTAGTCAGGCAGAGGGAGAACTGCAGAGCTTAAATGATGTTCTTGAACAGATAGTTGAAGAACGGACCGATAAACTTGAAGACGCTTACGAGAAATTGAAGTCCGCCCAGGCCCAGATGCTGCAGAGGGAGAAGATGGCATCTATCGGTCAACTCGCCGCAGGCGTTGCCCACGAAATTAACAATCCTGTCGGCTTTATCATGAGCAACCTTGGCACGCTGGGAAAATATATACAGAAGCTCACCGAGTTTATTCATGCTCAATCAGCATCAGTAGAGGTGCTTCATGCTGACGGAGAGCCTCCAGAGCTGCAGGAGCTAAGAAAGAATTTGAAGCTTGATTATATTCTTAAAGATATAGATTCTTTGATAGAAGAATCCGTTGAGGGGGGAGAACGGATAAAGGGGATCGTAAATAATCTCAAGAGTTTTTCCCGTGTGGACGAGGCTGAGTATAAACCGGCTGATATCAATGAGTGCATAGAAAGCACACTGAACATTGTCTGGAATGAACTCAAGTACAATTCAACGGTAATAAAAGAGTACGGTGAGATTCCTTTAACAAAATGCTTCCCTCAGCAGTTGAACCAGGTGTTTATGAACCTGTTGGTAAATGCATCTCATGCGATAGAGGCAGAGGGTGAGATAAAGATAAAGACCTGGAATGATGACGGAGCCATACATGTATCAATATCAGATACCGGTTCAGGGATACCAGAAGAAAAGATGGGCAAAATATTTGAGCCTTTCTTCACCACAAAAGAGGTCGGCAAGGGCACTGGCCTCGGATTGAGCATTGCCTACGATATTGTAAAAAAACATAATGGGGAAATCACGGTTGAGAGCACTTTAGGTGAGGGAACAATCTTTACTGTGACCATACCGATAGTTAAGGCCAAGTAATTTAATTAACAGACAATATTGCCTATGTATATTGTACCTATGTTATTCGTGAACTCATGTAATATATTGATTTTCTAATCATTAACCTTAAGACATTTTGAGGGGTATCCGATAACTAAATAGAGAATAACGTTTTTTTAAAATCGAGGTTGAAATAGCTCGTTGGCAATGGATTTAAATGCATGGATGACCACCTAAAAAATATAACTGATTCCCGTAATTATCTGGAGAATGTCATCAACTCAATGATCGATATCGTTGTGGTGATCGACAGGGAGTTCATGATACAGTCCATCAATGATGCGACCTCCGATTTCCTCGAATACACTTCTGAAGAGCTTATAGGTGAAGGCTTTTTTGCATTAGTTGCAGATAAAGAGAAGTGGGGCGGAAATTCAAATGAGTTGCTTGAAAAAGGCCGCATATCAGACATTGAAATAGAGTATAAGACAAAAACCGGAATGATAATTCCTATGCTCTTATCTGCATCAATAATCAGGGATGATGCAAAGCTCTCCTCTAATATTCTGATTGTTGCAAAGGACATAACAGCGTGGAAAAAGGCAGAGGAGGTTCTTACTCGAAAGCATGAGGAATTGAATGCCCTGTTTGATCAAGTTGATCTGGCGAATAAGGAACGACAGAAGATTATGGATGCAGTTGGAGATATGATTATACTGATTGACCATGAGGGGAGTATAAGGCGTGCCAATAAGGCGGTAGCAGACTTTGCAGGAAAACCGTTTGACCAGATCTTAATGATGAAATGGGAGGAGTTACTGCAAGAGGCGGAGCTGGAAGCGGTGACTCTTCATTCTGACAGCACAGAACTTATTCATGTCCCCACTCGTAAATGGTTCACGCTAAACTCTTATCCGTTTGAGGATCCTGAATTCAGCTTCTCGGGAACTGTTATCACTATTCATGAGACGACCGAGATAAAACTCATTGCTGAAGAACTTGAAAAGACCAACAGTGAGATAGATGAAAACAGGAAGAAACTCCAGCGGGCACTTGATGAGACATCCAAACTAATAGACAGCGTTATTCAGTCGACTGACCACATCGTCAGATTCACAAACCCCGACATAAAAAAGTGCTATGAGATCAAGGACTGCAAAAAAGAGAATTGCCCTTGCTATGGAAAAGAAGCCATGAGATGCTGGAAGATTGCCGGAACCTACTGTGGGGGTGAGATACAGGGGGCTTTTGCGCAGAAATATGGAAACTGTTCTGTTTGCGAGGTCTACAAGGAGGCGACAACAGACCCGATTTATCAGATCGGGGAGCACTTCAATAACATGATGCATATTCTTGAGGTCAAGAGCAGGGAACTTGAAGGCGCGTATAGGGAACTGAAGGAAACGCAGTCGCAGATGGTGCAGAAAGAAAAGATGGCATCTGTGGGCCAGCTTGCAGCTGGCGTGGCGCATGAAATCAATAACCCGACGGGATTTATCATGAGCAATCTCGGCACACTCGGGAAATACGTTGACAAGATTACCGAGTTTATTAATGCCCAGGCAGAGGTTCTCGAGTCCCTGCAAGAAGCGGAAGCACTGGAGGAATTGCAAGAAAAGAGGAAAAAGCTAAAGCTCGATTATGTGCTGGAAGATATTGGGTTATTGATAGGGGAATCTATTGATGGTGCCGACAGGATTAAGCAAATTGTACAGAATCTAAAAAGTTTCTCCAGGATCGACGAAGCGGGAATGAAGCCTTCTGATATTAACGAATGCATTGAAAGTACACTGCAGATGGTCTGGAATGAGCTGAAGTACAAGGCAACGGTAGAGAAAGAACTCGGGAATATACCATTAACCATGTGCTCTCCTAATGAGATGAACCAGGTGTTTGTCAATCTTCTAGTTAATGCGAGCCATGCAATAGAAAAACAGGGTGAGATCAAAATAAAGACATGGAACGACGACGGCAGCATTAATATTTCAATTTCCGATACGGGGACCGGTATTCCTGAAGATATAGTTGGGCGGATATTTGAGCCCTTCTTCACGACTAAGGAAGTCGGCAAAGGGACAGGCCTGGGGCTGAGCATTACGTATGACATTATCAAAAAGCATAATGGTGAAATGTTTGTTAAAAGTGAACAGGGCAGAGGCACAATTTTTACGGTACAAATACCCGTTGTAGACGGCAATGTTGACCATGATGGTCAGGTAGACAATAATATTACTGGCCAACACCCTAATCCCTGACTGTCAGGAATCCATCCGGCGCTTTATTTCAAGATTAATTCTGTTATATGCGATAGTTATCTATTTGAAGCAGCAAGTTAAAGAGATTTAAGGCCGCGACTCTCTCCTAGTTTTAACTGCTTAATAAATTAATGAAAATATCGTTTGCTATATGCCATTTATTCCTTAGTGAGACCCTTAAGGTTTGCCATGGTAAACCCGATAAATATATATAATTAGGGTATATATCTGAAATTGCCAGGATATGGAGTGTCACCAGAAAAAGGCTTTGAACTACATGTTGTTTCTATCGCTATCCATTCAGACGAGGAGCTAACTGCTTGCAGCTATCATATTTCCTTGTACGGTAATAAATATGCGATATAATTTAATTAGAAAATTGGACAGTCACGATGTCGAAAACAGTTGTACTTTTATGCGAAGAAAATTGCTATTGATATTATGTGTACTGGTATCTTCACTCTTGTTTCATGCATGCACGCCTGAAAAACAAGCTTTAATAATTACTCCTGGTGTTACCGAAACTGAAATAGTTATTGGTTCGTCATCTGCCCTTGGAGGACATGCTAGCTTTCTCGGTACACAAACGATCCATGGTTCTCTGGCATACATTAATGAAGTCAATGAGAAAGGCGGTGTTAACGGCAGAATAATCCGACTAATTACGATGGATGATCAGTATGATCCTCCCAAGACCGTGACCAATACGCAGCGACTTATCAGCCATAATAAAGTGTTCGCCCTGTTTGACTATGTTGGCACACCGACTTCAGTGAAAATCATAGATATTGTTCATGAAGCTGAGGTCCCGATTCTAGGCTTTTTCACAGGTGCGGAAACTCTG
>PJEL010003561.1_pt1 | contig 13227 bp, 17 predicted proteins | sample 1853271 | NCBI WGS metagenome assembly PJEL01 (sample SAMN08108733, study PRJNA415343) | Invertebrate metagenome, whole genome shotgun sequencing project. | host: Globobulimina | place: Sweden: Gullmar Fjord | collected 2015-08 | reverse complement strand
CCTGTTTCCAGGTCTCCCCATGCTATTTTTGTATTATTGCTGCTCATTGGTGCTTTCCTTTTTTGGTTTATTGTTTGGTAGTGCTTCATATACGCTTGTTGCTTCCATGCTGCCCGCTCTTGATGCAAGTTTCGAAAGGTAATCAAGGTCAAGTGGGCTGTCTTCAGAGGTGTCTTCAGAGTCACCAGGAAAAACATTATTTACTTGAATAAATGCGTCATACGATAGCTCAAGCTCTTTTTTAAGCTCTTTTTGGTAAATGCTATATTTTACCTCTATTTGCATCCTTTCAAATTCAGTACAGTCTACGCCTACATGGTATCTTTTGTGCTTGGTTTTCCATTTATCCCTTTTACCACAAACAGCATACATAACTTGAAACATGAGCTTTTTATAAACTACGCCTTTGTGGTGTTTAAACCAATGGGTGTCTATATGCTCAACTGTTAAATCTGAATAACTTAAATTGTGTTTCTGTAAAAGATTATCAAGCATTCTTTGAGCAGTTTCTTTTTCACCATCAATTCCACGTTCAGCAAGTGCTAAAAGTTTTTTTAATCTCCTTTCCAGTTTTTTATCCATGACAATTAAGCCTCTTCAAATTCTGCTTCAGCTTCTTCTGGTTTAGGCTCTAGCGGAATGCCATTTTTAATACGATGGTAAATCTCTTCACGATGTACTTCAATTTCACGTGGTGCATCGATACCTAGTCTAACTTGATTGCCTCTGGTGCTTAGAATTGTGATTTTAACCTCGTCACCAATCCTTATTATTTCACCAATTCGTCTTGTTAAAATTAACATGTTTATTCCTTTTTGTTGTTGTGGCTATTATCAGAATAGCTAGGGCTAGAATAGCTCTACCAAAAAAGCCGTAATTAAACGGCTTGGGGTTTCTTGTCTTTTGGGCAGTTCTTTGGGGGTTTAGGCTTGCTGGTTAGCTACCTCTACCTCTGTAAAATCAACGTAAAATTCCTGACCTTCTTTAAATGAGCCTGCTAATACAGGGTTATTGATAACCATTTGTAAATCAGCCGTTGGGGTGAATTGGGCAAAGGTGTTGTTTTCATCGTTGCCTTCATCATCGTAAGGTTCTGATTTTGGAACTGCATTCAAAATAAGTGTTTCACTTGAGTCGGCATTCTTATTGATAGCCAACACCTTTAGTTTTGCTCTCATTTTTGGTGTATTTTCCATTATTTTTCTCCGCATCGTCAAAGGTGATGCATACCTATTAAATTGGTTGTTTGTTGTGCATTATGTCGCAGTGCTTTTTTATTAATGCTTTCCATTGTTCAGGGGCTTCATTAAAAAGCTTTTTCCGTTGTTTCTTGCAAGGGAGTGCCATTATTTCTACGGCATAGTGTCTTGGCTGTTTCTTGTTCATTTGTTAGATGAGGTTTTCTGAGGTTCTGATTGTGCGGTTTATTTGTATTCGATTAGGTGTTTTTTTGTGTGAGCGTATTCGTTGTGCATCCATATCTTGAATAAGCTGGCTAAATAGAATTAAGGCTATGGCTATGGAAGCTGTATTGCAGTGAAGAATACCTTGCCTAAATCCTTTGGATATTGCTTGTGAGCGGTTGTGTACGCCCATTTTAAAGTAGATATTTTGTAGTCTGTCATTAACAGAGTGATGGCTACATCCGCGCTCTCTTGCTATCTCTTTGTTTGTTTTGCCTTCACTGACAAGAATAAGAGTTATCTTTTCCAGGTTTGTTAGCGGTCTGTCTGTTGAGATTGCCATTGTTAATCCTTTCAATGCTAGCTAAATGTTCATCATATTTAATAAAATATTAAGCTAGCTTACATAAAAAGGCAAGTGTGTTGATAAATGTAATGGCAAATGGTGTTATTGATTGTTAAATGTTGAAGCTAGAAATGCCTGTTATACAGCCGATAATCTGGTGTTTGTCGGTAAGTTGATTGATAAACCTATCTGTTTGATAGCTTGGGTTTTCTGGCTTTATCTCCCAGCTCCCCTCTATTTTTACAAGCTTTCGAATGATTGGCTCTTTTAGGGTTGGTGAGTTTATTAGGTATATTTGATCGTCTTTTAGAGTTGTTTTATCTGTGTTGATGGCGACAAATGCGCCTTTGGGGATTGATGTAAGACCCTTGTATTCCATCAAATCATCAGGTGCTTGTATGTAAAATCCTTTGGTTTCTCCAGGTGGTGAGGGAAGGCTGAATTTAGAATCTAGTGTTCCATCAATAAACTTCTCTACTTCATTAAGATCAATTAGGGGTATCTCTACAGATTTTTGTTGGGGCTTTAGGTATTTTAAATCGCCAGATTCTATGTATTTTGTGGTGGTGTTGTATATCTTGGCAAATGCTTCAAGCACTCTCAATTCCATAGATTCAGGTGCTCTCTCTTCATTTTCCCAGTTGCACACGGTAACTCTTGATCTGTTGATATGCCTTGCCACTTCATCTTGACGAAGGTTATTTGCTTTCCGTAGTCTTAATAATCTGCTTGAGATGCTTTCCATTTTACTGCCTATAATTTTATACAGATATGTTAGCTGGCTTATATATTTTATAATCTTACAACTTCCACTGCTTGACTAAAGTTGTGTGTCAGTTTACATTTTATTAAAATTGAGGTTTTTTTGTTATGACAAAAAAAGAAGCACTATCGTATTTCGGTGGCTCTGTAACTAAGTGTGCTGAGGTGTTGGGTATTAGTCACTCGGCTATATCACAATGGGATAATAAGTCAATCCCTAGTGCTCGTGATATTGAAATTCAATTACTCGCTGTCCAAGGAAAGATCAGTAGAGACACTGGTATTCCTGAAGTTTTGTAGCTCTTCTTCTTGAAGTTTGCGGCCTATTTCACGGCCACGTTCATAAGCCTCTTCAGGTGTAGCGTTAAGTAAGTCAAATTCAGGTTTTTTAGGTTTTTCAGATTTCATTGGCTTTGCTCTTTGTGGTTTTCGGTGTTGTTTTGTAGGTAAAACTTATTATCAGCTTTATGCTGATTTTTTTTAACTCTAGTAAAAGAGTGTGTAGTTAAACATATACAATAGGATAGTAAATGGGTATTTTAACTCAAAAGGTTGATTTTAAATTCATTCTATGCAATAGGGACGGTGAAGCATGGGTCTAATGCCACAAGCGTTTATTGATGACGTTGTTGAACGCAATGACATTGTAGACGTAATATCAAAACGAATTAAGACGTTGAAGAAGAAAGGTCGTGAGTATGAAGCTTGCTGTCCATTCCATGATGAGAAAACCCCCAGCTTCACTGTAAGCCCTGAAAAGCAAATTTATCACTGCTTCGGGTGTGGTGCTGGTTCTAGTGTGATTCAATTTGTAATGGAGCATGACAGGGTTGAATTTAGAGAGGCTATTGAAATATTGGCCTCTAATGTAGGTTTAGAGCTGCCTAAAACTAAAGAACCTTTCAAAGAGCTTAACCCCAATAAGAAATTTATACCTCATGTTTTAATGGATGCGTCTAAACACTTCTATATTGCTTTAAGTGAGTCTGATGAGGTTAAACAATATCTGTTAGATAGGGGTATTCATGGTGAGATTGCCCAGCGATTTAGAATAGGGTATGCGGCCAATGATCTAAAAGCATCGCTTCAAGATGATTATTCTAATCAGGTTATGTATGACGCTGGGTTGCTTGGTGAGAACAAAGATAGGATTGGTTGTTATTATAACTTTTTCCGTAATCGGTTGATGTTTCCAGTAAAAGATCATAACGGTAAGTTAGTGGCTTTTGGTGGTAGAAAACTTGATAAAGATGGTAAGGCCTCAAAGTATTTAAACTCGCGTGGTGTGATGTTTGATAAATCAAAGGTGCTGTATGGGCTGTATGAAGCAAAGCAGCACACAAAAAACCTAAAGCGGCTTATAGCTGTAGAAGGTTATATGGATGTAGTTGCTCTTCATCAGCACGATATAACTTATGCGGTAGCTGGTATGGGAACTAGCTTTACTGAACATCATTTAAAACGCTGCTACACCACTGTTGATGATTTGGTTATTTGTTTTGATGGTGATACGGCTGGCAAGAAAGCTGCAAAGGCTGTTATTGAAAAGGTTGGTGTTTATCTGGCAGATGGAAAAACCATTAGCTTTTTGTTCCTTCCTGGAACGGGTAAATATAAAGAGCTAAAGAATAAAGGTGACAAGCCTGAAGAGATCATGCACGACCCCGATAGTTATGTTAATGATAATGGCAGTGATGCGTTTATTAGTTTGATGGATAATGCGCTTGGTATTGATGAGGCTATTGTTAAATTAGCTAAAGATGGTATTGATAATACAGAAAGTATTAATGGTAAAAATACCCTTATTAAAACAGTTAGGGATTTGCTAGTAGACTTCCCTGAAAGCCCTATTAAGAAGCTGATCGTTAAGGCTGTTTCTAAAGAAGTTGGTTTAACTGTGAAGGAGCTTGACCTTCCCCGTACCCCTTCGAGTGCAGGGTCGGCAGTAAAAGGGGGGGAGGGGGCGTTAGGCTTGAGTGAGGCTTTTTTAGATCAGTACGCGCTTGTTGAAGGGTCTACATGCGTTTTTGATAGGGCTTCTAAGACAATGCTCAAGAAAGCAGAGTTTAGCGCGCAAGTAGGTAAGGATCGTAGTAAGGCGTGGTTTGATCTTGAGTGTAAAGCCTGTGTTACTGAGGTTGAGGCTAAAGGTTTTGATTCTAGTAACCCGATTGAGCGTTATATTTATTTGTTCCCTACTGAAGAAGTTTGGGACGTGGTCAGTAGAGAGACAATACCCTGTAGAGCTTTGAAAATAGCTTTGGCTGATGACTATAATTGGTGGTTAAAGTCAAATTATCGAAAGCAGATTGACCATAATCGTTTGGTGTTTGATCCTACTATGAAGGTGAAAGAAGAAGACGGTTATATTAATAAGTTTATTGGATTGGGGTTTGATGCTGCTGAAATACCTATTGAGGATTCAGGTAGAGGTGACAGGTATTCCGGTTGTGATGCTATTTTAGATTTGTTAAATCATCTTTGTAATGGCGATAAAGATGCTATTAATTGGGTTACATGCTTTCTGGCTTACCCGTTACAGCATATTGGAGCTAAGATGGATACAAGCCTATTGTTTCATGGTGAGATAGAAGGTTCAGGTAAGACACTATTATTTAGTAAGATCGTTGGTGTTATCTATGGCCAATACTTTGGCGAGTTCGGGCAAGCGCAGCTTGATTCAAGCTGGAACTCCTGGCAAGGGGAACGGCTTTGGGGGGTGTTTGATGAAGTCGTAGGCCGTAAAGATAAGTATAGTGGAACTGGTAGACTGAAGCAGATGGTAACAAGTGAGAAGATTGTTATTGAGCGCAAGTTTCGGGAATCGCAAATAGAAACCAATTACATGAATACGGCGTTTCTTGCTAATGATGATTTACCTTTTCCTATATCACCTTTTGATAGACGATGGTTTGTGTGTTGGCCTCGCAGTGTTCTAACGCCAGATCAACAAAACAATATAGGCCGTGAGATTGATAACGGAGGTATTGCGGTTTTTTATCGCTATCTACTAGACTACCCGTTAAGGGAGTTTGACCGAAGAACAAAGCCGCCTGTCAATGATAATAAACAACGGCTAATCGATTTCGGTATGCCTGGATGGGAAATATTTTATAGGGAATGGTCTATTGGTGAGATTGACGCGCCTTTTATGACTTGCCTCGCTGTTGATCTATATGAGGTTTATCAAGAGTGGTGTGTAGCTGCTGGCTATAAGCGAATGAATAGAAGCCATTTTATTCTTCACATAAAGAAAAGAGTTAAGCATAAGAAGATACACTACAGGGAGTCATACAAGAGCAAGGATACTTTTTACAGACCGTTTTTTGTTGTTGACAATGAAAACGAATCATTCGACGATACAAACCCTAACCACCTTAAGAGGGAAGATGAGAATCAAGAAGATTGGGCTACACGTTGTTCTTTGTTTTTCAAAAGTAAGGCAAAATTATTAGCCGCCATAGGTGAGGTAGTAGCTTGAATAATCTATATGATCAAGCACGTTGCCTTAGATATGGCAAAAATGATCCATCTTATGTCACGAATCTAAAGGAATGATCCATGTGGTCGAGGCAACGGGGGCGCGCGTGTAGGTGATTATTTATTTTTATTTCTTTTGGTGGGCAATTATATAAATAAAAACTTTCTCATAAGGATTTTTTTTAAAATAGATGGATGAGATGGATCATTCTATATAAAACAATAACTTAATAATTAATAGTATGGATTAAGATATTGATTATTACAGGGTTTAGATGGATTGATTAATGGACTATTAAACTAAACAATTAAAAATGAAGGGAAAAAAGATGATTACAGTATTTGAGATAGGCGATATTAAAGAAAAGGCGAAACAGTGGGGTATGTATTATCGTGGTAATGGATTGGGTGCTTCATCGTTGAAAGTGTCCGGTGGGGTTCAACCAAGCATTACAGAAGAGGAAGCTGTTATGTTTATGGTTGGAGTTTATAAGTTAAAGAACAGAAATATGAAAAATAACGAAACTGTTAAAGAGCAAGTGCTTCGTGAGTTGCCTAGTATGTTGATTGAAGAGCATTATTTGAAAGGAATACCACTTAATAAGATTTATGAGCGTAGAGGTTTGAATAGCTCTACAGGCAGAAAGTATTATGAGTTTGGTATGGCGGTGTTGGAAGGCTGGTGTCTAACTTATTATTCCTCTAGTCATCACCCATCATTAAATGATTATTACGCTGATCTATTGATTGAGTTAAAAAAATAAATAAAAAATATTGCATAATGATATCACTGAGATGTATATTCTCAGGCAGACTTAGGTTTAGGCCGTTACAGGCACACTGAATAGAATTATTGAATTGAAAGCCCTGGCATAACGCTGGGGCTTTTTCGTTTCTAAACTAAATAAATTACATAACCAGCCATTGAGCTGGTTTTTTTGTTTCTAGGGTTTGTGATGGCTGAGTGGCATTTAGATAAAAAAGTAAGTGTTGGGCATTTGACAAGTACGGTTGTTCTGCTCGTTGGGATAATTGTTTGGACAAGTAACACTGAAAAGCTGATTGCTTTAAACGCTCAGGCTATTGCTCATATCTCAGAAGAACAAAAGCAAGATCGTGAACGGGTTGAGTCGATGCGTGGTGAAATACGTGATGATCTCAATAAATTTAGTGACAAACTTGATCGTGTTTTGGAGGCTTTAAAACGATGAATAAAAAACAACTACATCAATTGGTTTGTGATGTTCTCACTGATTTTGATCCCAATATGGGTAGAGAAGAGGCCGTGCAGTTGATGATGGGTACTTGTGCTACTGAGTCAGAATTGGGCGAATACATTAAGCAGCTTGATAGCGGTAAGTTAAAAGGTGTTGCTCTTGGTATATTTCAGATGGAGCCAAAATCCCATGATGATATTTGGATAAACTACTTGTCTTACAAGCCGCATTTAATAAAAAAGGTTATCAGATATGCGTCAATTCGTAATGTCGATACAAACGCGAAAGTGGCTGTTAGCTCTGATGAGCTGCGTTTTAATCTGGCCTATGCAATTATTATGGCTCGGTTTCAATATTGGAGAAGGTCAGAGGCTATACCTGCTTTCGATGATTTAGATGGTCAGGGTGATTATTACAAGCTGTGGTACAACTCTATGGCTGGTAAGGGTTCAAGAGAAAAGTATGTTCGAGATTATAAACGACTAATAGGGTAGGGAATGATTATGAGAATTTTTGTATGTTTTATGTTGATTTTAGGTGTGATTTGTTTTGTTAGTGGTGCAATGGCTGGTGATGTTTCGGCTGGTGATGCAATTGGTGATGCCATGGGTGATGCCATAACCTCTACGTTTATCAGTGCGGCGTTAGAATACGTTATAACGAATAATCCAATGGTTGCCAGTGTTGTTGCTGTGTTTATTATGTTACAGCCTGTTCTTGGTTATGTAGCCACTCAAACAACTAACCCGACAGTCGGCAAGGTTGCCATATTGTCCAACAAGGTCGCCCAGCTATTAACATTTAGCAGTGCAAAGAATCAGCCTGATGTATTGAGCTTTGGTGCAATGGTGAAGAATAAGCCTGATGAATGGCCGAAGTTGATCAAGCATAAGATTGCAAAGGAAGCTGAGACACTGCAACGTAAAGCTGTTATTGAAAGCGGTGCTGATAGTGGTGCTTTAATGGATATATTCAAATTAAGTGCAAAAATACAGAAGCAATTGAGGCAATAATTCTGCCTTTGAAAAATCAAGGTACTCCCTAGAGATTCGCTGTATACGGGTAACAGGGTCGTGTGTTCTCTCTAGGTATGAGTTTTGACAGGGGGTTCCGGTTAGGCCACGTGGTACGGGGCTTTGAGAAAATACAACTTTTTTTATTGGGGTTCCGATGGCCACTCAAATTGAAATCTCTGCACACTTAGGAATGTCTGATCGTAATCTAAGAGAAGTTTTACCAAAGATCAAAATGGATCATAAAGTAGATTCTCTTGATGATATTCGATTGGCGTATATTGCCTACTTGAGAGATCAAGCGTCTGGCCATTCTGATGGCAATGGGAACAATATTATCTCTACTCGGGTTGCTACTGCAGAGATCGATAAAGAAATGAAGCTAATGGCACTATGTGAAAAGCGTGGTGAATTGGTTCACTTATCATCAGGCAAGCATAAGATTGCTAGTGCTGTTTCTACGATGAAAAACATACTTGGTAATGCAAGTGGTGAAATTCGAGCAGAAATAAAAAAACAACACGGTATTGAAGTAGATCATGACCTCATTAATAAACCAATTATTGGAGCAGTCGGAGAGCTATCCATTTTTGGTAAACAACTGGAACAAGATTCTAGGGGAGGCATTATCTAGTTTAGAGCCTGCTGAGAGATTGCCGGTTGTTGAGTGGGCTGATAAATATATCTATCTGCCCGATAGCGGGAAATGGAATTCAAAAGATACGCCTATTTTGGTTGCCATCCTGGAAGCACTGGATGATCCAACAATTCATACAATTGTTTGCCAAAAATCTGCTCAGGTTGGATATAGTGTTTCCATTGTGTGCATTTACATGCTGTATCGGGCGTTCTACTGCAGGGATTACCGAGCAACAATTGCGGCATTGTTCCCAAGAACTAAATCAGCAACGGATTTTGAATCAGAAAAGCTATGGCCAATTGTTGAGGCTTCCCCTGGTTTGCATTCTGTTTTTGATATGCGGCCACGGAGTCCAGATAATAAAAGCACTTGGAAAGGGTTAGCTAACGGGTTTATAAAGCTTCTGGCCTCCAATTCAGTAAGTGAGGTTAAGTCTACAACTGCAGGGGTTGCTATAGCTGAAGAGCCTGATGACTGTAATGTTAATACAGGTGGTCAAGGTGACTCTATTGGTCATTTGATTGCAAGAACAAAAACCATATCAGACCCCGCACTTCGTAAAATTCTGATTGGTGGAACACCAACAATTGATGGGCTTTCTCAAATACAAGCCTGGATGCTTAGAAGTGATCAACGCCGTTTTATGGTTCCTTGCCATGAATGTGGTGATAGTCATGAGTTGGCTATAGAAAATTTGATTTGGGATGAGGATGCAAAGGTCAGTCATGAGGTTTATGGCAATGTAGTGCTTGAGTCTGCGCTTTATGTTTGTCCTCAATGTTCTGTTCCGTGGGATGACGACGAGTTAAACGAGAACATTAGAAATTATAAAGTTGAGGCTTCAGCACCTTTTCACGGTGTTGCTGGTTTCTATATTTCTGAGCTTTACAGTGTATTTGAAAACAGTACATTAAGTTCAATTCTGAAGCGTAAACTGGATGCGGAATATCGCTTTAATATGGGTGAGAAAGGGCCGCTCATTGAGTTTTGGAATAATGTTTTAGGTAAGTGTTGGGCAGGAGGCTCTGAGAGTGTTAATGCTGATCAACTTGAAGAGAAGGCACTAGATTATAAGATAGGTACTGTTCCTGCAGGTGGATTGATTATCACCACTGGGGTTGATTTCCAGCATGATAGAATTGCTATTATCCATCGCGCTTTTGGGCGTGGTGAAGAGAGTTGGTGTGTTCACTGGGAAGAGATACAAGGCAACGTGCTTGATCCAAGTGATCCAGTGTGGGGTGAGCTTTGGAGTATTTTAACCAGGGCATGGCCACATGAAAATGGAGGTGCTTTGTATTCTTCGTCTGCTTCTCTTGATAGTAGTGATGGAACAACATCTTCTAATGTATATGGATTTGTTCGTGATCATCAAGGCAGAGCTTTAAGGCTGTTAGCAATAAAAGGCTCAAGCCATGACTACGGTAAAGCACCAATATTCAAGATACCAAAAAAGGAAGATGTAAACTCTAGGCACACCAAAGCAGATAAATTTGGTTTGCAAGTTTATCAGGTAGGTACACACCAAATTAAAGATATTATGACAACTCGTATGTTATTGGTTGGTGTTGGGGCTGGGAGAATGCATTGGCCAAAAGATATTAACCCCACTTATTTTGATCATATGACAGCGGAGGTCAAAGAGCCTCAAAGGAATAAACGAGGCCAGTTGATCAAAGAGGCATGGCAGAAGAAAAGCGGTAGGAATAATGAAGGCTTTGATTGTGAAGGTTATGCCTACCACTCGGCTAGAGGTTTGAATATTCATCGCTATAAAGATAGCGATTGGGACAAGTTGGAAAGACAACTAAATCAGAATGATATGTTTGGTCAGGCTTCAACGCCACAAGATCAGTCAGTTAAGAAAAAGCGTAAACGTAAAAAAGTAACAGGTGGAATTTAATTATGAGCTATACAGCTACTGATCTTATAGAAATTCGTGCAGCTATAAAAAAGTTTGCTCTTGGTACTAGAGTTGGTGAAGTTATTGTGAATAACCGTAAGGTTAAATATGCAGATACCACAATGTCCGAGCTTCGTACTTTAGAAAAAGACATTGCAGCGTCACTTTCAGCACCTACACGCCCACGATATTCACAAATCATCACTTATAAAGGTTTATAAATGAGTAAGCCAAGATTTCAATTATCGGGAGGTGTGGCAAAGCCTGTTAATCAACAAGCCCATAACATGATTACTGCTCAATATGAAGGTGCAAGCGGTGCTTCTAGGATGGGAAATAAGGGTATAACAGGTGGTAGTAGTGCTAATACCGAGTCTGAATATGCGCTTGAGCGTATGCGAGATCGTGCTAGACATGCTGTTAGAAACAATCCATATGCAACTACAGCGGTAGATACATATGCTGCTAACTTGATTGGCAATGGTATAAAGCCACGTTTTAAAAATGAAGAAGTGCAAGAATTATGGGAGCTATCAGTAAATGAGCTAGATGCTGATGGAGTTGATAATTTTTATGGCTTGCAGGTTTTAGTTTCGCGTGGTCAGTATGAATCAGGTGAAGTGCTAACCAGATTCAGAACTCGTAGAACAACTGATAATTTAGCAGTGCCATTACAGTTACAAGTGTTAGAGGGTGATCATCTGCCTGCAGGGCTTAACCGTAATTTCTCTAATGGCAATTTTATCCGTATGGGAATTGGTTTTAATGCGTTAGGTGAGCGTTCAAGTTATAACTTATATCGATTCCATCCAGGGGAAAAAAACAACTTTGTTGATAACAAATTAGTATCTGTTCCTGCTTCAGATGTATTGCATGTATATAGGCGTTTACGTCCAGGTCAGATTAGAGGAATAACTGAGCTTGCACCGATCTTAATTAAGCTTTATGAAATTGATGAGATGCAAGATGCAACATTAGTTAAGCAGAAAACGTCTGCTCTTTTTGGCTGGATTATAAAGAAGCGTGACACTGAAAAGCCTTTTGCACCCGTAGGTGTTGATGAGGGTACAGATGAAGATGGTGTGCAACTTAGCCGGATAACTCCAGGAGGTGTACATTACCTGGATGACGATGAAGATATTGAATTTTCTAACCCTAGCGATATTGGTAGTAACTACGTTGAGTTTTTACGTGAAGAACTTCAAGCATCTGCTAAAGCTGCAGGCCTCACCTATGAGCAGTTAACAGGTAATTTACGTGATGTAAATTATTCCAGTATAAGAGCAGGGTTGATTGAATTTCGTCGTCGTATTGAGCAGCTACAGCATCATATTATTATATTTAAGTTTTGTGCGCCGGTTGCAAAACGTTGGTTAGATACTGCGGTTATGGCTGGTAGGGTTTCAATCCCTAATTATTTTAATGAGAAGCATTTGCATCAACCTATCTGGCAAACTCCCCGATGGGAATGGGTTGACCCGCTAAAAGATGGAATGGCTGATTTGTTAGAAGTTAGATCAGGATTTGAAAGCCGTACTAACAAAATTGAAGAGCGTGGGCATTATCGGCCAGAACTTGACGAACAAATCAAAGAAGAGCGTGAAGATGGGCTTGTATTTGATTCAGATGCTTCACAAACAACTAAACAAGGTGCATTGCAATTGGCAATGGACGTATTAAAACTTGAGGATAAAGAAGATGAGTAATATGGCAGCACATTTAGCATTCACAATGGTTATGCTTGGTAGTGATAAAGCAGAAATTAAAATCTACGATGTGATTGGTGAATCTTATTGGGATGACACTTTAAGTGCTAAACAGTTTGATACTGATCTTGCAGCACTTGGTAATCCTACTGAAATCAAAGTAAGGATTAATTCTAATGGTGGTTGCACAATGGATGGCACTGCGATTATGACAACCTTAGCCTTGCATCCTGCAAATATAATTACACAGATTGACGGTTATGCTTTATCACAAGCTGCAGTTATCTCACAGTGTGGTTCTCATCGCACAATGGCTAAAAATGGCATGATGATGATTCATTCTGCATCTATGGGTTGTAGAGGCACGGCTAAGGATATGCGCGATGGAGCAGACTTGTTAGATAAAGTAACGGGATCAATGAAAACATTATTTGTTGAATCATCAAACCTAACTGAAGAACAGCTTGATGAAATGCTGGCAACAAACACTTGGCTTACTGCAGAAGAGGCTTTAGAGCATGGCTTGATTGATGAAATTATTGATCTTGTTCCTGGTGCAACAACTGCAAAGATGGATAAGCAGGTGTTTGCTCAATTTGGCAATCTGCCCACTGCTATGCAATCGTTTATTAAAAATGAAGATGATCCTAAAGATGATCCTAAAGATGATCCTAAAGATGATCCTAAAGATGATCCTAAAGATGATCCTAAAGATGATCCTAAAGATGATCCTAAAGATGATCCTAAAGATGATCCT
>PJEL010003560.1_pt1 | contig 13229 bp, 10 predicted proteins | sample 1853271 | NCBI WGS metagenome assembly PJEL01 (sample SAMN08108733, study PRJNA415343) | Invertebrate metagenome, whole genome shotgun sequencing project. | host: Globobulimina | place: Sweden: Gullmar Fjord | collected 2015-08 | reverse complement strand
ATCACGTCACCAAAGCAGTGAGTGATGCAGGCTTTAATATTGTGCCTATTCCAGGTCCTTGCGCCATTATTACAGCTCTTTGTGCGGCAGCCTTGCCCACAGATCGCTTTATTTTTGATGGTTTTTACCCCCAAAAACCGGTGCTCGCCAACAGTATTTTAATGGTATTAAAAATGAAGAGCGCACTGTGGTGGTATATGAATCACCCCACAGAATTTTGGACAGCCTTAAGGATTGCGAAGCTGTATTAGGGAACGAAAAAGAACTGGTATTGGGCCGTGAGCTTACCAAAACCTTTGAGACCTTTTTACGGGGCACGGTTAGCGAGATTCAAGCCATCATGAAAGCCGACCACAATCAGTTAAAAGGGGAGTTTGTGGTGATGATTCGTGGGGCAGTTTCTAAGAAAAAACTGGAAGTATCGCAAGAAGCACTGGATTTAACCCTGTTATTGTCTGAAGAGCTGCCTCTTAAAAAAGCGGCGGCCTTGGCTGCCAAGCATACTGGCTTTAAAAAGAATCAGTTGTATCAATTGGTGTTAGAAAACAAAGAGTGATGGTTACAGAGTTTCTATTGACGTTTTGGCGGGTAAGCGTATCCTTGCGCGCGGAGATAGCCATGCGATCGCCGCTTGTTGCAGTTTACTGTCAACGAGGGGAGGAAAGTCCGGGCTCCATAGGGCAGGGTGCCAGATAACGTCTGGGTAGTGCGAGCTAACGGCCAGTGCAGCAGAGAGTATACCGCCGATGGTTTTCCTCCGGGAATTCACAGGTAAGGGTGAAAGGGTGCGGTAAGAGCGCACCGCGCGACTAGTAATAGTTCGTGGCACGGTAAACCCCACTCGGAGCAAGACCAAATAGGTTCTCATTAGGCGTGGCCCACGCTGAGGACGGGTAGGTCGCTTGAGCCTTGGAGCGATCCAAGGCCTAGATGAATGATTGCAGTTTCTTCGGAAATGACAGGACCCGGCTTATATAGTGTTATCTCCTTTTATTTGAATCCCGCAGCTTTGTGAAAGGCTGCGGGATTTTGCGTTTAGGTGCCTACAGGATGTAGGTATGCCGTGGAGCCATGGATGGCGGCAGCGGTATTGTTCAGGTTGGTTTGTTCTTGATATTCATTCTCCCTTAAATGTATTCATTATTTTTGCTAGAACGGTTTCTTTTGTGAGGCCTTCCCTCACACTCCGCTTCACTCATCTTTCGGCCTTTTCGACTCTATATAGTGAATGAGTTTTTGGTGATAAAGGCCGAAAAAATTCGCATATTATTATCGGTTCGCGTTTGGTTTACGTTATTCAATTGGGGCTGTGTTTATAATTACGGGATTCTGGTACCTTTGGTATTTTTAAAGCTTGTAAGGTAATCAACTTTGTCAGGGTGGAATGGTAAAAGCTTATGGATGAATCGGATCAAATAAAAGAAGTATATGCGCATTATGGTCTAGCAATGTATGTAGCTCAATGTGTAGAGCAGTCCTTGATACAAATGCTGATATTTCATGATTTCTTTCCGAAGAATATTCAAGAGAAAACCTACTTGGATTCAAAAAAGTGGGTTGAAGAATTCGATAAATTTGACGATATCGTTTCAAGCAAGACCATGGGCCGTGTTTTAGGGTTAGTCAGAGGTCTCGATATTCTTAGTGAACAGGAAACTGAAAAATTAAAAGTAGCCCTTAAAAAGAGAAACTGGTTAGCGCATTCGTATTTTTCAGAAAGAGCGCAACATTTCATGCTTCCGGAAGGAATGAAGGAAATGATTTCTGAACTGGAAGAGTGCAGGGATTTCCTAGGTGAAATTGACAAAACACTAATGAAATCAATATATGGGATGTGTGAGAAGTATGGAATTACTGAAAAAGACTTTGAAGATATTAAGAATAAAATGATTAATGAAGTTAAGAGTAGCTTTTAATAACGTGCTCAAGTAAGGGAGTAAAGCAGGGAGTGGGGGAAGCCCCCACAAGGAAAAACATCTAGCCTTAATCTAGCAAACTAAAACCACCTCCGCTTTAAGAAAATCAAGAAGAGCTATCCCCAAACTCTCGTGCAATGTCCTTAAATTCCTCCTCACATCCCAAAAATGCTTTCACAACTCTAGGGTCAAAATGCAGTCCATCTCCTTCTAAAATAATTTCTTTAGCTTTGTCATGAGAAAACGCAGGCTTATAAACCCGTTTGCTAATCAAGGCATCATACACATCAGCCAATGCCATGAGTCTGGCCGACAAGGGAATACCATCACCAATCAAAGCATTAGGGTAGCCTGATCCATCCCACTTTTCATGATGGCTGGCGGCTATTTCACGGGCCAATCTTAATAAGGAATTACTGCCCAATTGGGATTCGGCTACTAATAAAGCATCGGCGCCTAGTTGGGCGTGTTGTTTCATAATTTCAAATTCATCCTCGGTGAGCTTACCGGATTTAAGTAAAATATTATCGGGAATACCTACTTTACCCACATCGTGAAGCGGGGCTGATTTATATAAAAACTCGATCGCCTCGTCACTTAATTCCGCTTTGAAGTCAGGGTGAGTTTGCAGGTGAGTAGCCAAGGCTTTTACGTATCTTTGTGTGCGTAAAATATGCGCCCCCGTTTCGTTATCGCGGGTTTCGGCAAGAGAGGCCAGAGCCAAAATTGAAACATCTCTAGTTTGTTGTAATTCGGTATGATGTTGGCGCAGGCTATCAATCATGGCATTGGTGCCCTTGGCCATCTTGCCAAACTCATCCTGGCTGGTGATGGGGACCTTCACATAAAAATTACCATGCAATACTTCACTCAAAACACCGTTTTGATGTTCTAGGTACATTTTCAAATTCACCACGTAAGAGCGAATAATACGGATACAGTAGGCCAGCAAAACCAGCATTATTAATGCGACTTCTATTAAAATACTGTTACGGGCTTTGTCAGAAACGACATCGACCCCTTGGGCTAATAACCACTCTAAATCTTTATTTACTACTAAAAACAACACCACAGAAATACTGCTAACAACCAGTATGGCCACCCAGGAAAATTTCTTAGCAAAAGATGAATACCTTTGTGAAAGGTCCAGTTCCCTGTTTTGCTGAATTAGCTCTCTTGCTAAAAATTTCTCTCGGTTTAATCCTAAATCAATTGCCACAAATAAACCCAGAATGCCCAACCCGACCAATACCTTGGCATTGCTGTGCCAAGGAGCATTTAAAAATATGGAATTCACCAATATTAGGCCAATAGCGGCCGCCAAAAAAAGGGTTATATCTAGAGTAAATTGCTTTTTTATTTGGCGCCCCGATACAGGGCTTAATATCAAGTTGAGCAATAAAAATCGTCCAAGCAGGGCAATCATGACCGGCAGTGCCAAATGCATGAGAGTAAGGGATTCCAGCAAAGGGCAAACTTGTGTGCCGTATATGGCAAATACAACAGACGCCACACCATAGTGAATAGAACTTAAAATAATCTGGTTGGCGTCATTAATACTGCCATCCCAGGCAGTGCTGCCATAAGTCGAGATGTCAGGCATGCTTGGCCTCTTGTCTTAATAGTTTCTTACTCTAGATAAGACAAAGAATAGACTAAAAAAATCCCTTAGCCCCTTTCTGAGTGGATGTGCTGTGTCGTACTTTGGAAGTGCATGGCCAGTTAAAAGAGTACTTTATAGGCCTTTTCTAAAGTTAAGGGGTGTAAATCCTGTCCAAGCTTTAAATGCACGAATAAATGCGCCCGATTCGGTATAGCCAGCTTTGTAAGCAATCTCTTCAATACTCAATTCATCTTTGCCTAAATGATGAATGGCAATGTCGCGTCGCACTTGAGATTTAATATCATGAAATTGACTGCCTTCGCGCTTTAATCGGCGGCGTAAAGTTTGTGGATGTAGTTCCAATTTCTGAGCCAGTATTTCCAATTCAGGGGCTTTGTTGTGGATACCAAAAAAATCATTAATGTGGTTACGCACTTCGCGGGTGACCTTGCCACCGGCATCTAATTGCAAATAAATATCCATGGGGGCACGACGCACATAACGTTCTACGCTGGCTTCGTTTTGCATTATTGGGCGCTGCAAATAGGTTTTATCAAAATAAATGCTATTGCGCTTTTGCTCGAATAAAACGGGGGCGCCATAAAAAAAGTACTTAAATTGTGCGCTGTAGCTGGGGGCGGGGTAATCTAATTTTATCTGATTAAGAATAATGCGCTCATTGGCAAGCCAGCCTATAAACCTGTGTTGAACCGTGAGGGCAGTTTCTATAGCCATGCTATTTAATATTTGCTGGCCAGGGCGACGCATGACTCGGTATTCCACCTGATTACCCTTATCAGTAAGTTGATATTCAAGGGTGTTTTCAAACAGGTTGTAAAACTCAATGCTGCGTTCCAATGCCCTGCCAATAGTTTGGCAATGTACTGCGCTAAGCGCCATGGCGCGAAAGCTGCCCAAGCGCATGGGTTTGGCAAGTAGCCCATTCATTTCATCCTTCATTTCACCGTTGGTATAACGACTCAATAAGACAAACTTTTCGACGGCAATACGCGCATTGGGGTCGTCCAGAGAACTGGGGGATATGCCGATTTTTTGTAATAAATTGTTGATATCCAGCCCACGGCTTTCAGCACCTTGCAAAGCTTGTTTGACCAATTCAGTGGCCATGGTCATTTTCATATGGATACCCAGTAATGCATATTAGTGTTGGTTATAACGGGTGAAAGTGTCATTTACTGTTTATTTTGGCTGAACTCTAGTGTCATTGTCCAGTGGCGCATTTTAATCAACACTAGCCCCACTGATATTGGCGAGTATTAATCGAGCCTATAACCAATATTTCATCCTAATTAGAGGTAGCAGCATGATCGCCAGAACCGTATATGACAGTGACCAAGAGCAATTTCGTGACAGTGTACGTAAGTTTCTAGAAGCCGAAGCCGTGCCTTTCCACGAGCAGTGGGAAATAGATGGCCAGATTGATCGTGACCTATGGCGCAAAGCCGGTGCATTAGGGTTCTTGTGCCCATCCATGCCAGAAGCCTACGGCGGCTTCGGGGTAGATTACCGCTACAACGCCATCGTGAATGAAGAATCTGTGAAGTTGGGTTTAAGCGGTTTGGGTTTTATTGTGCATTCGGATATTGCCGTGGCCTACATCAACAACAACGGCTCTGAATTTTTAAAGAAAAAGTACATTCCAGAATGTGTGTCTGGCGAAATGGTAGCCGCCATTGCCATGACTGAACCTGGTACAGGTTCGGATTTACAGGGCATTAAAACCAGCGCCGTATTAGATGGCGATGATTATGTGATTAATGGCTCTAAAACCTTTATTACTAACGGCCAACATGCCGACCTGGTGGTGTTAGTAGCGCGTACCGGTGAAGGTCAGCAGGGTTTGAGTTTGTTTGCGGTTGAAGCCAGCTTAGAGGGTTTTTCCAGAGGCAAAAATCTGAAAAAAATTGGCTTAAAAGCACAAGATACGTCTGAGTTATTTTTTAATGATGTGCGTGTGCCTAAAGAAAATCTAATTGGTAAGTCGGGGGGCGGTTTCATGTATTTAATGCAGGAACTTCCTCAGGAGCGATTAGGATTGGCAGTGGCGGCTATATCGGTTTGTGAATCTATTTTGGCTCAGACGGTTGATTACGTTAAAGAACGTAAAGCCTTTGGTAAACCCGTTGCTGCATTTCAGAATACTCAATTTAAATTAGCTGAAATGGATACCGACATTACCTGTGCTCGCGTATTTGTTGATAAGTGTATTGAGTTACACGTGGCCGGAAAATTAGATGCGGTGACTGCTTCTAAAGCCAAATTATTAAGCACTGAACTGCAAGGCAAGGTGGTAGATGAATGCCTGCAATTACACGGCGGTTACGGATACATGTGGGAATATCCTGTGGCCCGTGACTATGCCGATGCACGTGTTCAGCGTATCTACGGCGGAACCAGTGAGGTCATGAAGCTAATCATTGGCCGCTCTTTGTTAAGTTAAAAACGCACTGACTCGCTCTGGCGGCGTTAAAAATTAACTCGGAATGCTCACTTATAAATATAAGCTCCGCTTCTTCGCTAGTTTTTGCCTTGCCAGATCATCGTCAATCACGTTTTTTAATATCTAAATAATTATTATTGGAACTAAAAAAGATGAATGAAGTTTGGATTATAGATGCGGCTCGTACGCCTCGTGGCATTGGTAAAAAAGGTAAGGGTGCATTAGCTGACGTTCACCCGCAGCGTCTGCTTTCTACCGTTTTAAAATCATTGCAAGAACGTAACGATTTAAAAACTGAAGATGTAGATGATGTGATTGCTGGGTGTGCCATGCAAATGGGGCAGCAGAGTCAGTGTATTGCGCGTATGGCGGCACTAGACGCTGGTTGGGATAATCAAGCGACTGGGTTTTCGCTAGATCGTTTTTGTGGTTCGGGTTTAACTGCTATTAATCTAGGTGTTATGGGCATTATGTCTGGCCAGCAAGATCTTGTTGTAGCGGGTGGTGTTGAGTCCATGTCTTATGCGCTTACTCAGCCACTTATGCCTATTCAAGATAGCGACAACTTACATTTGCGTGAATTGCACCCTATTCCTCACCAGGGTATTTGTGCGGATGTGATTGCCACTATGGAAGGCATTACTCGTGATGATATTGAATCGTTAGCGGTTGAAAGTCAGCGTCGTGCTGATGTTGCAATTAAAGAAGGCCGTTTTGATAAATCATTGGTGCCGGTTTATAACGATGATGGATCACTGGCTTTGGATAAAGAAGAATTTCCACGTCCAGAAACCACCAAAGAAAAACTAGGGCAGCTAGCCCCTGCATTTACTAAGTTAGGTCAAATCCCCTTAAATAAAGAAGGCACCACTTACATGTCGCTGGTTAAGCAAGCTTATCCTGATTTAGTGGTTGAGCATATCCACCATGCCGGAACATCTTCAGGCGTGGTAGACGGTGCTGCTGCTGTGATATTAGCGTCAGCTGAATATGCTAAAGCTAATGGCTTAACGCCAAGAGCAAAAATCCGCGCGGTGAGTAATGCCGGATGTGAGCCTGAGCTAATGCTAAATGCGCCTGCCTTGGCGGCACAAAAATGTGCGCAAAAAGCGGGTGTAAAACTGGAAGACATTGATTTGTTTGAAGTGAACGAGGCGTTTGCTGTGGTACCGCTTAAATTTATGAAAGACTTAGGTATTAGTCAGGAAAAAGTAAATGTAAACGGCAGCGCTATGGCGCTAGGTCATCCAATTGGTGCAACCGGTGCCGTATTGCTGGGAACATTATTAGATGAGATGGAGCGCCAAAATGCCAAGCTGGGTTTAACCACCTTGTGTACAGGCGGTGGTCAGGCCCCAGCAATTATTATTGAGCGTATGGACCTAGCTTAGTTTTTTGATTAATTACCTGACAGTCTTTATAGCTGTTAGGTGATTTTTAATAATCCAGAAAGTTTTTCAAAAGACAAAACCTTCTCTACTTCATCTGCCAATCGGTCAATTTCGTTATCTTGATGATCGAGGTAATCGAAACTTTCAATATTATTCAAGCCTGCCCAATTTAATAGATATTCAAGCATGTCGGGAGAATCAAAAATACCATGGATATAACTGCCCAGTATTTGTTTGTCATTGCTTATAATGCCATCTTCATGATCGCCAAAATCGAAAAGGCAGTTTTCAAAGGCTAGTCCAGTGCTAACCCCAGCATGAATTTCATAACCCTTTATTTTAATATTATTTTGTTTGACGTTACCTTTGACATTTTTTAGCTGCTTGTTTTGTTCTAATGTGGTTTCAAAATCTAGATAGGCAAGTGTGGCACTGCTGCCAGATTTACCTTCAATGCCTTGAGGGTCATGAATGCTTTTTCCCAGCATTTGAAAACCGCCACAAATACCCATGAGCTTGCCACCATAGCGCAGGTGTTTCTCAATAATACTTTTCCAATCACTGCTTTGCAGCCAGTCAAAATCATTCCGTACACTTTTACTGCCGGGCAATATAATTAAATCGCAACCGTTGAATTTTTTAGGATCTTTAATAAATTCAAGATTCACGTCAGGATGCAATGCTAATGCATCAAAGTCGGTATGGTTGCTGATGCGAGGCAGTACTGGCACGCATACTTTTAAAGCGTTTACATTTTTGTTTTGTACTTTAATAGATATAGCATCTTCAGCTTCTACGTGTAGGTTTTCAATATAGGGAATGGTAGCCAGTACAGGTTTGCCTGTTTTTTCTTCCAGCCAGTCCAGGCCTGGTTCTAATAGTTTTATATCACCGCGGAAACGATTAATGACAAACCCCACCACTCGTTTTTGTTCAGACTCACTCAAACAATCCAGTGTGCCGGTTAAATGTGCAAATACACCGCCGCGATCTATGTCGGCCACAATAATCACAGGGCAATCGGCTTTTTCGGCAAAGCCCATATTGGCAATATCGCGGTCACGTAAATTTATTTCTGCCGGGCTACCGGCTCCTTCTACTATTACCACATCAAATTCTTGTATGAGTCGCTGATGGGATTCAAGTACAGCATCTAACAACTTAGGTTTATGGTTGTGATAGTACTGAGCGTCCATATTGGCCACAGCTTTACCGTGCACTATCACCTGCGCGCCCGTATCTGAGTTAGGTTTTAATAAAACAGGGTTCATGTCTGTGGTAGGTGGGATTTTACAGGCCATGGCTTGCACTGCTTGGGCTCGTCCAATTTCACCACCGTCGTCGGTGACGGCACTATTAAGGGCCATATTCTGCGGTTTAAACGGCGCGACCTTGGTGCCATGGCGCTGCAAAATTCGGCAGATAGCAGTGACTAAAATGCTCTTGCCCGCGTCTGACGTAGTGCCTTGCACCATAAGTGTATGGGGAGATAAAAAAGACAAAATAATGGCCCCTTAAAAATATTTAATTATTGTAATGAAACTTAAAACTCGAACAAGTGTGTTTTGATTTTAGGGGTTCTATTAACCGCCATGAGTTTTAAGTAATTCGCTTTCTAGTAGATCGATCATTTGTCTGGCGGTTTTAAGTCTGATGGCTTTTTGAAAAAAGCCATCAGCTTGTGGATAGCTTGATCGAAAATACGAGAGCCATTGCTTGATGCGATTAGCAGCAAACTTTTGATTACCTCCTTCTATGGTGTGATTAATCATCCACAACATGTCTTGTAATCTGTGTTGCCAGTTTGTGGGCTCAAATTTTTTAGCACTATGCATAGATTTAATTTGTAAGGCTAAATCCGGCGTGGCCACCGCGCCACGCCCTAACATAATGTTGTCGCATTGGCTGGCTTGCCTGCAGTTTTGATAATCTTCAAGGTTCCATATTTCGCCATTAGCGGTAATAGGAATATTTACCTTTTCTTTTACCTTGGCAATCCAGTGCCAGTGGGCAGGTGGTTTGTAACCTTCTACTTTTGTGCGCGCATGAATGCAAAGCTCACTTGCTCCTGCGGCTTCAATGGCTTGAGCGTTTTCTATGGCTAAGGATTTATCTTCATAACCTAAGCGCATTTTAGCGGTTAATGGCACATGGCTAGGAATGGCTTGGCGCATGGCCAATAAAATTTGGTATACCTCTTCAGGCTCTTGCAGGAGTACGCTGCCGCCGCGGTTGTGATTCACTGTCTTTGACGGGCAGCCAAAATTGGCGTCAATAACAGGGGCACCCAATAGTGCACCGCGACGTGCATTCATGGCCATCAGCTGCGGGTTGCTGCCTAATAACTGTAAATGAACAGGGGTGCCCGACGGGGTTTTCCAATCATTAAGTGATTCAGGGCATAAGCGATGAAAAACTTTATTGGGCAATAGCAGGTCGCTGATGCGCAAAAATTCGGTGACGCAATAATCAAATGCCCCATCGCGGGTGAGTAAGGTGCGCATATGCACATCTACCAAACCCTCCATTGGGGCCAAAGCCAGTTTCACATTAATGCCCTGTAGCAAGATAAAAAGCGCGCATTCTAGCAGATAGTGCAAGGAATTTACTTGAATAATGCATGACCTAAAACAGCGCAGAAAGTTGCCTAAATGCCCCGTTTCCAGTAAATTGACGCGATAATTTTTTCTATGCTGTACAAGGTATAGACAAATTAAGTTTTTGGTTAACTGCTGTATGGATGTTGATCAAAATCCTGCACTTTATAGAGACAATTTAAAGGTTCTTGTGCAGGACCGTTCAGTTTTAAAAGGAGAGGATTATATGTCCCCTATTGTAGCTGACGGCCTAGGCTTATCGGCATTTGGCATGGGTACGGTGTTTATATTTTTAGTCGTACTAATTTTTGCCACATCGATAATGTCAAAATTGGTTACTAAGTTTTTACCTGAAGCGCCAGCCGCTCCAGCTAAAGCTGCTGTAGTACCAACACAGGGCGTCGACCCACAGCTATTAAATGTATTAGCTGCGGCCGTGAAAGAGCACCGTTCTCGCCAAAAGTGAGAATAGTGGCTCATTAAACGTACAACGATAATTATTAAAGGCCATTACAAATGACCGTGACTAAAAAATTAGGCATTACCGAGCTCGTATTACGCGACGCTCACCAATCATTATTTGCAACTCGCATGCGTATCGACGATATGCTGCCAATTGCTGAGAAATTAGACCAAATTGGTTACTGGTCTTTAGAGTCTTGGGGTGGTGCTACCTTCGATTCTTGCATCCGCTTCTTGGGCGAAGATCCTTGGGATCGTATTCGTGAATTCAAGAAAGCCATGCCCAATACTCAACATCAGATGTTATTGCGTGGCCAAAACCTATTGGGTTACCGCCATTATGCTGATGACGTAGTTGAAAAATTTGTAGAGCGCGCTGCTTTTAATGGCATCGACGTTTTCCGTGTGTTCGACGCCATGAACGATCCGCGCAACCTTGAAACAGCGGTTAAAGCCGTTAAGAAACAAGGCAAACACGCACAGGGCACTCTTTCTTATACGACTTCCCCTGTACACAACATGGATGCTTGGTTGGGTCTTGCCAAGCAAGTTGAAGATTTAGGTGTTGATTCTATCGCCATTAAAGATATGGCCGGCATCATCAACCCTTACGAAGTTTACGAATTAGTAAGCCGTTTGAAGAAAGAAACCGATCTTGAAGTTCAGCTTCACTGCCACGCAACTGCAGGCATGAGCGACATGGCTATCTTGAAGGCTATTGAAGCGGGTGTTGACCGTGTTGACTCGGCTATTTCTTCTATGTCGGGTACTTACGGTCATTCAGCCACTGAAACGGTTGTTGCTGCTACTAAGGGTACTGAGCGTGATACTGGTTTAGATCTTCTTAAGCTTGAAGAAATTGCTGCTTACTTCCGTACCGTTCGTAAGAAGTACAACAAATTTGAAGGCGCGCTTCGCGGCACTGATTCTCGAATTCTTGTAGCACAAGTACCTGGTGGCATGTTGACCAACATGGAAAACCAATTGCGCGAGCAAGGTGCTTCTGACAAGTTCGACGAAGTATTGGCTGAGATTCCACGTGTACGTGAAGACCTAGGCCACATTCCTTTGGTAACACCTACCTCGCAAATCGTAGGTACTCAAGCGGTACTAAACGTATTAACAGGCGAGCGTTACAAGTCTATTTCTAAAGAAACACAAGGCATTCTTAAAGGTGAATACGGCGCAGCGCCAGCACCTTACAACAAAGAATTGCAGGACCGTGTTTTAGATGGCGCGAAAGAAATTACTTGTCGTCCAGCTGATCTGCTAGACAACGAAATGGACACAATCATTGCTGACGTTGATGCCTTAGCGGCAGACAAGGGTATTAAGCTTTGTGCCGATAAAATTGACGATGCACTAACTTATGCCTTGTTCCCACAGGTAGCGCCTAAGTTCCTAGAGAACCGCGGGAACCCAGATGCATTCGAAGCCGCTCCTAAGGGCGACGCTGAAGATACTTTCACTGTAAATGTAGACGGCAACGAATACGTAGTGAAAGTAGATGACGGCGGCGACGTAACGGATCTTGCTCCTATTAATGGTGCGCCTCTTAGTTTTGGTGGCGCAGCGGCACCAGCAGCCGGCGCAGCACCTGCTGCTGTTGGCGGTGGCGAACCTCTTGAGGCGCCTCTTGCCGGTAACATTTGGAAAGTTGAAGTAGCCGTAGGTCAGCAAGTTGCCGAAGGCGACCTAGTGATCATCCTTGAAGCCATGAAGATGGAAACTGAAATTCGCGCAGCTAAAGCCGGTACTATTGGCAGCATCAGTGTGAACGCAGGCGATTCTGTGACAGTTGGCCAAACTTTGCTAACCATCGCATAAGGGGCTGACCATGGATAAACTTATACAACTATTGATGGATTCTGGTGTATACCAGATGCAATGGGGTCAGGGACTGATGATTATCATCGGTCTACTGCTGTTGTTTTTAGCCATCAAAAAAGGTTTTGAGCCTTTATTGCTTTTGCCTATTGGCATTGGTGCTATCTTTGTAAACATTCCAGGTGCCGGATTTTATGATGCACCTGTATACGACGCTGTGGGTCACCTGACAAGCCCTGCGGGTTTGTTGTATTACATTTACAATGCGGGTATTGCAACTGGCTTATTCCCTCTGCTTATCTTTATGGGCGTGGGCGCCATGACCGATTTTGGTCCTTTGCTGGCTAACCCTAAAACCTTGCTTTTAGGGGCTGCGGCTCAGTTCGGTATCTTTGGTACGGTGATCGGTGCGGTAGTGATGAATCATTACGGCATCATGGACTTTAGCCTAAATGAAGCGGCGGCCATCGGTATTATTGGTGGTGCCGACGGCCCAACCTCTATTTTTGTGGCCTCTCGTTTAGCGCCTGAACTGCTGGGTGCTATCGCGGTAGCGGCATATTCATATATGGCGTTAGTGCCAATGATTCAGCCACCTATTATGCGTGCATTTACCAATGATGCAGAGCGTCAAATTAAGATGGTTCAGAATCGTCATGTAAGCCAAACCGAAAAAATACTGTTCCCAATTGTGGTCTTGGTATTGGTTGCGCTAGCGCTTCCTTCGGCGGCGCCGTTATTAGGTATGTTCTGCTTTGGTAACCTAATGAAAGAGTGTGGTGTGGTGGATCGCTTAAGCGATACCGTGCAAAATTCTTTGATTAACATTGTGACCATCATGCTTGGTTTGGGTGTGGGCTCTAAGCTTTCAGCCGAAGCCTTCTTGAACCTTAAGACTCTGGGTATTTTGTTACTAGGTCTTGCGGCCTTCTGTGTAGGTACCATGTGTGGTGTATTGATGGCCAAGTTGAT
>PJEL010003559.1_pt1 | contig 13229 bp, 10 predicted proteins | sample 1853271 | NCBI WGS metagenome assembly PJEL01 (sample SAMN08108733, study PRJNA415343) | Invertebrate metagenome, whole genome shotgun sequencing project. | host: Globobulimina | place: Sweden: Gullmar Fjord | collected 2015-08 | reverse complement strand
AAATCCGGTAACCAGAAAAAACGGTACTGGTTTTATTGAAGCTCTTTGATCCATTCTTTTATAACCGTCACTGATGGAATTATCCCTTCTGATTTAATTTTGTAGTTCGCTGTGATTATCGCCGGCGTTTGGGTCACTCCATAAGCAAGAATTTCTTTCTCATCTGTAATGTATTCTATGCTCATATCCGCACCCAATTCATAGGTCGCTCGTTCTACGTCCGGTTGCAATTGTTCACACTCTTCCATATTCTTTCCAAGAACGAAAACGGCCCCTCTTTTCGACCGGATCTTATAATTAAGTTTCTCAATAATCCGGTTCTGAATTGCTAATATTAGCTCTTCTCTGGGGGGAATTCTGGAAACAAAAGTGATTTTTCCATCAATGCAGATAGTGGGAATATTTTTCACCATCAAAGCCGTCATAAACTGAAGTGATTCTCGGTACTTTATTTTATGCTCCCGCCATTCGACAATGTTTTCAAAACTGGGCACAACTCTTTTTACAGATTCGACCATATATTGGCAGGGAGCGCATGACTCCGAATCCAGAGTGATCACATCGACGATAATTTTGTCGGTTTTACCATAATCACTCATATCAAAAACTTCCTGAAGCGCCTCGTGCGCTTCCAAGGTTTTGACAATTTCTTTTTGGTAAGGGTCTTGGATGTATTCAGCTATTGCTTGAAGGTTTTCAGGAGGTGTTGAATATGGCAGATCGCACCCCGGAGCCAAAATGAATCCCCGCTCTCCACCCGATTCGAGGCAATCCCGTGTATTTCGCAAAACATCATTTCGATCTCCCAAGAGTAGAACTATGGTCAACTGCAGGTTTCCACCAAAGCTGATATTTCGTGGTAGACAGATATCCCTGACAAACTCCAGGGGAATGTTTTCATCCACAGAGATATTGTCGGGTCCACATTCACACATGGCCTCAATGTTCTGCTGAGCATGACCGCAGACAAAAAATGAACTCAGAGTGTGCTGTTGTTCAATGTATTGAAATATCTCTTGCGCCGGCTTGGTAACAAATTGTCTAAAGTGATCAGGTCCGATCTGACTTGTCATAGGATCAACAACGGCGATGATGTCACAACCTGCTTCAATATAGTACTTTGACATAACAAGACAAACACGTTTGCAAAAATCGATCAACTGCTTAACAAACGCCTCATCTTCAAACATTTTCATAAATATATCTGTACCATACAGATGTAGGGCCAGCGTAAAAGGGCCGGTAATCAATCCATATAGCGCTAGATCCGGATATTTGCTGCGAAGTGTTTTAGTTGCGCTTAAAATAAGCGGCAACCTGCCGTCGGTTTTTTGAGGAATCTCTAGATCAGCGATGGTTTTATCCCCAGCCAATGGGTGGCTGGAAACCGCAGGAGGGTTTTCATCCGACCATAACAAGTCACAACCCAGAACTTCAGCTTCCACCTGAAGATCAAAAACCACAGGGATTCCATCCGGTTTGTACCGCCTAATGGCTTCTTCGGTCCCCTTGATAATGTTCTCTTCCGATTGAAGGTATTCCGTTGCATTCACACCAATTAAGGCTCCCCCATGACATCCGACAAAAGGAACCCAGGGGATACGATCAACATTCTGTAATTTAATGGCTGACGTGATCAACTCTTTACCATTCATATTTTCCACCTTTTTTATGATAAAGCCTCCAGTCCGATACTTTTTTCAACTTTTCTCAGATCGGCACTATAAAACACTGATGTGACAATAAATAACAATCCAGCAACCACTGGTGCCAATGGTAAAAATTTCATGGCACTCTCAATTCCCATACGGTCTGATAAGGCGCCAATAATAATGGGAGCGGTTGAACTGCCTATGGCATGCTGAATGATCACATTCAAACTCAGTGAGACAGCTCGCAATCCAGGATGGACAACATCCTGTGTGACTGCGACAGATGCGGGAAGAAACCCGACTATAATAATTCCATTTAAAGTCAGTATAACGAACTGGACAGTGCCGGTAAAAAAAGAAAAGCAGATAAACAGTACAATGGCTGTGATAAAAGATGTTACGGCAGCAAACAAGGGCCTTCCGTTTTCTCTTTTCTGATGCCATTTATCCGCCAGGTATCCTCCCAGTGGTGCCCCAATAATTGCAAGCAACATAACGATCCCAGTTTTCATGCCAGCTTCTGTCATGGACATTCCATGGATTCTATGAAAATAAGTCGGCAACCAGGTGATTAATCCGGTCGTTAAAAAAACGCAGGCTCCAAAAGCTAAATTGTTAAACAGCAACGTTTTATTTCCGGCAAAATGCTTAACAATATCTCTTGGATTCATTTTCACAGCGATACTCTCACCGTCGGTCTCCTGTTTATGGACAAGATCTATTGTTTCATAATCTTTGACAAAGAAAAAAAGAATTGCCACCAGGAAACCAGGAATTGCGACGATACCAAACGCATGCCTCCAGCCAAAACGAGCAGCGATAAATCCACCCAATCCAATACCTATGGCACTTCCCAAGGGAATTGAGGCATTCCACAATCCCAGCAACCTGGCCCTGTTTTCCTTTGGAAATAGCGTGGAAATCATAGCCGTTCCACCAGAGGCATATCCGGCTTCACCAATCCCTATAGCCGTTCTGGCAGCAAAAAGGTGTGTAAAATTACGGGAAAATGCACAGGCGATGGTCGCGATGCTCCAGAGAACCGACATAATACCGATGCTCTTTTTTCGACTCCACCGGTCCACCAGAATGGAACCCGGAAGAGAAAAAATCAGAATTGACCAGTATACTGTCGATACCAGCATACCGCACTGTGCATCTGTCAGCCCCCAATCCTGCTTGATATATGGAAAAAGAGACACGACTACCAATCGATCTATATAGTCAAACATATACAACAGAAACAATAAGACAAATATATAATATGAATAGCTTTTTGATCTGATCGATGATTGCGTCATAAGGCTCTTTGTATGGATTTAATTATCAATTTTCGATAAGATCTGACTCATCTATTAAGACATTTTGTGATGCTTATGAAGCTAGCAATGATTTAGCCACATCAACTGCGGTTGCAGCGTCAGCGGCATACCCGTCGGCCCCGATTTCATTGGCAAATTTTTCTGTTAGTGGTGCACCGCCTACCAGGATTCTGATCGGTAGATTTTCCGCCCTAACGCTTTTAATAGTCGCTTCTATATTTACCATTGTTGTTGTTAACAAAGCTGATATCCCTATGAAATCAGCTTTATTTTCCCTTGCTGCTTGAATGAACTGTTCTGTAACGACATCCACCCCCAAATCTATCACTTTGAATCCTGCACCCTTGAACATAATTCCCAATAGATTTTTTCCAATATCATGGAGGTCACCTTCAATCGTTCCGACTACCAATGTCCCAACGAATTTAACATCTGCATGGACCATTTCTGATTCCAGGATTTCAAGTGCCTTATTCATTGCTCTGGCAGCAATTAGCATTTCAGGAACAAACACTTCATTATTTTTAAATTTTTCCCCAATGATCCTCATACCTACTATTAATCCGTTATCAATAATTTCCTGCGGACCAATATGTTTTTTTATGGCAGAATTCGTAAGTTTGACGACTTCATCCATATTTCCCTGTTGGACGAATTCAGATATTTGACTCAAAATTTCCATAGTGGCCTCTCTAATAAATCGATCTTGATAGATTTGATAGTTCGCTTATATGATTATATACTATTTGAATCCCATTCTTTTATCCCATTGTCATCCTCGCGAACGCGGGGATCCAATGCGCAAATGAAAATTTTTATTAATACTCTGGATTCCCGCTTTCGCGGGAATGACAAGAGGCATAGCCAAATGAGGGCTGTTTATTGTACATAATCAAGAAAGATAAAATTCAGGTGCAATTAAAAAGGTCCAATTCCAGTTCAACAGACGAGATTGCAGACTACGAATTGTCCAGCCTAAAACACCGGTTTTGTGCACAAACCGGATGTAAAATGCTTGAATTAAAAAGAATATAGAGGCGAATAAAGAAGCAGGATAGGACTAATTAGGTGATTTTTGGTAAAATCATCTCACTTGATGAACTTACTAGGGGTAGTTCCAGTGTATTTCTTAAATATTTTAGTAAAATAGCTTTGGTCAAAAAAACCAAGTGTTAATGCAATTTCTACAAATGAAAGCTCTTTAAGATTTAATAACTCTTTGGCTCTTTCAATTTTAACCAGATTTACATATTCAGAAAACGCCATGCCGGTCTCCTGATTAAACGCAGCTGAAAACCTTGATTCTGACATGGAAACCATTGATGACACTTCTGCTAAAGTCAGCTTTTTATGTAAATGCGTTTTGATGTATTCGGTTGCCCGATTTATATGTCCAAGTTTTTTCCGGGTTTTAATCACAGTAGAGACAAAATCATTCAGAACATTAGTCAGCCATAGAGAAAACGAGTAGATATCATCCAAGTCTTCCGTGTTTTTTGCATACTGATTGGTCAGGTGATAGAACTCATCGATATTGCCGCCAACTTCCAACATCGTCCTTGAAATTAGCACAAACAGCTCCAACATACGGAATTTCAACAGTTTCATATTGTTGATTCCTTCAAGAAAGATTTCGCTGAGAACATCATTCAGACCGCTTCTGATGCTCCCCACTTCCATAAACCTTAATGCCTTTATCAAGTGATCCTGTTTTTGGTAAATGGAATGTCTCCCAAATTCAGCTCTGCTTTTTTTTTCGATTATTTTTTCGGCAATTTCCCTTTGAATAAAAGCTCTGTTTTCTAGAGATTTGAACAGATCAACATCAAACAGATTTTCATTTTTGAATAGATTGAACAATTCATTGGATAATTTGTTTACTTGCTGAGGGGAGATGAACTTTACCTTACTTTTTATTAGTGGAAAATCATCCACATATCGATCCAGCTGACCCCGATGCTGTTCAAACAGTGCAAAACCGGACAATACTCCCCCAACGGGCTCTTTTTGATTTGTGACTGACACTCCCCAAATCACAAAATCTTTGTGGCAAAGATGCATATAGGGACTTCCCAACCGATAGGCTTCTTTTAAAGCAAATCGATGATCAGCGATACACTTAGCTTTATTCTGACAGTAAAACGACTCACATATCCAATATTTTTCCTGAGCGTCAATCATTTGTCCCTCATTATCGAGGATGATTGAAACCATGTCGGTTTTTTCAGTGTATTGTTCTAAAGAGTTTTTGATTTTTTGGATCAGAAGATGGGTAAGTATCTTTTCCTCAGATTTGATAGTTTCCGTCATTTTATCCAGTTTATAAAAAATATTAGAAAGATTTTCGATCCCGCTATCTTCATTTCAAAATAGAAACCAAGAATAAAGTGAAATCTTCCCGTCAATCAAACACGGTTCAGGATATTCCTGTCAAATGGACAAAAAAAAGTGGAGTTGGGTTTTCTCAATATAGAAGAAAAAGAGTCTATTCCACGTACTAAAATTCAAAAGCAGCAGAAATAAAAACAAGCTTTACTGCACACAGCGAAGGTTTTATTGCGGGCTTTTGGAATGGTACTGTGGAAGCAAAATCTTGTATATCAAAGACAAAGAGAACCGACCGCTTTGGCATGAATATTCCAATGGGTTTTAGGTTGCCAAAAGAAGGTTTTCCAAGACGTCTCAAAGTAGCCTTTTAAGAAAACCGACTAAAAATCCAATTAAAGATCATGAAACCATGGTGAAACAAGAGCTCATTTTGTTCAGTCAAACAACAGGAATGAAACGGCTAGTTGAACAGTTTCTGGTGATAATCTATTTTTAGTAAATGTGGTGACAAACGTTGTGTTAACACAACAATGCCCAATTAACAAAGCAAGAACCGGAGAAGAAAATGAAAGTAATCAAACTGGAAACAAGTGATCAATTAGACGTTTTTAAGTCCGCTGAACTGAAAGCCAAAGAGATTGCACAAAAAGAACTCGGTGATAATATGTCGTTAGTATTTTATAACGACAAATTAAAACTCGTTTCCAATCATGGCATTAAATGCAAAGTGACTGAAAAAGAGAGTTGTGGTGCCGGCGCTTATGCCAAAAGCTTCGATGCGGATCTGGAGGTAGTGGTCGGCGATAACTTCAAGTTTTATTTTCGACATGTGGAAGATTACCTGACGACTGATCGCAGGGATGCTTCTGTACAATATGACATGAATCAGACTGGCTATCAATAGGTCGATTGTCTGGTGATCATCATCAGCATCAGGCTGAATTGATGGCCAGATGGACTAGGTGAAGAGGGCTTTTTTAATGCCTTTCAGCATTTGACAAAAACCAAAGCGGTGAAATCGTTGAATTTCACCGCTCCCCGCCAAAACATATTATCACCTGCCGGTAAAAGGGCTTGTATAAAGTCCAGCGCTAAGATCAAACATAACCATTACCAGACAGGACAATATAAGATAACTCGCTGAATACTGGTAAAAAAATTGAGTGCATATGGAAACAGAAGAATAAAAGGTGTACCTGAGACCTGTTTTTACGTGGAGGATCCGAAGGAGCGTTAAACAGATTTTAAATGGATTTTCCGTATGGCTAAACTCAATTCAAAAGTAGTTTATTACCATTAAAACACTACTGGAGTTCTTGTATGAGCGTCGATCCGATTCTTCTGAAATGCCTTGATTTTGCCATCAAAACGGAAGCCAAAATGAGTCTTTTTTATAATCAAATGGCTTTGGAATACTCAGATGACAAAGAGCTGATGGATTTGTTGCTGATGTTATCCATGGATGAAGCCAAGCATCAAATACAGTTCAGGCAGTTGAAAAGTACTTTTCAGAATGCCGAAATCACATTGTCTCCTGAAGAAAAGGATTATCTGCTGGCCATGCTTCTTCCTCAAAAAATGCTTGATCTGGCAGAGAGTCAGTTTTCCGAGAACAGCTCTTTGAACCGGAACGATTTGATGTTAGGCGTGTTTCAATTTGAAAAAGAAACACTACGCTTTTTTAAGGCCATCATGGAAATAACGGGTGAGAACCCGGTTTTACGGAAGATAATTGACATCGAAAAGAAACATGTGCTCGCAGCAATGAAAATAATTATGACAGGATCCCGGGACACCAGCCTGGAAGACAGTCTTTAAACATCTCTCCAAACTCTTCTTTGATCAATTTCACACTGCTCCAAAAAAATAAGATCAGCGAAACCTCTGTTGAAGCGAGATTTAGTCAGAAATAAACTTCTGACTATACAGGGTCAGAGGAATACTTGATAATAGCCGATGACGTCACCAATAAACTCGTTGATAGCTCTCCCTTATCGTTCTTAAATTTTCAATTGGAAAAAAACGATTATGAATAGCTGGCAAATCACACCCTATATCTGGTTATATCTGGCAGCGGGAGGGATTTCTTTTGTGATGTCGGCCATCGCCTGGAGGATGCGCCCTAAGCATGGGGCAACTTATTTTAGTCTGTTGATGCTCACCGCCGGTGTCTGGTCGTTTGGTTATCTGCTTGGATTCTTTAACACAAGCCTTGTATGGAAGATGATCATGTTACGTGTCGAATATCTGGGAGTCACCAGTTCGACAGTAATATGGATTATTTTTGTCCTAACTTATTCCAATTATGAACATTGGTTGACGAAACGGTCCTTATTCTTACTTTCTGCCATACCAATCCTGACTTATATAACCATATTAACAAATCAAATGCATGGCCTTTTTTATCGGGCCTACGATATCACAACACAGGGTGATCTGATTGTCTCGTTTAAAGTTTATGGGCCCCTTTTTTATTTTTGGGCCGGATATGCTCACCTGATACTACTTTTTGGCGGAGTCATCCTCGTCTGGAGTCTGTTCAAAATGCCGGAGCAATATCGTGGACAAGGCCTATTGGTCATCCTTATTGTCGGCATTATGTTTCTTCCAAATTTTTTCTACATAATGGGAGCTAATCCTTTTTCCCCGTATGATCCGACTCCATTATCATTTTTCATCGTTGGCTTGCTTTTCCGGTTTCTTATGCATCGATACCAGTTTTTAGACATCGTACCGGTGGCTTACAATGTCATATTCAATAATATGAACAGCAGTGTAATTGTGATTGATGAAAAAGAGCGTATCGTTGACATGAATCCGACAGCTTCCAGTATGTTTGAGAATCCGCAAGAACAGGTTCTGGGAAAGTCCATTTTAGGGATCTTTCCTGATTATCATGAGCATAAACGTGGCTTGGAAAATCGGGGAGATACGAATTTAAAAATTGAAAAAACAATCGATAAAAACGTTTATGAATTTCAAATTTCGCCACTAAAGGATCGATCGAAAATGCTCCGTGGATGGATTTTGATACTCTATGATGTCACAATAAGGAAACAGTTAGAAGAGAAGCAGCAGCTTCTAATAAACAACTTGCAGGTTGCCCTTGATGAAATAAAGGAGCTAAGTGGGTTGCTTCCAATTTGCGCAAACTGCAAAAAGATAAGGGATGATGATGGATATTGGCATCAAATCGAAACATATATTGAAAAACATTCGGATGCCCAGTTTAGTCACGGTATTTGTCAAATATGTGCAGATGAACTGTACAGCGATGAAAAATGGTTTCAAAAAATGAAATCAAAAAAATAGAAAATTTGTTATGTCCTGATTAATCTACAAAAAGCGACGTCACCTCAAACTTTTCCACATCTATCAATCCCAGGTCCGTAACCTTCAATTTGGGAATGGGAGACAAGCTTAAAAAAGAGAGGATCATGAACGGCGCTTCATGGGTGCAACCCAGGGTTTTAACTATCTGTTTCAGGTTCGTCAGATCAGCGGCTGTTTCTTCGAAGCTTTTTTCCGACAGCAGACCGGCGATGGGAAGGGGCAATTCTGCAATAACCTCACTTTGCTCCATCACGACCAGGCCCCCCTTTATCTTTTTCAGCCTTTCAAAAGCGGCATAAATCTCGAAATCATCTGTACCGACAATAACGATGTTATGGGAATCATGGGCCACTGTAGAACCGATGGCACCCCGCTGCAGACCGAATCCGCGAACAAATGCCTTGCCGATACGCCCGGTGGCCTTATGTCGCTCAATCACTACGATTTTAAGCACATCATTTTCAACATCTGAAACCGCATAACCGTCCTCGATTTTAGGAGATGTAATGAATTCTTCCGTCACAATCTGGTTGGGCAGAATATCGATCACCCGGATTTTCTCCCCCGCTATCGGAATTTTCAGCTGTTCTATTTCAAAATCCTCCGCATCCATGGCACTTCGTATGGTGGGCAGCACATTTATTGGAAAGGGTACCAGTGAATTATCTTTGTAGACAGCCACTCCCTTCTTGTAGACCGCTTCTATCGTCACCTTTTCCAGATCTGAGAGCAGCACAAAGTCTGCCCAGTAGCGAGGTTTAACCGCACCCACATTTTTCAGATTAAAATGGTTGGCTGGATTGATGGTCGCCATCTGATAAGCCATCATCGGCTCCAACCCTAAAGAGATCGCTTTTCTAAGGGAGTGGTCAATATGGCCCTCCTCCAGCAGGTCATCCGGATGTTTATCATCGGTAGCAAAGGAAAAGTGCCAGGAGTTTTCTTTGGTGACTATTGAAATAAGCTCTTCCAGATTACGTTCCGATGTCCCCTCCCGAATTAAAATATGCATCCCCAGACGTAGTTTCTCCCTGGCTTCCTCCGCCGTTGTCGATTCATGGTCACTATCGATATTGGCAAAAATATAGGCATTCAGGTTTTTGCCGGTAACCCCCGGGGCATGTCCGTCTATTTTCTTCCACTTGGCAGCCTGGATCTTTTTATGAGTTTCCTCCTCCCCGTTGATGACAGCCGGAAAATTCATCATCTCACCGACCCCGACAACCCGCTCTTCCTGAATCATATAGGCCAACTCTTTATGCGAGATCATGGAGCCGGAGGTTTCCAGATGCGTTGCCGGTACACAGGAGGGCAGCATGACGAATACATCAAGGGGAACATAGTTGATGCTGTGCAAAACATAACGTATGCCGTCCAATCCCAGGACATTGGTGATTTCATGGGGATCAATCACAACCGATGTCGCCCCGCGCTGTAAAACCGCCCGGGAAAACTCCGGTAAGGTCAGCATGGTGCTTTCAAAGTGAATATGACCGTCAATAAAACCGGGAGATAGAAAAAGTCCGTCGGCATCTATGGTTTCTTTCGCCTTGTAATCGCCAAATCCTAAAAATCGACCATCATAAATCCCCACACTTCCTGTATGGATCTCCCCCGAAAGGACATTTACGATGCGAGCATTCTTGACGACCAGATCAGCTTCAATATCACCCCTGGCCGCTGCCAGTTTTAGTAAAAACTCTCTCATATGGATCCCTTATTGGATTGCTTTTTCAATGTTACAGTCTGGTTAAATAGTATCGGGTACCATCAAAAAAATAAAGGATAAATGGGGTCATTATTCAGTGGGGTGAAGATAGTAAAAAAGGCACTTTTCTACGTTTTCCGCTTTCAAATCTTGACGTGCTCTAGAGTGGACCCAATGGAATGATCAGACAGACCAGTGTGGTAATAGGGGAGATTGAATGAGTCAATTCCGGAGACAAAAACGTTCTGGTCCTAACCGAATGAGATGTCTTCGCGTAAATGGGCTGCTTCATTTAGACAAATAACCGACTTGGAGCCAGCGCTGGCGATCATGAAGCGATTGATAGACGTGTAATCCGGAGCAAAAAAGAGGTGCTTTTTGGTGCCGAGGATATGGGCTGCAAAAATATTGATGATTCCACCGTGGCAGACAACAGCCACTCGTTTACCCTTGTTTTCAGCAATAATTCGATTCAGGCTGGTCAGCACTTTTTTGCTGAAGGCCTCAATCTCGAAAGCACCTGCAAATCCCTCTTCCATGAACTTCCGCCACTGTGGATAATCAATTTTTTTCAGCTCCTCCATAGGGATATACACAGAAGAATCCATATCGAATTCTGCCACGCCAGGCTCAATGATCACTTGAATTCCTTTTGATTCAGCCAGCGGTTCTGCAGTCAAGCGTGCCCGTTGCATGGGGCTGCAATAAATGGCGTCTATTTTTTCAGATTTCAACCAACAACTGAGTTTTTTGGCCTGCTCTATCCCCGTTTCACTCAGTGCAGGATCGGCGGGTGTATTATCCTTTTTCTCCACGCGCAGCGGCAATCCATGCCGTATGATGATCAATTCCATGATAGGTTATTCCTTTTAAAGCGGTGATGTGGTTTTTGATGCTCGGGCTCTTTCCAGGTAGCGGTCAATGGCTTTGCTGACTTCCCAGTCGTCCAGTCCGCTGCCAGGCCATGAAAGCAGGGCATCATACGGATCGTGACCCCGTTCTTTCGCATAGGCTTTGAATATTTCGTTGTCCGTCTGAAAAATGACCATTATATAAATAATGGAGGTCCAGAGCGCATTTAGGCGGATATCCTCCCAGAGCTCGTCCAGACTGTAATCTTTCACGCCGTGTTTTATCAAAATCTGATAATAGCTTTCAACGATAGCCTTTTCATGGGTCCTGCGGCTTTCCGGTTCTATCAACAATGGGCGGGCCACGTCCATCGCCGCTGAATTGGCACAAACCAGTTGCCAGTCGATCACACAAAAACGGTCGTCCGAAGGGGTCGGATAGAAACATTGCAGATAATGATAGTCGCCATGACACAATGTATATGGCCCAATGGGATCTGTGAAGAGCTCGTCCCAGTTGGCCAGCCATTTCTCAATTGTCTCCCAGGCATTCGCCGACATATAGGTTTCATATTGTGCTTTGACAATGGGTAGCACAGCGGTGAAAATCTGCTTGAGTTGATCCATCGATGCAGCAAAATCGGGCTGCCCCGGTTGAGCAATCCAATCCAGTTTTTCAAGATCGGGATGCATCCACCATCTGGCATGAAAAGGAGCTAATTTCTCAAGCATGAGCCGGCTATCCTCGGGCTTACTGACATACCATTCCCCCATTCTCAAATGAGCCACATCCTCCAGTATCAGCACAAAATCGTGATTTTCGAGATTGATTTCCGCAGCAAAACATCGAGTCACCAAACCTTCTGCGCTGTCGGCTACCTGTTTGAAAAAATTCACTTCTTTCAGGTAGGTATTCATCATTATGGCTAACTGCCTGGACTCATCAAATTTGGCTGGAAACTTCCCGATGAGACTGCGGGGAGCACTCGGCGCTTCTCCAGCATATTCCAATACAATTCGTACAACTTCCGACGACTGCCCGGGATCACCAACGGGTTCGATGGAAAATCCGTTTACCACCGTATCACTGGGGTACCCGCTTTTATGCAATATATCTGTGAGCCATTCACCGGACAGGTCTTCAACACATATCGGAAATTTTGATGCCGTCATTTATTTGCCTCAAAATGAAATGAATAAAACCCCTGAATCAAAGCCGTAGTATTAAATGTAAACAACGAAAAGTCAATGCAGGGGACCGGCAATCCCCGCGGTGGGAAGAAACTGGCCTGATACGCCAGGTTTCTTTCTGTTTAGCGGTTTTGCAGTATCTGTTCAATCAACGCATTAAATAACTTCTGCTGTAAAAAATCCTCTGCCGCTGACAGTTCTGGATGCCACTGAACGCCGACCAGCCAGGGATGACTGTTTAGTTCAATTCCTTCTATCACGCCATCACTTGATCGTGAAGTGACCACCATATCTTTGGCGACATCTTTCAGAGCCTGATGATGCCAGGAGACAATTTCAACTTCTGCTTGCCCCAGAATTGATTCCAGCTTAGTTCCCGGTATGATGTCGACCATATGCTTACATGCCACTCTGGGTGGTAAACGGTGCAGAATCTTTTCTCCGTATGTTTCTGAAAGATGTTCGTGAAGGGTGCCACCCAGGAAAATATTCAAAATCTGAATCCCCCGGCAAATAGCCAGCGTGGGTATCTTCTGCATTAAGATCACTTCGACTACCTTGAATTCAGCTGCGTCTCTCTCATCGTCAACATTATAAATCTCGGCATGTTGTAACCCCTGATAATATTTTGGATTTATATCACCACCACCTGAAAAAACGATCCCATCCAGGCGTTCACAAACATCCCCCGCTTGTTCTGCATCAGAGGGTATCAAAACCGGCCCTCCGCCTGCTCGCCGCACACATTCAATATACTCGGCCGGCAGGCGGTATTCTCCAGTCTCTTTTTTACCATACGTCGTAAGTCCAATGACAGGTTTTCTAGTCATACTTTTTCCAGTTG
>PJEL010003558.1_pt1 | contig 13232 bp, 9 predicted proteins | sample 1853271 | NCBI WGS metagenome assembly PJEL01 (sample SAMN08108733, study PRJNA415343) | Invertebrate metagenome, whole genome shotgun sequencing project. | host: Globobulimina | place: Sweden: Gullmar Fjord | collected 2015-08 | reverse complement strand
AGTAGTTTAAATAAGTTACCGAAGATGAGGAACTATGTTCCTCAAGATGGGGGAACCATGTTCCCATAGCAATAAGAACATAGAGAGCAAGAATAGGATTAAGACCTCTCACTCTTCGACAGCCCAAGTAGAGAGCAGGAATACAAGGAATATATAAAGTGTGTATTTGACTACTGTGTACCGACCCTAGTACAGGACCTGGCACAGCGGTCGACGGAGAAGAAGAGTCACGTATCTCACGATCAGATACGGCTCCGTAAGAAACATAACTTTGTGTATCCACTACCTTGCATTCAGGAAAGATGGCTTCAGGTTTTCAGTCTCTAATACACTCTAGTTCCTGAGATGTGTGGGATAACGTAATATATCATGTACTTTATAATAAACGCTTTTTCTGCCCACTGGCAAGGCTACCCCTTAACGATACGTCACTAACTTGCAATCACAACTATGAATCACCTCGACGCAATACCCCAAACAATGAATCACTAATACTGGGACCTACAGACAAACCTAGAGTATCTCGTTAAGTATAGGTCGCAAGAAGCTGTAAGTAAGTTGGACCGTTTGACTCATCTTAGTATTCGAAACTAACTCTGACCCAATGCTAACCCTAACCCTAGCCCTAACCCAATAACTCTAACCCAATAACCCTAACCCAACAACTCTAACCAAAAGATCGGTCTCTCACTCCCGTACTCTGGTTCTACACACGTAACATTTTACATGCAATAGAAACCCCCTAACCTAACCACAACCCTGTTCATCTCAGTGTAGTTCATCTCATGCTTCGACTGTGTAAATTCGTTGCCCTCGTCGTTCTGTGGGCTTTGGTCTTCGCAGCGGGGCAAACTCACAACAACAATTGGGTCGTGATTGTGTGCACCTCCCGCTTCTGGTTCAATTACAGACATGTGAGATTTGAGTGTAAATGTGTTGTTGGGGCGGTGGTGATGGGTTTGGATTCCGTGTGGATTTTTGTACGAATATAATTAACTCGTGAGTCTAATTCAAGAATGGTTACTTATTTTTTGTTTTTCCTTCCCGAAAAGGTGGCCAATGCGCTGTCCGTGTACTACCTAGTGAAACAATTGGGAATTCCTGATAGCAATATCATCCTCATGCTAGCAGATGACATGCCGTGTAAAGCACAAAATCCTTTTCCAGGACAAGTATTCCACGATTTGTCCCATAGCTTGAACATATACGGTGAGGAAGTGGAAGTGGACTATCGTGGTGGAGACGTCACCGTGGAGAATTTTATAAGGCTCTTATGGTACGTGGTTGGACTTTATGTATGTCTTGCACCTGCACAGCACCATTCTTATGAGAGCTGCGATCTCTCCCTGTCTCTTTTTGACAGCGGGCGCACAGCCCTTGGAACACCTGCATCTAAAAAGCTACTTTCAGATGAAAACAGCAACGTACTGATTTACATGTCTGGTCATGGGGGAGATGGATACTTAAAATTTCAGGACTCAGAAGAAATTAGGAGCGAAGACATTGCTTTTGGGGTTGAGGAGATGCACTTGAAACGCCGGTATCATGAGCTTTTGATTGCGGTTGATACATGTGAAGCAAGTACCTTATTTGATGACATATCATCACCCAATGTATTGGGAATGGCCAGCAGTGCATTGGGGGAAGATTCATATTCACATAGCTTTGATGAAAGTTTAGGTGTAGCTATCATGGACAGATTCTCCCTAAGTGTGCTTGATTTCTTTCAGAGACGGGGAGTGGCTAGTGGAACCATGAGCTCCAAAGTTACATTGAATGATCTCTTTTCCTCGTTTAACCCATCTTTTATGAGGTCAACCCCTGTCATCAGAAAATCTACATGGAAGCGTAAATACACCAATGTGCCTTTAACTGACTTTTGGGGGGGTATTATTAAGCCTACGTTGGTCTATGAAGGGTATCCTCTTTTATAGGAGGTGGGCACCGGCTGCTGATGATAACACGCTTAACCGTTCTTATTGTAGAGTAGTCTGAGATGAGATGACTGCATGCTGCATTTGCTGGAATAATAGTCATATTTTTACTGTTTATAAAGCTTTAGAGAATATATGAGGGCCCTAAAAATTGGTTTTACATTAATGGCAAAGTTGTCTGATCTGAGGTGTGTAACAGTAATACAACTAAACGGATCAGATTTAGTTAGATTTCTCTCCCTCTACTGTTAACCGCACACAAGTTGGTCCAAGCAGGTGTATCCCATCGCGGTTACTTTGAGTCTATAATCTACTCTTATTGAACATTACAGAGAGTGACACTTTGAAACCAAGTACTCTACTAAAATTAGAAATGGAATAGCTTTCCATGCTCCATAACCTGCAAGAATGGAGATCTCACTAGCCTAACCCATAACCTACCTACTATGTTCAGCACAATGGAAGTCTTTGTATGCGCACAACCCACAGGATGTTACTTTCTACCACAACAACGAGTCATTATATAGACGGCGCACCCACCTGAAGCGTGACTAGAGGTGTCAACTGTCATCTGGAATTTAACTGTCCACCTGTCAACCAACTGCCAAAAACGTTTTAATTGTTTTTGACAAGGTGCACCAGCTTAACAAGATTGGTGAGACCCCTGCCCGGTACTTATTTATGTGATTAACGGTTGTGGGACCGAGGTACGTGTGTGTCAAGTTGCCCCAGTGTCGCGGTTATCGTATTTGGATTGTTAATACGAGACTCTTCCAACCGCCAACCATCACATGAATGCCGATCAATGTAGTAGTCAAGCAAATAATGCTATTCACTATATCAACAGCCCCTGCTTAGGACACACGCGAAGAGTGACACTTTATTCGCCACGAAAAGCTGAATAAAGACGAGTGAATGGTTATCGGAAAGTTTACGAATGAATGGCTGTCAGTTACACTTCTGTAGTGTGGGCCAATTTGTGTAACTATATTCGGTTGCAACATCCGGAGGTTACCGTGCTGATCGCAACGATGAGTTGCAGGATGCCGGGTAAGGGTCTTACCGATTTAACCTAAGTTGGCGCAACCTAACACCCAGCTTAACAAAAAACGAGATTGCTGCTACCCCTATCCGGCACTTATGTGATTTATAGTTGTGATCGAGGTAAGTAAGTGGTTAAATAGCCTGATAGTAGGTGACAGTTGGGTGACAGTTGGTGACAGTTGGTGAAAGTCTGACAGCCCATCTGTTTTTCTAACTAGACTGTCTGACAGTCCATGGGGGGCTTTTGTTGACAGTTGACACCTATAGGCGTGACAAGATAAGGTGCCATTAGTGCTTAAACACCAGACACAATCGTCAACTGTTTATGGTTTTAGTCACCGGAGGGCAAAGGCATCAGAATTCCACCACTATTCCTGACCTAAATTATTCTAACTCTAACCCCTAACCCAATAACCCTAACCCAATAACCCTAACCCTATAACCCTAACCCAGTATCCCTAACTCAATAACCCCCTAACCCTAACCCTACATAACTTCCTATACGCCTGGGAGTATAGTCCAACCTAGTGCATATATGAGTCGTCGATTTTCCCTGGTGATAAGCTTGCTGCTATGCTCTCAACATCTTTGCACGTGTTTCATGACGTCATGGAAGCGGTTTAGATGTGGGGTAAGTAGAGTTATGATTATTTTTATTGGCGCTAGTGTCGTTGGTATAATAATAATAGTAAATGCTTATATGATGTTGCTAACCCTAACCCATGTTGTAATGCGGTTATTTGGCGTTTCAAACCGCAATGCAACCCGAACCGTAGCCTGGCTTTGTTTCTATTTCTACTGAGGGAAATATTGATGGTGGTGCGGCTGGCTTTGCTAATCTCAATTGCGATTCTGTTTCTGCTAATATTCCTGGCAGTGGCTCTTTTGTGTTGTTACACTTCATTCATTCACCTTAATTGTACTTATTTGTCGTTTCTGCCCTTGTTTAATTTAACTAGGTGGAACGACCATCAGGGGTGATGATGCAGTCAGCATACCCAATTATGAGTAGTTATACCCTTAGAAGCACAGTGAAGGTGGATCTAGGAGAAAGATCTTACCCTATCTATATAGGTGAGGTGGCTGCTCAACAAAAGCAGTGATGCGGTGGTGCTGGTGATTTTCTGCCGTGTCCATTTGTGTTAAGCCTTAACTACTGTCATTATCCTTCGTATTTCTTTATCTGCTGCCACCGTGTGTGTTGTCTTGTTTATTTAATATCTAGTGTGTGAATAATTTTGTACATGGGGGCCTAATTATCGATATGCAGGTGATGGGCTCCTAGCTAATGGGGAACTGCTCACGAAGCACGTAACATCCAAGCGTGCACTTGTAATTACAAATGATGTGGTTGCTCCACTGTACCTCGACTTGACTGTAAAGGCCATTGAGGAGTGTGGGGTTGATGTCACAACCCTCGTTCTACCGGATGGAGAGGAACACAAGAGTATGGAGATGCTGGGGAGAATCATGGACACGGCGGTATGATGGTGTCATTGATGATGCTCAATGAACTTCGTACTACCATGTAATGGCAATTCTATTGTTTTTATTCATTTATTTTTATCTCCAACTGTCATGCTTAAGGTTGAAGCCAAGTTCGATCGTACTTGCACATTTATTGCACTTGGCGGGGGGGTCATTGGTGATCTCGTGGGGTTTGCCGCGGCAGTTTATCAGCGTGGTATAAAATTTGTCCAGGTATATAGTAGCATTGACCCTGGTTTTCCCTCAATAGCTGGCGACTGGCGGTACAATGATTCCACGTGCATTGTAACCTATAGTTACATTCATTTACCCCTAGCCATAATGCATGTGAATGCCTGCCTTCAATGAGTAGTCAATGCCCTGACTCTCTCTCTCTGCCTTCATTTTTGAGGTCCCAACCACTGTTATGGCCATGGTGGACTCATCAGTGGGTGGAAAGACGTCTGTTAACCATCCTCGTGGAAAGAACATGATAGGATCTTTTCACCAGCCACAGGTTGAATGCACTTCATATATCAGAGACTGGATCGTGACTCACAGACCAAAAACCCCTTTATACTAATTTTTCTTTGGTTGCTGCTGCTGCTGCTGCTGCTGCTGCTGCTGCTGCTGCTGCTGCTTAGTGTGTACTAGCGGATACAGCCACTTTAGCATCATTGCCGAACAGAGAATATTTCAGTGGACTCTCAGGTATGTGCACGTGTGACTATGCCTAGGTTTTGCGAAAAGAGCACAGCAGTACCTGAGTGGTTGTCTGTGTTTACTGTCTTCTAATCCATCATTCTTCTGTCATCTACCCACTGTATCTTCCGATGGGTTAAGAGGTGTCCAAGTATGGGCTCATACGTGATTCAGATTTTTTCCGATGGCAGGTGATGTATGTATAGGCTGATACACCTCTTGTGGTGTATTTACACTTTCCTAGTTAGTCTGCGAATTGTCTAGGCTGATCAAAAGATTATGAACTGACTGCTTAGGAAGAGGCCAAATCACTGCTGGTTTCACGCAACCAGGAAGCAGTGGCAAAGGCTATAGAAAAATCTTGCGTAAATAAGGCTGAGGTAGTTGCAATGGATGAAAGAGAATCAGGAGAACGTGCAAAGCTTAATCTGGGGCACACGTTCGGCCATGCCATTGAGGTAGAAGGAACTTGAATGTTAGTAGTTATTGGCAATTCTTGATGTCAACCCGGTGGTTTTAGAGGTATATTTTCTTCAGAACAACTTTATCCTAACAAACCCTATCACCCTTTCCAACCCAAGGCTGGCCTTGGATACGGGGTCATGTTGCATGGAGAGGCAGTAGCCATAGGCATACACATGGCAGCGGTGATGTCTCGAAAGTTGGGGTGGATAGACAGCCACCTTGTAGATCAGATAGTACAGCTACTGAAGTTCTATAATGTGAGAGGGGCTTGTCACTGTCTTTTTTTAAATCTAATTTGACCTGTGGTTTCTTTCTACACATCTAACTTCAAGAATGACTTACATTGCATATGCGTAGCTGCCAGTGGAACTGCGGAAAGGGGGCAATATGGATGAATCAAAATTTTTAAAGGCAATGGAAATTGACAAGAAAGTGGCTGATGGCAAACTGAGGCTCATACTATTAAAGGTAACCCACCAAACAAACACACCTGTGTCTACTTCACCCCGCTCTACCAGAAGCCTCCTGACCCAGCTGGATATCTAGGGTGAACTTGGGAGTGCTATCTTAACAGGAGATTTTGATGAGTCGGCATTGAAGGAAACCATTCGAGAATTTGTTTCAAGGCAATAGAAGGATCTCAGTCATCTGGCTGAGGGCAACACGCTCTTTCTCTCCCCCTCCCTTTCAGTGTAAAGCTTGAGAGAGTTATTCCTCAATCGCACCACCATTGCTACAGGTTGTGCTGTGCACCTATTAAAGTCATGAATACAGAGGGCAAGATTCAGCTGACGGTAAACTTCATGGCAGGCTGGCTTCTTCAATTTGAGTCCAAATGATCACTCAATGGGCATGCAGCAGCTGCTATCAGCTCGAGATCATGTGTGAAGTAGCAGGCAGAGTGTGACTGCAGTTCTTGCACGCTTCATTCAACCGGCATATATTTATTCAATGTCTGGTAGTCATGTGGTAGTAAGGCACTAGTTGGGAAGGAGAGCTTTACCTTGGTGTTGCTCAACTACTCGGTTCCTACGATCGAGCAGGACAGTATATATAGCTCAGTAGGGAGCTGAATTTGTTTGTAACAGTAGCACACAAAATGTCCCTTCATCTTAACAGTATGGATATGCTCTTGTCATTGATACTGCTTGTATTGGTGGCTGGGGGGATGTTGAAAAGTGCGGAAGGGATGGTCGGAGATTATCATCATCTTCTTGTGTGATTGATGAGGTATGTTACCAGTGACCCCCACCACCATAGCAGTAGCCACAACAACAACACCATTTAACAGCCACCATCGCAGCAATCTCCCTAACAAAGAGCCAAAAACAACGAAATGAAAAATGCAACACGTATTTTGTGCTTTTGGCGGCAGCGGTTGACTGTCGGCGCAATAGAGTAGTGTGAAGTTTTTTTCCCATTTTTTGGGGTTAGCGCCAACAACTAGTGCATTATTGTGATATGTGTAGTAATTTCAGCGTTTAACACTTTTTTTGCTCACTTGAACGTATATCTTTCAAATAATCTCTTAGAGCAGCAGCTAAATTCGTAGCATTTGGGATTCCCAACTCCCCTACCGATTACCCAAAAACGCTCCATGAAGAGCTGCAATTTCTGAACATAAAGTTAGGTTAAGGTTAGGGGGTTAGAGTGTAATTACATCAACTAAGGTGTACATAGGGTTAGGGGCGGGGTTAGTGTTGTCGGATTAGGGATATGAGAGTTTCATCAGTTACCTGGATGCTGCTCCGTCACTGAGAGCAACGACCTAGCGATATATATATATATATCGCTAGGACTTATGATGCAGCTACACCACCTTCATCTGCAGGGTCTGTGATTATAGCTAGTAATTCTGGCTTAGGGTTAGTCTCCATCTTGTCAGCGCCATGGACTTCCTACAACACTTGGTAAGCTTTAACGCTGTTATGATATTAACAGGGTCAGGGCTATGCGTGATCTGCTGATGGTATTCCGTACACGTATAAGGGCAGGGATAATATACGTATATATGGGTTGAGTGATGTCTTGTTTTTGGGTTCGATTGGATGCATATAGGCTTGGCTTGAGTGTTTTGGGGGGGTGAATTGACCTCCACGTGTACCTGGTTTGAATGAAATGGTTTATTTTCTTGCTTTTCTATATACGTCCCCGTGCCCTTTGGCTGTAATGTTGTGGTGTATTGCCCCCTCAACCACGTGTAGCTGGCTCGTTTGAGTGAAATGGCTACTTCTTCTTGTTTCATTACTCTGTATTATCCATCCGTACTTTGACCCCGGAATATCCCCCCCCGTGTTTTACCCCCTCTCTCAGGAAACAGACCTTACTGTGCTGGCAGCTGGAGCTGGAACAAAATTCCCAGAAGTAACAGAAGCGGCGAAAAGGGGGGTAGTTAAGGTCCGGAAGATGCGAGAGCAATACGCTGCCGCCGTCAGGCTCAGTGGTGGGGAACCACCTCCACTAAGCATGTTCAGAAGCCAAGACCTGCTTCGGCCCTTCCTACTAGCCTGCAACCATGCTGATGCTCCCGCGAAGCTTGTTTCCATGGCTCTGGGGTCGCTGCAGCATTTAATACAAAGAGATGCCTTGTATCCCGGTGATTGCCCTAACATGATGCGTGTGCTGGCGATTCAGGCATCTACTGCTCTGAAGAATCATGACGGGAATGCGCAAGTTAAGGTTGTCCAGACCTTGGTGATGGTGGTGAATTGGACGAGCTGTGACATGGCGGAGGAGACCCTTGGACAAGCGCTTAGTGTTTGCCTAAATCTGCACCGATCAAGGACGAGTCACGTTCGTGGTGCTGCTCGCATGACAATAAGACAGCTGGTACGCCTAATGTTTGACCGCCTCACAGAAGCGCAGCAGCAGCAGCAAATGAACAACAATAGTAGCCATAGTAGTAGTAGTAGTACAAGTGGAAAAATGGCAGGCACCGCGGCTGAAGTAGGGAAAACCCCAGACAACCACTCCCCCAACCAGCCACAGCATGAATCGGCAATTGTACGGTCAGCAAGGCAATTATTCTTGGATCTATGCGCACTTTCGGGAGGAGAAAGTGGAGTGTGGCTGAAGAAGGACTTGTTGAGAAGAGAGGTGGGGTTGGAGCTCTTGGAAGATATTTTCAATCAGAAACCTGATCTCTTTTTACCTGGAGGTATCTTCTCCGAATTGTTAGCTAAGTTTGTTGTACCAATGCTGAAAACCCTCATCACTGCTGATGGAGCAATTTCCCTCCATCTGGAAGCCAGGGCCTCAGTTTTGCTTGGGACTGTTGTTAAGAATTTTGGCACTCTCGTCGAATTGCGAGAGAACCTGAGAGACATTCTTGCAGCTCCACCGAGGTATAGTCAACGATCCTCATCATCTCGGGGAGATGGAGAGAGGGTATTTTTGTGGTCAGTTGCACTTAGCATGGAGCCTATTGAGTGCATTGTGGAGTCACCTGAAGTCTTTGAGGGTTTTTTCCGAATTTTTGATTTGGGCGAAGAATTAGAAAACGAGGAGCCGTCTCCTTCCAAACAACGGCGTTCGTTAGCACCGGTGGTGGAAAGCTTATTGCAAGGCCTCACGCCTTGCCTGTCTCTCTCTCTACCTTATACCATAGATAATAGTAATAGTAGTTTATCTGACGTAGGCTTGATATCTGAATGGAGAGCTGGGGAACCTCTTTCAAAGGCTCTATTTCATGCATTTGAAGCTGAATATAGCGAGAAAGAGGTGCGTGCTGCATGCCTTGCTCTTATAAGGCACTAATTATATATATGTATATGTATGGTCTGACCGACCACCATCCCACTTTCTTCCCTTATCATTTGATTATGTATAGATTGTACCACCGCTACCCGATGGACAGCCCGCGTTGACCACACTGCATTGTGCAGCTTCTGCGGCCCATACAGTGGCAGCACTCTGCATTGAGTCAAATGAAGGGGTTGCATTCTCCTGGGTGGAGTGGATGAACCGTTTACCATTGCCACAGATTGCAGCAGCCTTGCCACGTTCTGAGCATCACGAAGAGGAAGAAGTGAGAGGAAGTAGTAGTACATCATATCACCGTAAGCTCTGTGAGATGGCATGGCCTCATCTCCTTGCTTGTTCTAGCGCTGTGGCCGTTCATTCTGTAGAGCTGCCTGAGATGCGAAAACTTACCATTCAGTGCATTGGATGCATTGCCTTGGCGTGTGGGTCTCAAGGAATTGAGAATGGACTTGAATCTACATTTTCGGAATACTGTTGGTTTGCGCTACCTTCTCAGGCAGCAGGGGCAGCATCATCTTCTCCCTTTTTCCACTCAAGCCACTGGGATACATTGGGCTGTTTTTTCAGTTTAGTTCACATGCTTAGCAATGTTATGAGCTACTTGTTGTGGGTGAAAACCTTTGAAGTGCTTGAACACCTGAATATGGCTTGTTCTGCCATCCTTTCGATGTCCGTACCTTCCGCTCCCAACGGTGGTGGAAGTTGTGGTAACCTTGAGGATAAGGAAGTCTTTGACGCTCGACTCTCTGCCCAACAAGCAAAAGAGGCATTGCAACGGTTCCCTAGCTTCACTTCCTCCCTGGCTTGTGATTCTTTCGTTTCTGCTCTCTCGGCATTGGCCTCCCAGTGCACAAATGCATTGGCATTAGATGCGACGGATGGTGTTGGTTCATTTGCAGGAATTGCTGGTTCAATGCCATTAGCAGCCCCCCAAAATCTTACTACACCTGTGAACCTTAGCCTGGTATCCCGTGTAGGAGCTGCAGTTAGGAGTAGCGCATGGAACCTCACTCGAGGCTATTCATATTCAGAATCAGTTACGACACCAACTCATCAACATGTTCATAAAGCCAGCCAAGAGATCGGTCCAGACAGCTTTATAATTAAAATGGCGGTCGATTGCTTCTCCGAGAATGCCTGGAGAATTGGAAATGTTTGGGATACGGTTATTGCTTGTCTGCGAGTAATGGCCAATAGCAGTAGGGAGCCAATGAGAGATTTCGCTTTGGCGTCACTGCAGGAAATCATTTCAAATGCCCTAACCCATCAGAAGGGAAGGAGGGAGGTTACAACAACATGCAGCTCGTCTACCTTATCTCATCAGGCCACCGCCAAAACAGCAGGGGGGGGGGAATTGGATGTGCTGGAGGCAAGGACGACACCCCCCAAACGTAATGCTGCGCCACCGCCGCCATTTCGACGAAGGGTGCTATCTTCAGAGCAACTGTTGGAGGACCGCTTCTCGCACATATTTGTTGTTGCACCCACGATAGATGATGAAACACCACCCAGTGCTGCTATTTCTTCATCTTCCAATTATCACGCTACTGATCCTTCGTTAGGTTCCCCACCACTGGAAGTGCGTCTGTTCGCAGCTATTAGACATTTTGCTACGGCTCCTCATATGAAGACCAGGGAAGCCATCCTCAAGATGCAGGATACCATACTGCAATCAAGGGGGCAGGAACTCACGAACGCATGGAGCATTGTCATTGAAACACTCAAAGGGGTCGCAGTGGCAGCGTACTTCCCAGAATCATCAACTTTAAGAGAGGAACAAAAAGATAATGAAAAGGAGGAAGCAGCAGCTCACCACCCTGCTTTGGTTCCCTGGGGAGGAAATTGCCTGTTGCTAGCTTTCAACTCGCTGAAACTGATTATTGATGACTTTTTGGATTGGGTTCCACGTCGTGATGTGTGGAAAATAATCTCAGCAATCGGTGCCTTCGGCCATCAATCAGAAGACATCAACCTAAGTCTCACTGCAGTTGGCATGTTGTGGACTGTGTGTGACTACTTCAGTGGAATGAATTCAAGTTGGAATGCAATGTTTGATGAATTGCAGTCCCTCTCAGCTGATCGACGACCGGAGGTTAGAAACTGTGCTATTCACACTCTATTCTCTGCTTTAACAGGAAGTGTTAGTTTAGCTTTTGGTGGAGAGCAGTGGAGGTCATACTTTGTTAATGTCGCCTTCCCCATTATTGACCAAGTAATGACGAATCGGCACACCGCGTCACCGTCTGCTGATACGGCCGTTGTACCTGAGCTGAAGAAAGGTGTAAGGATGTTAATGCATCACTCGAGAGACACAGATCGCAAACAGTGGGATGAGAGTGCTGTTCTGGCATTGCACGGTATAGGACGGGTAATGCAGTCCTATGGTAGGATTTTGGCCCCACAGTACTCATGGTTTGCAACGGAGGTGTGGTCTAAGTCTCTTGATTGCTATGTAAAATGCACAGAGCTAGAGGTTCTCTCTCCAGAAGTGGCCCGTGCTGTTTTGGAGGGAATTACAATTCTTGTTCAAGTGGTTTCTCACGGTGGATACGCTTCACCTTCAGATCATGTAGAGCCAGGTATGACAGTTGTTGGTGGCGTACTACAGCAGCATAAGGTACCCTCGAAAGAGGAGAGTATTGGGAGTAGTAGTGTCACGGGGGCAGATGCAGATGACGTGAGTAGTTCGGCAAAAGGTGGAGTGGCGGCTGCTGCTCCGAATTCAGAGTTGGATGCCTTTGCTTCTAATTTATTTGCTAGCACAAGAAGAGAAATGTGGCAGGCAGCGTGGAAAGCCTTTCATCGGGTTGCAGTCTGTTTGACCAAAATGGATATGGATATGGCACATACACTTGTGCAATGTTTAGTATGTATGTACAACTCAAGTCGCGGTAAAGACGATTGGGAATTCGGAGGGACTCCAGAAGGTGAACGAAACGCAGAAGAGATGCTAGATATCTTGGACGAGTTGATGATACCACCTACTGTTGTGTCAGTACAGAATAGTAGTGCTGCAAATAGTGCACAGGTTGAGCAACCTGCAACAGCATCTACGAGAGAATTACATGGAGAGGGGGGGAGGGCATTACCGCTGACCTCTTCTACGTTAGGTCATCATCATTGCCGGATTACATCTGCCCAACGTGCCATCCTGGAGTTTATGCGCACGACAGCTGACTCTGCGTGGGAACGGGTACTTTATCTCCTTTCACGGTATAGCTTTTCGGCCCTGCAGGAAGGAAAACTTTCTAAGGTGTGTGCTTCTGAGTCGGCGAGTATACTGGCTGAATTGATGTCAAATGGAAGGGTACCGGGGCAACACATATGCACTGCTCTGCCACCTTTGCTGAAAGAGATGATGCAAACGCCCTCTCAGTCTATGATACAATGGAAGAATGGTACATTCCTGAAAGGCAGCAGCAGCAGCAGTTCTGCGGTGGCTCGATACTCCCCACTAGAGACCCCTCCTGCTTCTAAAGCTCATACTGCTCAGGCAAATCACCTGGTTCTTATCCTTGAGGGTGCTCTTCCCCACCTAGAGGTGGGATTAGGCGACCAGGAGAGGGAAGCATGGCATTGGATTATCAGTAGCGTGGAAGATATGGGACTTACCTGGGCACGTGGATGGCTTAAGAGCCCCACTACTCCTTCAGACAGTGGACAGCAGCTCTCACCTGACGACAGCGGTACAGAATTTTCGAACTCCATTCAGCGTGCATTGATATTGATTGTTAAACAAATGGAACGGGGCCCGCTGTGTCAACTCTCAATGTCGAATAATTCTGTGAAATCTCATGCTGTGGTTGATACGGCAAGTCTGGTGGTGCAGTCAGTATTGGCTACAGCGGGCAGTATCCT
>PJEL010003557.1_pt1 | contig 13236 bp, 16 predicted proteins | sample 1853271 | NCBI WGS metagenome assembly PJEL01 (sample SAMN08108733, study PRJNA415343) | Invertebrate metagenome, whole genome shotgun sequencing project. | host: Globobulimina | place: Sweden: Gullmar Fjord | collected 2015-08 | reverse complement strand
TTTAATTTTTTTTCTGTTTTTGCTACAATTTTTTTATTTTTAACAATTACAGCTTCAGTTTGTGTTAAACCATAAGGTTTAGCAGCATCCAAATTACCCGCACCAAACATAGAAGTTTCAGCAAAAGATGCAGAAACTAATAAAAAATATATACTTACAATTAATCTAAACAAAAAAAACTCTTAACTATGGTAATAATCTGTAATCAACTCTTCTGTTCATTTTCCAACAAGCAGTATTTCTTTGTGTACAAACAGGATTACTTTCACCAAAACTAACCATAACGATTTTTTTAGCATCAACACCATCTGCAATTAAAGCATCTTTTGTAGCTTTAGCTCTTTTTAAACCTAATGCGTAGTTATATTCATCACTACCCCATTCATCACAGTTACCTTCAAGTTTAATTTTTAAGTCAGAATATGATTGAGAAGTTTCATCAATTTTTACATAATTTGAAGTAGTTACTTCTCTCATTTCATCGCTAAGTTTATATTTATCAAATCCAAAGTGTACTGACTCTAATAATACAACTTTACCATCAACATCACTTTGTACTCTATTTACTGATTCATTCGTTATTTTTTGTAAAGAATTTACAGAATTGCTAGAGTTATTATTAATAGTAGAATTTACAGTTTGATCATCAGAAACCATAACTTTATCCATTTTTTTATCAACACTAGATACAGGTGCCGAAGTATCATCATACTCAACATCTTTTGACGCACAACCTGCTAATAGCCCAACTGTACACATTCCTATTAGTGTATTTTTTAACATACTCTTCATATTAATTCCTCGTTAAAATTTATTTTGTACATTCTACAATATAGATACTTAAACTAAAATAACTACCAATCTATAGATTGTAACTTACCACTTTTCAATGGAAAAAGAAAACTTTTGTTGTAATTCACCCTTATAATACCTAAGTAACTTTTATCAGTACTTTTTATAAATAATATAGATTCTCCATTTGAAGAAAATTTAGGAAATTGATTTTGCCCATTTGTTGTTAGTCTTCTTACATAATCACTTTTTGTTGATATCAAGTATAAATTAAAAACATTTGAACCAAATTCATTATCAGTTTCACGACTTGAATAAACAATATAATCATCAGATGTAGTACATTGAGAATTGTTTTTTCCATGATATATCATTCTTTCAACACCATTTTGACCAATTTTTTTAGCAAAAATATTTGGATACTTCAATCTATCAGAAACAAAAACAATTTTTGTATCATTTTCAACAAAATTACCACCTACATCAATTCCTGAATATTTTGTAATTCTTTTCTTTATTTTTGTAATTGTATTGTAAACATAAATATCTGGTTGTGAATTTGGAGCCATAGTTAAGACTAATTTTGTACCATCATCACTAACATCAGAACAAACTATCATCCCATCACTAGTCAAAATGGTTTCGATACGATTAGTATAGAGATTTTGCTTCATTAATGCAGGTGTAAGACCTTTATAACTTGTATAATAAAAAGCATTTTGATTTGACGATGCCCACTTAGGGAAGATATTTAATCCACCTTTAACTACTACTTTTTGATAACTTAATGTATAGTCAGCAATTACAATTTCACTAGTTTTAGAATCTAAATATCTAGAAAATATTACAAACTTATCCATCCAATCAATACTCGGAGCTTTTAAATACCTATTTACATCTATAGAAATTTTGTGTGCCAAGAAAACATGTCTATCAAATGTAGAAGTAGCATAAGATTTATTTAATACTATATTATTAGTATTTACATCGTATAATTTTATATTAACAATATATCTTTTTTGTACATCTTGACTTACTTGAAAAACTAAATACAAATCAATTCCATTATCTTTTAATACTTTATACTTTGGCATCTCTATAAATTGTGTTTCTATTGTTATTGGATTATCATTAAAATGACTACTAACTTGTAAATCTTTTTGTATCAACTTTAATATTTTTGTATCAATAGATTTAAATTTAAATGAATCATTTGCTGCAACTACACTAATTGTTGGTAGATTTGATTTATTTTTCACAATTTCCATTGTTGCATCTAAAGAAAATGCAAAGTCAAAGAGAATGAAGAAAAGAACTATTTTTAACATTATTAACCTTTTGATTGAAATAAAATTTCAATATTTACTGTTTTATTTGAAGGACTGATAGGATAACTTTTTTGTGTTTCGGTACTTAAAAAATTTCTTAATTGATTATCAAATCCATCATTTCCAGAGTATTGTATAAATTTAAAACTAAATTTCCCATTATTAAAAATAATTATATTTACTTTTGCCTTTAAATCATCATCAAAAATTGTTGGAACCCATCTACTTGATAACATTTGATGGATTTTAGAATAATAAGGATCCTGTTTATCTTTTGATTTATCCATCATTATATTTTTATTATTAGTTTTAGATTCAACTTTTTCTGTTAATTTTGATAATACAATATTTTTAGTCTTTTTTTCTTTTTCAAATTTTGACTTAAATCTACTGGCTATACTACTGTTTTTTACATTTAACACTTTATCTTTAGATACTTTTTTTGCATTAGTTTTTACATTTGCAAATAATGATTTCAAATTACTTCTTTGCTTTACACTAACAGAAGTTGTTTTTTTAACAACTTTTTTAGCAATTTCTCTATTTTTAACTGTACTTTTAATTGTGATTTTTTCTTTTTGATCAACTTTAGATTCAAGAATTACATCAAGTTGTAAAACTGTAGTTTTAACGGTAGCATTTATTTTTTTTACTTCACTAGTTTTAACATAAACAAGAAATGATAATATTAAAATAATGTAAATAGAAATTGCGGCAATTGCAGAATAGATAAGTTCTTGTTTATTATCCATCTGTAATTAGTGCAACTTTAAAAAATCCAGCTTCTTTTACTGTTTTTAGAATATATACAACGTCTTCATACTTCAAGCTCTTATCTGCTCTAATATGTACAGAAGTATCTCTATTTTTATTTTTAGAATATAAAATAAAATTATCAGCAAAATTATCAAATTTATATTTCTTTTTATTAATTCGGATTTCTCTAACATTACTAATAGTAATATCAATTTTATTTAATTGTTGTAATTTTTTAGATTTACTACCTTTTGGTAGATTAATATTTTCTTCATATTCTATTACTGGTGCTGTTACCATCAAAATGGCTAACAGTACTAGCATTACATCCACAAGAGGTGTAATATTTAAGTCAGGCTTTTGTTCATAATCATACATGATTATTAATCCCTAGCTATAAGAATATCAATTTGAGATTTAATATATGTATTAAATTCATATACCTTTCGTGTAAGTATTTGATGAAAAGTATATGCAAATATTGCGACAAATATACCTGCAGCAGTTGCTACAAGTGCTTCACTAATTACAGGTGCTATAACAGAAAAACTCACTTTACTTGCAGTTGAAAATTTTGCAAATGATTCTAGTATACCTACAACTGTACCAAATAAACCTATAAATGGTGCCGTTGAAGATACTATTGATAACCACGAAATACCAGTACTTGCTTCTCTAACTAAAGAAGTCTCACAAACGTTTAAGAACTCTTTAGAAACAGGTGCTTTATTTAAACATTGACCAATTTTTGATAAAGGATTGATATACGAATCTCTTGATAATAAGGTATTAAGATTGTTCATCTCTGTAGTAACAAACCCTAGTAATTGAAAGTATTTATATAAGTAAATCCAAAAAATGAGTATGAAATAAATAGAAAGTAGTGCTAATACTCCAATGGAGATAGCACTACTATTATTAAAATAATTTAATATTGTATCAATCATTTAAACTTAACTAAAAGAATTGATTTTAGATTCAACTGCAGCCATAGATACATTTGAGTCTTTCACAGAATTTACTAGTTCTTTAGCTAATTCTAATTTCTCAGATATATCTGAGTCTTCATCATTAGATAGAGAAACTGCACCATCAACTAAGACATCAATTGAGTCTTCAGACACTTTAACATGTCCCCAGTTAATTGCAACAGCTTCTTTTAAAGCATCTTTCTTTTCAATTTCGATAACACCAACAGTTAATGCTGATACTAAAGAAGCGTGATTAGGTAAAACTCCGAACTCTCCCTCTTTACCTGGAAGAGTTACAGACTTTACTTCACTATTAAATATTTCACCATTTGGTGTAACTATTGATAGTTTAATTGTATCCATATTTTTACCTTTGAAAGCTATTAAGCTTTCATACCTTCAGCTTTTGCAATTGCTTCATCAATACCACCAACCATATAGAATGATTTTTCTGGCATATGATCATAAGTACCTTCTAAAATACCTTTGAAACCTTTAATTGTATCAGCAAGCTCAACATATTTACCAGGAGAACCTGTAAATACTTCAGCAACGAAGAATGGTTGAGATAAGAATTTTTCAACTTTTCTTGCTCTTTCAACAACAAGTTTATCAGCTTCAGATAACTCATCCATACCAAGAATCGCAATAATATCTTGTAAATCTTTGAATTTTTGTAAAAGTGCTTGAACACCTCTAGCTGTTTCATAATGCTCTGTACCTAAAATATCAGCAGAAAGAATTCTTGAAGTAGAATCTAGTGGATCAACCGCTGGATAAATACCTTTTTCTGCAATTTTTCTGTTAAGAACTGTAGTTGCATCTAAGTGAGCAAAAACAGAAGCAGGAGCTGGATCTGTTAAATCATCTGCAGGTACATAAACCGCTTGAACAGAAGTAATAGAACCTTTTTTAGTTGTAGTAATTCTTTCTTGTAATGCACCCATTTCTCTTGCTAATGTTGGTTGGTAACCAACAGCTGAAGGAATTCTTCCTAGAAGAGCTGACATTTCTGAACCTGATTGTGCAAATCTAAAGATGTTATCTACGAACATTAAAACGTCAAGACCTTTTTCATCTCTGAAGTACTCAGCCATTGTAAGACCTGTTAAAGCAATTCTATTTCTTGCTCCTGGAGGCTCACTCATTTGTCCATAACATAAAGCAACTTTATCTAATACATTAGAATCTTTCATCTCGTAGTATAGATCGTTTCCTTCTCTTGTTCTTTCACCAACACCAGCAAATACAGAGTAACCATCATGTTTAAACGCAACATTATGAATAAGCTCCATAATAATAACTGTTTTACCAACACCAGCACCACCAAATAGACCAACTTTACCACCCTTAGAGTAAGGAGCAAGTAAATCAACAACTTTGATACCTGTTTCAAACATCTCAGTTGATGTAGCTTGTTCTTCAAATGTAGGAGCTTCTCTGTGAATTGACATTCTTGGAGCATCTGCTGATACTTGCGCACCATCATCTACTGGTTCACCAATTACGTTAAAAATTCTACCAAGAACTTCTTCACCAACAGGAACCATAATTGGAGCTCCATTAGCAACTACTTTAGTTCCTCTTGTTAAACCTTCAGTCATATCCATAGCAATAGTTCTAACTCTACTATCTCCAAGGTGTGCCGCTACTTCTAATACTAATCTCTCTTTAGTACCAGGTACTTCAATTGCATCATTTATTGCAGGTAGGTATCCGTCGAATTCAACATCAACAACTGGACCCATAATCTGAATTATTTTACCTTCCATATATCCTATTCCTTTCTATTATTTCATCGATTCAACACCAGAAATAATCTCAATTAATTCTGTTGTAATCGCTGCTTGTCTTGCTTTATTAAACTCAACTGTTAAATCATTTACTCTTTCTTTTGCATTATTAGTTGCACTATCCATAGCTTGCATTCTAGCACTATGCTCAGCAGCTAATGAATCGATTAAAGAATAATACATGTTGAAATCAACATATTTCGCAGTTAACTCATTTAAAATTTCTTCATCATCATCTGGTTCAATATCTAACATAGATGAAGCTTCTTGATCTACTGAAGCTGTATCTAAAGTAATAGGTAAAAGATTTTTTACTCTAAGCTCTTGAGAAAGCATATTTAAAAATCCGTTATATACCATAATAACTTTATCTGTCGTTCCGTTATCAAAATCTTCATAAGCATCTTTAATAAAATCAGATGCTTTTTCATATGTTGGAGCAGAAGTTAAACCAACTATGCTATCAAATAAATCAATATTTTGGAAAGTAAAGTAATCAATACCTTTTCTTCCCGCTGCTCTTAGTCTAACAGTAGCACCTTTTGAAGTATATTCTTCAATAAGTGCTTTAACTGCTTTAATAGTAGCAACATTAAAACCACCACAAAGACCTTTATCAGCTGTAACAAAAACAACATCAACTACTTTTGGAGTATCATTAGATACAAAAGCTCTATTTAAATTGTCTTTATCTTGAACTTTACTAATTCTCGTAGCAATCTCAGATAAAATATCGTTTATCTTTAAAGCATAACTTTTTGCTTGTTCTGACAATTCTCGTGTTCGTCTTAACTTAGCAGAAGAAACAAGCTTCATAGCTTTTGTTGTCTTCTGTGTATTCTTAACACTTTTAATTTGTCTTGAAATATCTTTTAAGTTAGCCATAATATTTCCTTAGTCTGCTTTAAAAATAGTTTTAAACTCATTTATTGCTGTTTCAAGAACTTCTTTGATATCATCATCAATTTTTTTCTTAGCGTTTAAATCTGTAATTAAGCTTGAGTATTTAGACTCAACAAAAGCATGGAATTCAGTTTCAAATCTAACAATGTCAGATGGATCAATATCATCAATAAAACCATTAACACCAGCATATAAAATAGTAACTTGTTTTTCAATAACAAGTGGCTTATTTACACCCTGCTTTAATAATTCAACCATTCTTTGACCTCTTTCTAACTGAGCTCTAGTTGATGCATCTAAATCAGAAGCAAATTGTGCAAATGCTTCAAGTTCTCTAAACTGTGCAAGATCAAGTTTTAATGTCCCAGCAACTTGTTTAGTAGCTTTAATTTGTGCAGCTCCACCAACTCTAGATACAGATAAACCAACATTAATAGCAGGTCTAATACCTGAATTAAATAAATCAGTTTCTAGGAAGATTTGTCCATCAGTAATAGAAATTACGTTTGTTGGAATATAAGCAGCAACATCACCAGCTTGAGTTTCAACGATTGGTAAAGCAGTTAAAGAACCACCACCTAAATCATCATTAACCTTCGCAGCTCTTTCTAATAATCTTGAGTGAAGATAAAAAACATCACCAGGATATGCTTCTCGACCCGGAGGACGTCTAAGTAATAAAGACATTTCTCTGTATGCAACAGCATGTTTAGTTAAATCATCATATACGATTAATGCGTGTTGTCCATTATCTCTAAAGTACTCACCCATTGTAACACCAGCATATGGTGCTAAGTATTGAAGTGCAGAAGATTCAGATGCATTAGCAGTAACAATAGTTGTATACTCCATAGCTCCAGCAGCTTCTAAAGCTCCAACAATATTAGCAACAGTAGACGCTTTTTGACCAATAGCAACATAGATACATTTAACATCTTGTCCCTTTTGATTAATAATAGCATCAATAGCAACTGTAGTTTTACCAGTTTGTCTATCACCAATAATAAGCTCTCTTTGACCTCTTCCGATTGGAACAAGTGCATCAATAGCTTTAATACCAGTAACTAAAGGCTCATGTACAGATTTTCTAGCCATGATTCCTGGAGCTTTTTCTTCTAATAATCTTTTCTCATTAGATTCAATAACACCTTTACCATCAACTGGTTCACCAAGTGCATTAACAACTCTACCAAGTGCACTAGGACCAACTGGTACTTCAAGAAGTTCTCCAACTCTTTTACAGCTAGTTCCTTCTCTAAGACCTTCACTAGAACCTAAAATAACAATACCAACGGCTGCTTCTTCTAAATTCTGTGCAAGTCCTCTTGCACCATTTTCAAATTCAACAATTTCTCCAGCCATAACATTACTTAGTCCGTAAACTTTTGCAATACCATCAGCGAAAGATATTATCTTACCTGTTTCATTAACATCTACATTTAATTCAAAATTATCTATTCTTTCTTTTATTATAGAACTGATTTCATCTGCTTGAATCTTTGTACTCATCAAATTTCTCCTTTGTATTTTTAACTCTTATATTTATTTATAGCAAAACTGACTAAATGTCTAAACTGCTTTTAAAATATGATCAATCATTTGTGATTTTAGTCTGTTTTTTGCAAAACCTACTTCAACACCTAGTCCATCTATAGAAACTTTTACACCATCATAATCACAAATATTTTGAGTCAACGTTAAGTCAACTTTAAATTTTTCTGAAAATTGAGAATTTAAAGCATCAACATCTTTTTTTGATAACTCTTCATTAGTGTAAATTACACCAGTATAAGAATTATTAATAATAGATAGTTCAGCTTCTAAAGCATTTACAATTGCTGGTATAATGTCTAATCTTTTGTTAGCACCTAAAAGGTTAACAAGATTAGCCGTAGTTTTACTACATTTATCAACGAAAGATAAAATTAGCTCAACTTTTTTATTATTTTCCACTTCTGTCGAAGATATAATCACAATGAATTTCTCATCATTATAAGCAGTTGAAATTTCTTTTAACTCTTTATAAATAGATGTCAAACCCTTAGTGTTTCTTTCTGACATTAAAGCTTTTACATATCTTTTTGCAACTAAATCAATCATCTAAGCAACCTTTTTTAAAATTATATTAGCTATATCTTTTTGAGATAAAGCAATATTATCGTTACTTAGTAATTGGTTAAGAACATTCTCGATAACCTCTTTTTTTACTTTTCTTGTTTCTAGTTCAGTTTTATCAACAAAACTTTTTTCAAGATAAGTAATTTCCTGCTCAACGGCAACTTCAATTTTTTTCTTTATAGCTTCAACTTCACTAGTAGCCATAGATACTAGTTCACTTGCTACTTTTTTAGCGTCTTCTACTTCTTGTTTAGCATCAGTTAATTTTTTATCTGATTCTTTTAATATCTCTTGAACTTTATCTAATTCAGATTGAATAGATTGAGTTCTTCCGACAAAAAAAGCTTTCAGCTTATCTGACAACAAGTAGTACAATATCGCAGCAAAAATAAAGAAGTTAACAGTTCTTTCTAAAATATCAGTTTGTACTCCTGCATCACTAGCGAATAATGACATTGGAATAATTGCTGATAAAGCAAATAATATTTTCTTCATACTTCTACCACCTATATTGAGCTAAGTTTAGCTTTTAAGCCTTCTTTAAATAGAGGCAATTGGGAAACTAGAGAATTCTCTAAAGATAATTTTTCTTCTACTAAAGATTGAACAAAATCATTATATTTTTCTTCTGTTTTAACTTTAGCAGCGTTTAATTTACCTTCGGCAGCATCACTAGCTTCTAGTCTAGCTTTTTCACGAATAGAAAAAGCTTCCTTTTTTGCTTGAGCAATAATTTCTTTTGCTTCATCAAGCATCCCATCTACATCAGCGCCATTGGCTTTAGCATTTTCCATATCAGTTTTGATTTGGTTTTCTCTATCATCAATGTGCTTAAATAAAGGCTTGTAAAGACAGCTATTTAGCCTAGCAAGCACTAATAAAAACACTAAACCTGAACTAAGTAGCAATATTGGACTTATGTCTAACATTTGTTTCTCCATACAATTTTTACAGTTTAGTTACACTAAAACTTACAATCATTGTATCGAAAAAAACTATGACTTAAATTAAATCAATGCTTATATTTTATTTATTTTGAAATGCTTTACTAATATTCTCAATATCTTCTTGTGAGTTGATTTTTATTTTGAAGTAGTTTTTGTCGATTTTTACGTCTAAGTTGCTTAACGAAAGGCTTTGTTTGATTTCTGACAGAGCGTCAAAATTGAAATTTGTTGATTTTTTAGTGCTACTTTTAGTTGCACTATTTATATCATCTTTTATTTGTTTAACTAATATTTCTGTTTCTCTTACACTTAACTTTTGACCGATAATAGAATCTATAATTATTTTTTGTTCGTCTTCATTTAAACCAACAATTAATTTAGCATGACCAAGTGATATTTTATCAGCACCTAACATTTTTTGTGAAAAACTACTTAATGTTAATAATCGTAAAATATTACTGATTGAACTTCTACTTTTAGACACAATAACTGATAATTCTTCGTGAGTTATATTAAAATCATTTATAAGTCCTGCATAAGAATACGCAACTTCGATAATATTTAAATCATCTCTTTGTATATTTTCTATTAGGGCTAATTCTCTTAATTGTCTATTTTCAACATCCAATACAACTGATTTTATTGTTGATATTTTTGCTAATTTGGTAGCTCTAAGTCTTCTTTCACCTGCAATTAATAAATATGAACCACCATTTCTTGTAACTACAATAGGCTGAAGTAATCCATTTTTTTCAATTGATTCACTTAATTCTTTTATTTTTTCTTCATTAAATATTTTTCGAGGTTGATAAGGGTTTGGTTCAATATTTTTTACATCAATTTCAAGAATGTCATTCTTTTCAGAAATATTGTTAGTTTCATATGCTGTTTCTATTTCACCTAGTAATTCTCCTAATCCTCTACCTAATGCCATCAGTTATCCTTGTTTTAAAATTGATTTTGCTAGATTTGTATATGCTTTTGTTCCACTAGATTTTGGATCATAAAGCATAATTGGCTTTCCAAAACTAGGACTTTCTGCAAGTTTTACATTTCGAGGTACTACTACATAAGAAGAATCATTCCATTTAAATAATTTGCTTTCGAAATGTTTTGCTAAATCAGCAAATACTTGTTTTGATAAATTATTTTGAGCACTATACATTGTTGGTAAAAAACCTTTAATATCAAGTTGCCTGTTAATTGTTTGTCTTATTAATTTAATTGTATTTAAAAGCTGTGCCAATCCTTCTAATGCAAAAAACTCACACTGTATAGGGATAAGTACAGATGTAGCTGCACTTAATGTATTTATAGTTAAAGGTCCTAATGCGGGAGGTGAATCAATAATTATATAATCATAATCATTTTTAATAGGATCAATTTTTCTTTTTAATACTAGTTCTCGATCTTTAGTATTTTTATAAAACTCTTTTTCGATACCAACTAAACCAATGTTAGATGGTGCAACAAAAAGGTTTTCTATATCTTTTGATTCTAAAATTATTTCATTGAGTTCTTTTGTTCCAAGCATTACATGATAAAGATTATATTCATAAGAATCCCTATGAAATCCTAAGCTTGTAGTTGCATTTGATTGTGGATCAGCATCTATAAGTAAAACACGTTTACCTTCAAGTGCCAACGCTGCACTTAAATTTACTGCTGTTGTTGTTTTACCAACACCACCTTTTTGATTTGCTATAGTAATAACTTGAGTCATCTTAAACTAAATACCTTTTTATTTTCAATACTTATTGACCCATCTTCATTTAAAACTGCATCTTGTAATGATACTTTTTGATTGTCAATAGTTGTCTTGTATTGTTTGCTATAGCCAAATTCTATCCTATATTTACTAAAAATTTGCTTCCATCGAATTTTCTGGATAACTACCTTGAAATAAACATTTAGTAATGTTTTTATATCTACATTAATATCTAAATATCCAAACTCTGAATTAATTTTTTTTAAATTTAACCCTATACCACAATAGTATAAATCATTTGAATAATTAGTTATCGTTCCACCAATTTTTTTATCATTTACATAAAAATCATTAGGCCACTTCAGCCATACTTGGGAACCTAAATCAGACAAGATATTCTTTAAAATATATGAAAAGTAGATAGAGGATGATTGTATTGAAAGATCATTTGGTAGTAGGTCCTTATCAATTACAAATGAGAAAAAAAGATTTCCATCTTTTCCCTCCCAGTTATTATTTCTACTACCAACACCATTTGTTTGCTGTTGTGTAACTACTGCTATTGGTTGGGTATAGCCATGTAATTTTATATGTTGTTTTAAATATGTATGAGTTGATTCTACAGAATCAAGAAAAATTATCTCCAATTTCAAACCTTTTCCCTCTAATATAAGATACTACGTTCATTTGTTTTTTTGATGAAGGTTGTACACTATTTATTTTTATACTTCCTAACGCACACCCTACAATGATATAATCACTTTCAATCACTAATACTTCTCCTATATTATTTATTGAGATAGTATCATGCAAACTACATTCTTTTATTTTGATACCACTTTCTAAATAAATATCAGGCCATGACTTAAATGCTCTATATTTATTGTAAAGATTAGTTGCATTTTCAAATACAACTAACCCATCTTTTTTAGATATCTTTTTACAGTGAGATACTAGTGATAAATTTTGTTTAATTGGACTAATATTATCGTATTGTTCTAGCGTTTCCAAAGTTAATTTAGCTGCACATATTGCTAATTTATCAAAAAGCTCTGATACAACCATCTCTTCATCTATTGATACATATTTGTATCCTAAAATATCACCACTGTCTAATCCAACATCCATATTCATTGCAGTAACACCAGAAAAAGTATCATCATTTAGTAATGATTGTTGAATTGGACTAGCCCCTCTATATTGAGGTAATAATGAAGCATGCAAATTAATACAAGGAGCAATATTTAATACCTCTCTTGGTAAAATCTGTCCATAGGCAGCTACAATTATAATATCTGGTTTTAAATCAACTAATATATTTTGAGTTGTATTGTCTTTTAATGTTGTTGGCTGATAAATTGGGATACTTAAACCATTTTCAAGTGCAAACTTTTTAATATCAGGGGGTGTTAACTCTTGTTTTCTACCTACAGGTTTATCTGGCTGAGTAAAAAGTGCTACAACATTATAATTTTCTTCTAAAAGTTTTTGAAATATAACTGTTGCATAATCAGGTGTTCCCATAAATAAAATTCTTTTATCTTTTGACATAAATTATTCCTTTCCTACAAATAATGTACCTTTTGTTTGATTTTCATTTAACAAAAATTCATAAGCACTTGTTAGATCAAATCCACTAGTTAAAAACATGTTCTTTTTATTATTAATTAAAAAATCTGCTGCTTTTAACTTCGTAACTATTCCACCCGTAGCAAATTCACTATTTGCACTATGATTTTCTGTTAATGAACTTTCTTCAATATGTTTTACTGTTTTTTGAAGTTTAGCATCTTCATGTTCATGAGGATTTTTATCATAATATCCATCAATATCTGATAATATAACTAACATATCTCCATAAAAATATTGCGTTACATAAGCTGATAATTGATCATTATCCTCAAATACTAATTCCTCAGT
>PJEL010003556.1_pt1 | contig 13237 bp, 14 predicted proteins | sample 1853271 | NCBI WGS metagenome assembly PJEL01 (sample SAMN08108733, study PRJNA415343) | Invertebrate metagenome, whole genome shotgun sequencing project. | host: Globobulimina | place: Sweden: Gullmar Fjord | collected 2015-08 | reverse complement strand
TTATGGCAGCTACTACGAATGAAAACAAAGGTACACGTTGTGACAAATGTGGCGAGATGACATATGAACTCATCATAACGGCGGAAGAAGCCTATGAACAAGCCTATGAATACTGGCGGCAAGACCCAGCTAATTATCCACCCCCCGATCCATCAAAATTTGAGGATGTTTATCATTGCAGTCAATGTGGTCATACGAATAGCTAATTCAGGCTAAAAACGCTTTCGTATATTGCCATTTTGCCAACAACAGGCAGCCTAACAACCCCATTGCACGCGCCAAAGTAGCGTTTTTTTGTTTCGAGTGTCTGATTGGGGTTGGCTTTGCCGGTTGGGTCGGTGTAAAATCAAAGTAAGTTTGGCGGCGGGTTGGTGTTTCATGCAGAGCATCAGTTCTTGTTGTTAGGCTTGTCGTGCGCCGCGTAACTGGGAACCGTTAGACGCAATCGTTGATGTTTACCCAATTTAGTTATGGAAAAATTAAAGATAATTTTCATAATCGGCATAATTGTTTCTTTGGTTAAGATTGCTTTGAGTTGTCAACCAGAGATTGGTGTTCAAAATATTTTTCCAACATTTACTCCCGTACCACCTGAACCAACAAAACAAATCATATCCACTAATCTCCCTTTAACCGAAATATGGCGTTGGTCAGGTCAAACATTTGAGTTAATAACGGTCACCTCAGATGAAAAAATTCTTGTTGCAGTTTCGCATATGTGGGAAGGTGACAAAGTAATTGCCTTTGATGCTCATACAGGTAAGATTGTTTTGGAAAGCGAATATGTCTCGAATTTAGCATCTGTACACGCCGATGATAAGTATTTTTATATAGGAACAATACGATTTGTCCGAGCCTATGATTTGAAGTCTGGTCAAAGAATATGGGAAGGGGCTCAACAACCCAGTTTTAAGCGGGGAGGACTTTATGTCTATTCTACAGGTGACCAGTTAGAAGTGTACGATCCCTATGATAACCATAGGTATATTCTTGATATTGAAACAGGTCAGACAATTACTGATGAATATGAAAATAGACACTGGACTTACAATACAGGAGGAAGTGGAAGTCATTGGCCCATTATAGATAATATAGCATTTATGAATCGAGATGGTCGTCTTATCGCAATAAACAAAGCCAATGCAAAAACGATTTGGCAATCTACAGAGGCGAATCTTGCCAGCAGGGTAGCTTCTGATGGTGATTTGCTTTATGCCATAAGAGATGATGCGGCAATTGTTGGTTTTGACCCTGAAACGGGTGAGCCAGTTGGTTTTATTGAAATGATGCCTGCCCAAGCCCCGCCAACAATGCCCGCAGATAATAGCGGCAGTGTTTACACGATGTACTATACAGTTGCCACGTCTGATAAGTTTATTGTAGTGTATTATGGCAATAGTAAAGAATTGATTGTATTTGAGAAGTAGTGTAGAAAGAGTTGCGCCTAACAATGCAAATGTCGCGCCAAGATAAGTTCAGAGTGCTGGGAGTAGGCGAAAGTCCACAAAATTCGCTAAAGTTACCCCGCTCTTTTCTACCGCCCAAATAGCGATCAAATTAGCCAAACTTGATGGAGGCCGAGACGGATCGCACTGCCGGTCACTCAAACTCGACCCTCATCCCACCCATCGAGCGAACTTCCCCCCGCTCCCTGAGCAGATACCCCCTCCTTTTTACCAAGTCACTCAATGGCGTGGTCAAACAATAAAAACCCCACACCCTCCTCACAGAAGGACAGCCCCCAACCCCAAACTATCAACTATCAATTACCCTCCCCCGCACCCTCGACCACCCGACCACAAGACCACAAGACTAGACCAAAACCCTAACCCCAAATTATCAATTATCAATTATCAATTGCCCTCCCCCCCAACCCCAAACTATCAACTATCAACTGCCCTTTTATAGACTCCACAAATTTGGTTTTTGGGGTATAATAATTCCGTCAGAAACTTTCTGACGGAAAAGCCCGTGATAAGAACATATGAGCGTAAATGCTTTCTAAACATTGTTCGTTGGGCGGCTGAAATTCCCTCTAAAAACGTGCTACCATTTGCGTGTCATCTCAATACGAGATACAATGTAGTATGCACATCATCACTCGTAAACGTATTCAAGAATTTACTACAAAATATCCCGATAGTGAGCCATCACTTGAGAATTGGTACCGGATTGTTAAACGAGCGGAATATAATTCTTTCAGCGAGTTGAGACAACATTTCCGTAGCGCTGATTATGTTGATGGTTTTGTAGTCTTTAATATCAGTGGTAACAAGTATCGTTTGATTACCGCTATTCATTTTAACCGAAAAAAGGTATATATCCGGCACATCCTGACCCATCAGGAATATGATAGAGACAAGTGGAAAAGAGGATAGAAATGTTACAACCGCAAGTAGCGGAGGCCTTAACCCAAAGTACAGAATTTATCTTTGTGCCAACCAGCGAGAAAGAGTATGCGCGGTTGGTGGAATTGCTGGATGAAATAACGGATATTGTCCGAGATGATGAGGCTCATCCGTTAGCGAAAATGATGGATGTCATCGGGGTGTTGATAGAAGATTATGAAGATGAACATATTTCCGAACCAGAGGGAGACCCAATCTCAGTGTTGAAATATTTTATGGAAGAAAATGAGTTAAAGCAGAAGGATTTATCCGAATTGGGAAGCCAGGGGGTAGTCTCGGAAATATTAAATCGAAAACGGGATTTAAATTTAAGACAAGTAAAAGTGTTGAGCGAACGGTTCAAGGTTCCAGCATCAGTCTTTATTTGAAACAGGTTTTCCAGCCGGAGTTGACCTTGGCAAAGAGCCACCCAACAAGTCGTTGGTACCGAATTGCTAATCCTCGTTTTTATCGGGAGTGAGTTGGGCCACAATCATACAGGTAATTGGGGGTATATTCGCTAACCCGCAATCGGCACAACTCAAGCGTTAGCTGGCTTCATCGCAAAATCACCTTGCCTTAAAAATAATGATAGACCTGAATATAACTTTAAACAACCTAGCATCACAAAGACCAATTTTTCATTCTGAAGCAGATTTTCAACATGCCCTGGCTTGGGAAATTCAGAAGCATTTACCTGACGCAGCTATCCGTTTGGAATATCCTATATCAAACCAAGACTCCCGCATGCATTTGGATATTTATATTACACAGCCTAACCGTTTCTTAGCTGTTGAACTCAAATACAAAACTCGTAAATTAGCAGTCCAAATTGGTTCAGAAAAATTTACCCTTAAGAACCAAAGTGCCCAAGATATTGGGCGGTATGATTTTATCAAAGACATTAACCGTTTAGAACAAATACTAAAGGCAGACCAGAAAGGAATAGGGTATGCCATTCTATTAACCAACGATAGTTCATATTGGAAGGCTCCAAGAAATGAGCAGACGGTTGATGTTGATTTTAGATTACATAACCAGCGTACACTGAATGGAACTTTAAGATGGCAAGGTGCAAGCGCAGGTACAATGCATGGAAGGGAGTCGGCGATTGCTTTGGAAGGTCATTATCAGTTACAATGGCGGGACTACTCCACCATAGATTCAAAAAACTATGGTCGGCTTCGCTATCTTATGACATCGGTGGTTTCGTAAAGCATCCAGCCAGCTAACAATCAAAATCTCGCGCTAACCTTTCCAATTGCATTATTTTGGGGCGTTAGGCCGTTTCGTTTTCTTCAAAATAGATTTATCCTGCTAAAAATCGTCCGACAAGTGAAACAATTTGTCAAGCACCCAAGTGCTTCAATAGCTGTTCTTAGAACGTTGCTCCCAACAAATATTCCATTCATAATGTTGTTATGAAGAAGACAAGTTTCGACTTGTGTAGCCGCTAATTGTTGATCGACAAATTTATCTTATAAACGGATGGGGTCAATGAATAAAAGACTTTTGGTTATCATATTTGTTATCGTTGCTACCACCACTGCGTGTGTTAACAATGCAGGGGAAAGATTATTGAGTGATGGGATCAATAAGGTTGTTCCCACATCTACCCCACCAAGTATTGGAAATGTTCAGATTAATCAAGGTCGAATATTGCCGCCTTATGGTATGAAAGTCGAGGCTGATAGGACTTCCTTGAAACTCCGTGTGAGTTCATCGAAGGATGGTGTTACCGAGAGATTTGATGATATAAAAAATGCAGTTAGGCAAATATCTTCGCTTGCATTTGAACATGATGCAGTAAGTTTAGAAGATACATCTGTAAGTCAGGTAAGTGGTGGTTCGAGTAGAGCCACAGCCGTACCCTACTTCGAGAGTTTCGATTCATCCTCTGCAAATCTCAAACTTACCATAGATTTGGATGAACAAGATCATAGTCTACTTGATAGTGTTATCATTTTCAATAACTTTTTGAATAATCTGAACCTGCCTGAAACGATTACGGTTCAAGCGTTATCAGTTGAGACGGAAATCAGTGATCCAGAAATGTATCGGCCAGAATTGGTATCGAAAGTATATCAAGAGTTAGAAGCTGTTCAGGAAGAATATGGTCAAGCCGTGAAGTTTGAAATAACTGGTCTTCATGGTAGCCTTCAAACCATACAATTGAATGACACGGAATATTACATCTATCTTGAGCCAAATATCATTGTGAGTGAATTCTAAGAGTAGAGTTTTTCAAGGCAACACTTGGCAAACCAAGCCGGCCCAAGTTACAGTCGGCGGGAGCGTCACCGCTTCCGCCTCTGCTCCAAATCCGTGTGTGCGAGTTTCCCAGCACACGGCTCCTGAGTATCTGGGCTGTGGTCATCAGCACAGTCTAAACCGTTACCAGCCTAGACCGCTTGGTAAATGCACTTTTGGAGGTGGACATAAGTCCGAGCTTCACTACGTCAAGGACGTGTGTCATAAGCTTCGGCCTCATAATCGTGCCCTGACCATCCTGCCTACCCGCCCTACGTCAGCATATCTCGGGCATTACTGCAATACACTACATTGCTTGGGCCTTGGCTTCTCGAGGCATCCTGCTCCCCTTGGCTTGCGGCTTGGCTGCCTGCTCACGTCTCCGTGAGAGCGTCCGGGGAGTTACTCCGTTCCGTAGATTGATGGATTATTGACCGTAGGTTGCTGCTTTAGGTCGGTATCTGTGTGGGATGGTTACTACACCCGCTTTGACTGTGTAGCCCAAGATACCTATCCATTTTGGACCCGGCCTGATAACCAGGGTAGGCAGGGCAATCGCATCTAATTATGTAAAGTGATCTTGTTAGAATGCTGGAATTCTGAGTGTGAATGAAGCCAGTTGACAAAAAAAGCCAAAACAACTAAAACAGACCCTAATCAGTAAGCAAAGGGGAGTGACAATGTTCATCTGGCTAATGAATTGGTGGCAAAGAATAGTTATCGTGGGGTTCATTGCGCTGCTGCTGTTGTTGGGAAGCAGTAGTAATTGGCCTACCACAAGGTTGTTATGGGGTGGTTGGTGGGTTCAGCAGCAACAATTACCGAAGATTAGCAGCTGGCGAAGGGTGAAACGTAGGGTAAAATTACCAGGCTGGTATCTTCGTTTGCAAGCGTGGTATCTTCGCTGGTCAGCGAAGTGTTACCATTGGGCAAGTGTTCCCAAAGGGGAGTACCTGCTGCGGTTGGGGTGCTATTTGTTGGCCTGGTCTGCGGTGGGGTGGATTTGGCTCTTACGATGGGTCATTGCCTTGATAATGAGGGAGAAGAGTATTCCCTTGTTACAGGGAAATTGGGGTTGGGCCGGGGGCTTGCCCAATCATTCAGCCACCAACGAGGTACAGTTGCAGGTTTTGGTGATGGCAGGTTGTGAGCCGGAAGAGGCAATCAGGGGTCAGGTTAAGCAATTAGCAGCCCAAATCTGGTTGGAGGAGACCGAAATTGAGCTTGAGTTTGAGGAAAAGCAGGCTGAAGCGGGAACGGTTTCAAGTAGGTTAGGAAAGCCAGGGGAGGAGGAGATGCGGGAAGGGTCAAATCAGTCTGACCTAAGTAAGCCAGCGGTCAGCACAGCAGCGGAGAGCAAAAGCAGGCCGGTGGAAAAGCTAGATCAAGACAGTATAACTGAAAGTAAGTTGCCCGCGCCGCTGTGTACCATAATGCACCACTTTTCCAAACTGGATGATCCCAGAGTGGAACGAACCAAAAAGCATCAATTGTTTGACATTGTGGTCATCACCATCTGTGCGGTGATTGCAAATGCTGATACCTGGGTAGAGGTAGCCGATTTTGGTCGGGATAGGGAGAAGTGGTTTCGGACATTTCTTGACTTACCCAATGGCATTCCCTCGCACGATACCTTTGGTCGAGTTTTTCGTCACCTGGACCCGCAGCAGTGGCAAGCATCCTTCCTGAGTTGGATACAAGCAGTCAAGCAGGTAACCGGAGGGCAGATTGTACCTATTGATGGCAAAACATTACGTCGTTCCCAAGACAAAACGGGGGGCAAGAAAGCTATCCATATGGTCAGTGTTTTTATTAAAATAAAACAGCACCACTAAAGGGAAAGAGATTAAACGAAAATAGCACCACCTTAAATAAACTCTGCTAAGATAAGGTTTTTAATAAACCAAGAAATAGTGGAGGAAAAGGAGAATGAAAAAGGTGGAAGAAATAGAAAAAGTAAGAAGGGCATACCATGTAGAAGGAAAAAGTATGCGCCAAATAGAGCGGGAGTATCATCACTCCCGACATACAATCAAAAAAATGTTAGCAAGTGCAGAAGCGGGAAGCTACAAGCTAAAAGAGGAGAGAGCGGCTCCGGTGTTGGGGGCCTATAAAAAGCGAATAGCAGAACTGCTGGAGGAGAATGAGAAACTGCGGGGGAAACATCGGTTAACAGGGCAGCGGATATATAAGTTAATCTGGAAAGAAGGGTACCGCGGAAGCGTGTCAGGAGTGCAGGTCTATTTGTGGCAATTGCGAAAAGGGAAAAAGCAGGTCAAAGTGTATATACCGTTAGAATTTGAAGCGGGAACAGATGGACAGGTGGATTGGGGAGAAGCCCAAGTGTTGATGAGCGGAGAGCAGATAACGGTACAAATATTTGTAATGAGACTGTGTTACTCCCGAAAAATGTTTGTAATGGCCTTTCCGAGCCAAAAACAGGAGAGTTTTTTTGGGGGACATGTGGCGGGCTTTGATCACATGGGAGGGATACCGGCCCGATTGAGCTACGATAATCTAAAAACAGCGGTCAAACGGATATTAACGGGCCGAAATCGAGAAGAACAAGAACGGTTCATCGTCTTTCGGAGCCACTACCTGTATGATAGTCATTTTTGCACGCCCGGACAAGGGCATGAAAAGGGACGGGTAGAAGAAGGGGTGGGCTATGTGCGGCGAAATTTTATGACCCCCTTGCTGGAAGCTGATAACTTTGGCGAACTGAATGAACAGTTGCGACAATACTGCCTGGAAGATGATCAACGGCGAATAGAGCGGGAAAAAGAGACCATAGGCCAAGCGTGGCAAACAGAGTTGCCCCATCTGCGACCTGTACCCGTTCAGCCCTATGAATGCTGCCGAGAAATCAGGGCCAGGCTGAACGGTTACAGCCAGGTAGAAGTAGAAACCAATCGCTACTCAGTGCCGACAGACCGAGCCGTAGCAAAACTGAGGGTCAAACTGTATCCCTTCCAGGTCGAAATTTATCGTTCGGATGAGGCCGAAGCTCTGGCCATCCACCCCCGTAGCTACGGTCACAAAGAGGATATTTTAGACCCCCGGCACTACTTAGCCCTGTTGCAACAGCGACCAGGGGCGTTCAATCACGCCAAACCCATCCGCCAATGGCGAGATAGTTGGCCGCCCATCTATGAAAAACTGCTGACCGAGTTGCAAAAACATCAACCCGATGGAGCCGGAGTGCGTCAATTCATTGGCATCCTGCGCTTGCACCAGCAGCATCCGCCAGAATTGATAGCTCAGGCGGTTGAGCAAGCCTTACAATATCATTGTGCTCACCCCGATGGGGTGCAACTGTGTCTGCGTCAACTGCTGCATCCAGAACCAGTTGTGCCCACTCTGGATTTGAGCGACCAACCCAAATTGGCCCAGGTGGGGCAACAAGCGCTCTCGCTCAATAACTACAATCAACTGCTGTCCAACGGAGACCAAAATGAACAATAACATCTTGCTAGAAAGCCACCTCAAAAGTCTGCGGCTGACCACCTTTTTGAATCAATATCGGCCAGTCGGAGAAGATGCTGTCCACAATAACCTCAGTTATGACCGTTATCTACTGGCTTTGAGCGAACAAGAGGTTGCTCAACGTTACCTCAACCGCCAAAAACAGCGCCTCAAAGCGGCCCGCTTTCCCCTGCTCAAAGAGTTGGCTGATTTTGACTTCTCCGCCCTGCCCCAACTCAACAAACAATATCTTCTGGATTTAGCTCGGGGGGAGTACATCACCAAAATCGAACCCATAATCTTGGTCGGGAATCCGGGACTTGGGAAAAGTCATGTGGCGACTGGATTGGGGTTGGCTGCTTGTCGCCAGTGTCATCGGGTTCGCTTCTACAACACCGCTGCCCTAGTCAATGAACTCATTGTGGCCCAGGATGAACACCGCCTCCAAAAACTACTCACCGCGGCCCTCAAACATCAACTAATCATCCTTGATGAATTAGGTTTTATCCCTTTTTCCAGCAGCGGAGCCCAGCTACTGTTTCAATTCTGCTCCGCCTTGTATGAAAGAGTGGCCCTGATTGTCACCACCAACCTAAAGTTTGCTGACTGGACCCAACTTTTTGGTAGCGAACAATTAACCGCCGCCCTGCTGGATCGGCTCACTCATCGGGCTCACATTTTAGAATTTGTAGGGGAATCATTTAGATTTCGGCAACGTTTGCAACAACAACAAACTCAAAGGAGCAATTCCTAATGGCTACCGATACCCTCACCGCCAAATTCACCCTCACCGCCGATTTTCAAACCATCCAATCCCTGCGCCGCACTCTGGCCGACGAGCTTCACCACGCCAAATTAAGTTCACTCCTGAGTGATACTTTAGCAACTCATCTGACCAGTCTGTTACAAACTGATTTTCAGTTGCAAAGCTCCCTCAAAGTATCTCAACAACGAAGCCATCGCTCCCGCTTCCTTGATCCGGAGACGATTGTTTTTGCCCTGGTCAGCTTCAGGATAAATTTGTTTCAGGATGGCCTCCATCTGTTTTTTATCAAATTGTTGGTCGAGGGTCAAGGTTCGCAATTTGTGCCTCAACTTTTTGGAAAGTCTGAAACCTGCTAGTAAGTTAAAGGCTTCTTCATTGAACAGGTACTTTCTAGCCTGACCTCCATTGAGAATATCTAGCACACTCAGCCGGTCTTTGTGGGGTGTGGTAAAGTAGGCCGCGTAGTAGGGGTTGCTCACTATCTGCACATACTGGTTCTCCCCCTTGACCCTGGCTCCGGTGTCATCTATCTGTTGATAGCGGCTTGAGGTCAGTCCTGCCTGGAATATATCAGCCTTTTCTTGCTCAAACGGTTCGTTGTTTTTGGTCAGGATGCGTGAAATCGTAGCCGGGGAAATATGGATGTCCATTGTTTCCATAAATTCCTCTATCTTCGCCTCTGACATATTGGCCACATGTTTCTGGCTGTAGACCAACGTTTTTATGCCAGGCCCGAATTCCCCTTCTATCCCTGCTGGTAATTGGCCGATATAGCTTTTATTTTGGGAGGCTGAATAATAGACCTCTTTCTTGTACTTTACATTGTCCGTTTTGATGATGATTTCTTGCACTATCACCTCCTGGTAGCCTTTGAATTGGGCATCCTCTGGCAAACTACTCTTATCCACCTCGCAAATCTGGGTTTTAGCTTATCCTTTTTGGCTTTCGACTTTTTCTTCTTCTTTTGCTTTCTCTCTTTTCGCTCCTGCTCCGATGAAACGTCTCCTTCTCCCTTATCATCATCATCATCATCATCATTCTTCTTTTTGTTGGCTTTGATTTTCGGCTGGCCCTGTTCCCCCTTCAACAAATTCATTGCATCTTGCAAGCTCTGATTTTCTACTCCCAACTTTTCATAAGCTGTGCTTAGCTGTTCCAATAGTTGCAGTACTTTCCTCACCTTTTCGGCCAGTTCCTTATCTTCTATTTCTTCTGGTCGGATATTCAGCTCGGCTAAGATGCGCCTGATCTCGGCCAATCTTAGCCTTCCTTTCCCTCCACCCTCTACACCTTCCTGTTCCATCTTTTGACCTATCTCCCCTGCCTCTATCTTCTTTTCTTTTTGCACAATCTGACCATTTTTGCTGGGGGGGGGATTTTTACATCATTATCATGTTGGATAACTTTGACCCCAGGCCCTGGGGTGAATGTAACCTTCATTCTTGCCTGACCTTTATTCTCTTTCCTTAAATTCGTCTGCCTCGATGATTACTCCATGTACCTCCAGAAGATGATTTTCGAGTGTCTGATAGTGGGCAGTAGCTTTAGCCGGCTTGAGCCGAAATGAGAACGGCTTCAGCCGGAAATGCGACTTTCAGTCGCTATCAAACCCACCGGCTTCAGCCGGTGGTCGTTTAGTACATTTGAACACCTGGTTTATAAACTAAAGTGGTAGAATATTGGTCACGCAAGGTGGCCCACAAGATACCGTTGGCCCGACGAGTGGTGGCGACACGGGCCACCAGATCAGATTTAGTCAATTTGAGTTTGGCGTAGTAGGTGAACAAAACAGGTTGGTGTAAGATGAAAGTAAAAATTGCATCCATTAAGGCGCGGCGTAAATGAACATCGCCAGTTTTAACAATTTTGTTGCCTTTACCCTGATTTTGTGGGGGGTTTTTCACTCAATCATCCGGCGACGTTCACAATCAGGAAGACCGGATGGTGTGCTGCTCCAGCAACAAAGGTTTCCAGAGGCGAGTCGAGTGTGATCAGTTTGCCCTCACACTTGATAACAAGTAATCTTACAACAATACCCCCTAACAATTCAGAGAGGTAGCAAAACCTACTCCCAAGGACAATGAAGTCCTAATAAGAGTATATGCGACAACAGCAACAGCAGCGGAAGGCATGATGCGAAGGGGTGAACCATTTTGGGGCAGAATCATTCTCGGTTTCAGAAACAGGCCGGCAAATTAGACCTGGGTTCGTTGTCCGCTTGTGAGCGATTCATCTGTCTACTCTCCAAAACAAGTGGTTGTCTGTCTCTTCATAAACTCTCATCCCAACCTTTTTTAACGCCCGATTGGAAGCAAAGTTCGATTTGTGAGGGTCTGCGATGACCGCTGTGCATTGTGGCTCCTGAAAGCCCCAGTTAATCAATGTCTGCACAGTTTCGGTGGTATATCCCCTATTTTGATAATTTGGATCTATGCCGTAACCGATTTCCACTTCCCCATTCCCCTTCATAAATACTCTCTATTGCTGTTGTTTTTTGACACATTTCTATCTTATTGGATCGGGTACAGTACTCTGAATATACCGCCCATAGACCCAGCCCTGGTAATTAGGTGCAATTTCTACTTCGAGCCATTTACCGTCGTAGCTACGATCAAGTACGCGAACCCGTTGATACCGGTACAGCCACCCCATAATGCCGTAGTGCATACCGGGGCCGGAACGCACGTTTAGTTTGGGAACAGCCACGTAGCCGGTTGTTTCAGGCACAGGATTGGGTACTGGACCACCGGTGACCGGCAGGGTGTAAATCGGTACCCCGCTCCAGATGTAACGGGCAGAGACCCAGCCCTGAGAGTTATCAGGTAGCCTGATTTGCAGCCAGGTACTTGTAGTATTACGTCCCACTAGACTAACCACCTGGTTTCGGTTCAAAAGAGCCACAATACTATCACTTGAACCAGGTCCGGAGCGAACGTTAAGCCGGTAAGCCGTCACATAGCCGATAGGTTCAGACGGAGGTGGCGGAATAGGTGTTGGTGGAATAGGTGTTGGCGGAGTGCCATCGAGTATTGGCAGAGCGGCTATGTGAGCTGCTGAAGCAACGATGAAAGAGGCAAAGGCCCAACCTTGTTGTCCGTTGGCCCGGCGTATTTGCAGCCAGGTAATGGCAGAATTACGGCCGGTGAGACTCACAACCTCCTGATAGCGAGCTACACCCAAAATCGGGTAACCGGTGCCGGGGTCGGAGCGGATATTGAGCCGCTCGACCATGATATAGCCGGTGGGTCCGCCGGGAGGTGGGCCGGTGATTGCTCCATCTGTTGCTTGCAAATCAGCTATGACAGCATTTACCGGGAGTACGCTTGTGTCGAAAAGAAGCAACACCCCAATGATGCTCAACAAAAGATATTTGTTTAAGAATTGTAAAGTCAACATTTTGTTCTCCTATGAAACCCTGTTCCGGGGGTTTCATACCGGGCGTATGGCGTGGGGAAGGAAATGGAGGGACACCGGCTATGCTTGCATAGCACATACCCCCCGCGCCATAGGCGACTCCTATCTAAATTGTTAAGGTACAGTATTGATTTAAATTATTCGTTTACAGCCATATAGACGTTGGAGCGCCCCAAAAAGTTCCGCTTTTTATAATCTCTTTTTCAAGCTTCCTGCAAATCTTCGGTCATCTCCTCCATATCTTCATCGGTCATCCCGGAAAGCTGTTTGGCAACCGTAAAAATCCGATCCAGGGCAGCCGCGCTTTTTTGCCCCAGGGCCTCAGCATCGCTGGTTTTGAAAAGGAGTTCGTTATTCTCGTCAACAATGGTTCGGACTAACAATCTAGCCCGCACATTGCTGATGTTCATTTTGACCTTACGCCTCTTTTGGGTGGTCAGGCTAGCTTCAAAAGCGTCTCGCCCCTTACCGGTCAGACCCTTGACTCGAACAGTACCATTCCATTCAGGTACAAAAACGTCTTCATAGTTTGTATCTTTAAACTTCCAAATTGTGTCAAGATTTAATAATTGTTTTGTCATTTCTATCTCCAAATTTCACTAATCACTAATGGCAATTCCAAATTTGAAGGTGCCGGGGACTGTTCAGAGGGCGATGTTATTGATTTTGGCTGGCTTATACACATTTTTTATCAAGTCCCCGGCACCGGAACGCCATATTTGGAATTGCTGTATTTACGGCTCATTCCTTGACGGGTGGGTAAGAATTTCTCCCCTAAGTACAATCTCATAAATCTTTCGGGTTTGATGGGCTTGCTCCCCCAGCTCTCCAAAATGGGTGCTGCCCCCAAAATGGGTGCTGTCCCCAAAATGGGTGCTGCCCCCAAAAGGTGTGCTGCCCCCAAAAGGTGTGCTGCCCCCAAAAGGTGTGCTGCCGCCAAAATGGGTGCTGCCCC
>PJEL010003555.1_pt1 | contig 13238 bp, 10 predicted proteins | sample 1853271 | NCBI WGS metagenome assembly PJEL01 (sample SAMN08108733, study PRJNA415343) | Invertebrate metagenome, whole genome shotgun sequencing project. | host: Globobulimina | place: Sweden: Gullmar Fjord | collected 2015-08 | reverse complement strand
ATATCAATAATGATTGGCGCACCCGCTTTTAGGTAAGCTAAGTTGCGTGAAGATGGTTTAGTTGGGTCTGTTAAAATTGCTTGTCCAGTCATATTTCTCAACAAGATAAAAAGCGAAGTATATCTATAACACTAATAAAATCAGCTAAAGAATGCAACTTGCTCTTTTTAACAAGTTGCATCATTTGATCTGTATCAGAAGCAGCTAATCTTTTTTATAACCTTGCGTTAATCTCGCAAGTTTCTTTTGCTCGGTAAAGCTAAGTTTCTTCTTACCGGCAAATGGATTCAAAGTATCTTTAAATTGAATACGAATCGGTGTGCCCATCATTTTTAATGACTTACGGTAATAATTCATTAAATAGCGCTTGTAAGACATAGGTAACTTCTTCGCGGAGTTACCATGAATAATGATAATTGGCGGATTATAACCACCAGCATGTGCATATTTAAGCTTAATGCGTCGCCCTTGATGCATAGGTGGTTGATGATCAAATACTGCCATATCTAAGATCTTAGTCACCATTGCCGTTGAAATACGTTTTGTAGCTGATACAAAGGCTTCTTCTACAGATTCGTACAAATGACCTACACCAGTACCATGCAAGGCAGAAATAAAGTGAATACGGGCAAAATCAATAAAACCTAAACGTCTGTCTAACTCAGTTTTAATACGATCTTTTTCATGATCTTCTAAGCCATCCCACTTATTGACCGCGAGCACTAAAGATCGGCCCGCTTCAAGGATAAAGCCTAAAAGACTTAAATCTTGATCACTAATACCCTCTTGTGCATCTATGATTAATAGACAAACGTTAGAGTCTTCAATCGCACGTAAGGTTTTAATTACTGAATATTTTTCTACGACATCAGTGACATTTTTACGACGACGAATACCTGCAGTATCAATTAAAGTATACTCACGACCATTACGCTCCATTGGGATGTAAACACTATCACGAGTAGTACCTGGCATATCGTAAACAACAACACGCTCTTCACCTAAAATACGGTTAGTTAATGTTGACTTACCAACATTTGGTCGACCGATAATAGCTAACTTTATCTTGTCATTTTCTTTAGGCTCATCTTCAATCTTTTGAGCAAGCTCTTCTTCTGTTAGCTCAGTGCCGTCTTCGTTAAAGAAAGCCTCATCAAACTCACCCTCTTCACCTTCTTCAACTTTTGGTTGGCCAAGGGCTTCAATATGAGGTGTTAATGCCAATGTTAACAGTTGAGTAACACCACGACCGTGTGCCGCAGCAATTTGGTGAACATGTTCACCTAAACCTAATGAGTAGAATTCTGCTACTGCCGAATCGCCATGAATGCCATCAATTTTATTAGCAACCACAAAGATTTTTTTATCTTGTTTACGTAAATGATCAGCAATACCATGATCTGCTGCTGTTAAACCATCACGGGCATCAACTAAAAAGAGAACCGCATCAGCTTCCTCTATCGCCATTAATGACTGCTCTGCCATTAGCACATCTATGCCTTTTTCATCACCATTAATACCACCAGTATCAATAACAATGAAAGGATGTTCTTCAACTTCAGCTTGACCATATTGACGGTCACGCGTTAAGCCAGGGTAATCAGCAACAAGTGCATCTCGACTACGGGTTAAACGATTAAATAATGTTGACTTGCCTACATTAGGACGACCAACTAGAGCAACTACAGGGAGCATGAGCACCTCAAAAAAAATTCACCATGCAGCGAGTAATGCACGATTTCAAACAAATATAAAAACTAAATATCATTATTAAAAGCAAAGAGAGCTAAGCGACTAACCTAGGATGCAAATGCTAAAAATGATATTGCTAAAAACAAGTAACGGCTCCTAATGTAAAATACATAGGAGCCGTTATTAATTTTAGTCGCTTTTGTTAGAAACAAAAGTAACTAAAAACAGTGCAAGCTATTGAGCAGCACTAATAATTTTTGGTGTAATGATAACTTCTAAATCACCATCACGAGATTGGGTATATATAATATCATCAACTACGGTTGGCGTTGAATGAATACCGCTACTGTCTACTTCATAGCGAGAAACTATTTCACCAGTCTCTTGATCTAACCAATGTAAGTAACCTTCAAAATCACCGACAACAATATATCTATCAACAACAGCAGGACCGGTAACACCACGGTTTGTTAACTCAACATTGCTCCAACGCTCGATACCATTAACGCGGTTAAGTGCATAAACATGGCCACGAGTATTGGTAATAAAAATATCATTACGATAGACCGCTATCTGACGATATGATGAATATTGGCGTTTCCATAAAATACGACCAGACTGTAATTCGATAGCAACTAAGTTACCACGAGCAGAAATTGCATAAATCTTATCACCAAAAATAACGGGGGCAGAATCTACATCAATAACACGCTGCAATTCTGTTGAACCCGTCGCCTCACCTACCTCGGTTGTCCACCCGGCTTGGCCTTTTTCAAGAATATAAACACCAACTTCGCCTTTACCTGAGCCAACAATTACGCCGCCTGAAGCGATAACTGGTGTACTGATACCACGTAAAGTCAATGCAGGAACATCTTGTTCTGCTTTCCATAACTCTTCGCCGGTATTGGCATCAAATGCTTTAAGTAAGCCTGATGCTGAGTTCACCACTAAAATACCTGAATCAATCGCTGGTGGAGTAATCACTTCTCCTTTGATTTTGGCTTGCCATACTAGCTCACCCGTTTCAGCATCAAGTGCAAAAACATCACCATTTTCAGTGCCTAAAAATATTTTATTAAGACCGGCAATTGGGCCACCAGCAACAAGAGCCGAAATGCGACTATCCCAGAAGCTACGTTCATTATTGATGTCGCTTAAGTCTGCTTGCCAAACTTTTTTACCACTTTCTTTATCAAAAGCAATAACGTCGCCCATACGGCTAGCACTGTAAACTTTGTTATAAGCAACGATTGGCTTTATTCGTGAGAAGTAATCATCGACACCATCACCAACACTACGATCCCAAAGTACTTCGACATCGAAAGCATTCTCTAATTCAGATAGCTCTGCAACTTTGGTACTTGGGTCTTCATCATCATTTGAAGAACACGCAAATAAAGTCGATGACAACAGAAGTATAGCCAGTGCCTTTTTAGCATTAAAGCGGTTAAAAATATTTTTATCAATAAAACGCATAGTTTGCCTTGTTAACTAAATTGAATGATTTGAGCAAATAACATAATTATATTGCTTAGCCAAAGTACCGATACTACAACCTCAGCTTTTACTTACTTAGCTTATATTTATTTAGTAATAGGTAATGTTGTTACTTGTGCTAAATCATCTAATTTAATTTGTAAGCTAGGGCTTGTAGCAATACCGTCAGCTGCAATTGCCGCTTGGTAAGCATTACGTGCAAGGTCTTTTTTACCTTGTTGCAAGTAAGCGTCGCCTTTAATTTCTTCAATAGCAGCAGTAAATGATTCAGGTAAGTTACTATTTAATGTTGCTAAAGCTTCTGTGTATTGCTCAAGCTGCACTTGAACACGTGCTAAACGTAAACTTGCAATACCCTTAATTCCATCAGTTGGCGCAGAATTAATTGCAGTAGTTAACTGCTTTTGAACTTGTGGCCAATCTTTATGTGAAGCTGCATCTTTTGCAAGGGCAAGCGCTGTTAAAGCAACATAGCTATTACTGCCATTTTCACTGATAAATTTTTCACCATTTTCAGCAAAAGCTTTAGCATCTTTGCCACTTTGCTCGATGAGTGCTTGATAGCTATCAGATACCGCAAGTTCTTGCTCAAGTTTGTTATCTTGATATAGATTAAAACCAACAAAACCGGCAAAACCTAAGGCGATCCCTGCAATGATAGTATTACCGTTTTGTGCCCAGTAACCTTTAATTGCTTCTACTTGTTGCTCTTCTGTTTGATAAATTTCCACTACTTCACCTTGGCTTATAGCCCTTAAATTAATTCAGTTAATACGCTAGAAATTTGGCTAAATTCCACGCTTTGCTGTTCTTGTTGTCCGCGTAAGTATTTCACCATAACTTTCTCTTGAGTGATTTCATCATCACCCAAAATTAACGCGATTTGTGCACCAGATTTATCGGCACGTTTTAATTGTTTCTTCATATTGCCGCCACCACAATGACACTGCAAACGAATATCAGGTACTTGATCACGCCATTGCTCTGCTAATTTATTAGCCGCAACCTGTGCATCGTCACCTAATATAACCACATACGCATCGACTTGCGGACGAATATTCTGTACTTTGTCTAACTCGGTTAACATTAGGATTAATCGCTCAATACCTAAAGCAAAGCCAAACGCTGGAGTAGCTTTACCACCAAGCTGTTCAACTAAACCGTCATAACGACCACCAGCACAAATAGTACCTTGCGCGCCTAGTGTTGTTGTTACCCATTCAAATACGGTACGGTTATAGTAATCTAAGCCGCGTACTAAACGATCGTTTAATACATACTTAACACCTGCAGCATCTAATCGAGCACATAAAGTATCAAAATGCGCTTTGGTTTCTTCACCAAAATGATCTGATAACTTAGGTGCATTATTTAATGCTTCTTGTACTTGAGGATTTTTACTATCCAGTACTCTAAGCGGATTAGTATGCATACGGCGTTTTGAATCTTCATCAAGTAACGCTTCATGCTCTGTTAAATAAGCAATCAAGGCTTCGCGATAGTTAGCACGTTCTTCATTTGATCCTAATGAATTCAACTCTAGTGTGACAAATTCATTGATGCCAAGTTCCCGCCATAAACGCGCAGTAAGCAAAATAATTTCGGCATCTATATCAGGAGTCGCTACACCAAAGGCTTCTAGGCCAAATTGATGGAATTGACGATAGCGACCTTTTTGTGGTCTTTCATGACGGAACATAGGTCCCATATACCAAAAACGTTGCTCTTGGTTATACAGTAAGCCATGTTGAACACCTGCACGCACACAGCTTGCGGTACCTTCAGGGCGCAATGTTAAGCTGTCTCCATTTAGGTCATCGAAAGTGTACATTTCTTTTTCTACAATATCAGTTACTTCACCAATACCGCGTTTAAATACAGCTGTTGACTCAACAATTGGCATGCGAATTTCTGCAAAACCATAGTTGCTGGCAACACGTCGAAGCACTGCTTCAACCATTTGCCAAATGTTCGTTTCACTTGGCAAGCAATCGTTCATACCACGAATTGCTTGTAGAGCCTTTTGTTTAGCCACTGAGGGGTCTCTCTTTCTTATTTTCTTTAAAAGACTGAAATCTCACTACACTCAGTGATGGCCTTTCAGGCTCTAAATACTATGATAAATTTTGCGCAGCGCGCAGTATACCTAATAATGCTATTTGAATAAACCATCACGCATCTAGCGTTTTCAATGGCTTCAATATCAAAGTAGCAATCTTTGTCTAGGGTTTACTCTTTTGTTTTAAAATCTATTTGGTTTTTTGCATCAAGTCGTTCACTCATCGCATGTGCTTTCGCACGTATACGTTGCTCAAGTTGATCAACAAGATCATTGTTATCAAAGCGCTCTTTCTGACGAATGCCATCAAGATAGAAACCACTTTTTTTACTACTGCCGGTTAAACCTAGATCTGACACCATAGCTTCACCTGGGCCATTAACGATACAGCCAATAATAGACACATCCATCGGTGTCATAATATCTTCGATACGTTGCTCCAAAGCATTCACTGTTGAAACAACATCAAACTCTTGGCGTGAACAACTTGGACAAGCAATCAGGTTAATACCACGACTACGTAGCTTGAGTGATTTTAAAATATCAAAACCTACTTTAATCTCTTCAATCGGATCTGCTGCCAATGAAATACGTAAAGTATCACCAATGCCTTGTGCTAATAATAAACCTAAACCTACAGATGATTTTACCGAGCCAGAGCGTAAACCACCTGCTTCAGTAATACCAAGATGTAATGGATTATCAATTTGTTTAGCTAATAATTTATAAGACTCAACAGCAAGAAAAACATCCGATGCTTTAACACTGACTTTAAATTGGTCAAAGTTTAATCTGTCTAAAATATCAACATGACGCATAGCCGATTCTAACAATGCTTCAGGTGTTGGCTCGGTATATTTTTCTTGAATATCTTTCTCTAATGAACCGCCATTAACACCAATGCGAATAGGGATATTATTATCTCGAGCACATTCAACAACGCTGCGAATTCTATTTTCATTACCAATATTGCCAGGGTTAATGCGCAAACAATCCGCACCATATTCAGCAACTTTTAATGCGATACGATAATCAAAGTGAATATCGGTAACTAAAGGCACATCGACTTGCTTCTTAATTTCACGAAAGGCTTCAGCTGCGTCCATGGTTGGTACACTAACACGTACAATATCAGCACCTACCGCTTCTAGTGCTTTAATCTGTGCAACAGTAGCTGCCACATCTGTAGTCAAAGTGTTTGTCATTGACTGTACAGTAATGGGTGCATCACCACCAACAGGTACATTACCGACCATAATTTGACGAGATACGCGGCGAATAATTGGAGATTCTTTAAACATAATTTTTCTTTATACTTTGCTTTATATAGTGTTAGTTAACCTAATTAAGGGGAGTACCCTCTCTAGTGACTAGTCTACAACGATAGGTAAGTTAAATTTAGCGATATTGCCGACATTAAAAGCGGTCATATCTACAGCTTGTCCATTAAAAACAATGCTGGTTAATTCTGGTTTGCCTACAGTAATTCGCAGTGGTGCCTGACCCTGTATAGTCATCACATAACCTGCTTTTTTCACACCCCAAGCAATGCGTTCACCGGTTGCATCAAAAATATTGACCCAGCAATCACCTTTAAAGGTAAAAACGGCTGTACTTAATTCGGCCTCTGGTGCGGGAATTACTTCTTTAATCTGAGTGTTTTCAGTCGAGGTAATTAGCTTCTCTTCAGTAGTAACTTGCTCATTAGCAGTACTTAAAACAGATGGACTATCTGTCTCAGCTGTAGGTACTTCTTTATCAACAGGTGCTGAGGTGTCATCATTGGCTTCAAGCCCAATATTTAGGGTATCTTTTTCTTGAATACTGTCACTATCTACTGCTTTAGTTGTGTTAACAGCAAGTTCATTAGCACTATTGTCAGTTTGCTGACTACTTTCTTGTTGCCACCACAATATAGTTAAACCGATTAAAACAGCGACAATTAGATAACTTAACCACATAACGCGGCTATGCTCTGCTTGTTTCGATGTTTCTTTAGAGAAACTAAGCATTTCACTGCGTTGGATACTTGCCGCATCAAGGGCATCATAACTAGCTAAAACATCTTCGACATCAACAGCAACTAATTTTGCATAATTTGCTAAGTAGCCTCGATTGAAGGTTACTGGCATTGAAGGGTCAAATTTGTCATCTTCAATATCGCTAACAAGTGCCAATTTCAAATTAAGTTTACTTGCTATGTGTTCTTGTGAAAATGATAACGCCTTACGAGCATCACGTAGCATTGCCCCAGGACTAACCATTTCCATATCTTCACTTAACTCAGTGATAGCTTCAGTTACATTTTCGCTGTTATCAACTTGTTCTTCGTCACCCGCTTTAGTTGCAGGAGTTACTTCATTAATCATTAATTTTGTTCACTGTTTGAGGGTCAACCACATAGAGTTTTTGCCCCATGCGAATTTTATTTTTTTCAGATATATTATTCCACTTACGCAATGCACTTAGCTTGACGTTATATATCATGGAAATACTGTAGAGGGTTTCACCTGATTTTATAGTATGTAAAATTTCTTTAGCCTCTACTTTTTCAGGTATAACAACTTCTGGTTCAATAAGCTCAGGCAAGGCTTCAGGTAAAGGTACATCTCGTGTAGCTGCTATCGGTTTTGTTGATGTTGGCTCCATAGTACTTGCTGCAGGCTGAGCGACTCGTTCCACTGCTGTTGTTGCCAATGCAACTTCTGCAGTTTTTTCTGCTGGTGAAAGTGAAGCTATATCATTACTTGCCAATGTATTACTTGCCACCGAATTACTGGTCACTGCAGTCGTTCCTGCAACATTATCAAGAGCAACATCTGTAGTTGATGACTTAACTGCTACAGTGCCTGCAACTGTGGTGGAGAGCAGAGCTGCACCACCACTAAGTGTTGATTGAGCTGCTGTAGTAGCTGCCAATGGCACAGCTGAAGCTACTGCTGCAGTGCTGCTTACTGTGTTTTTAGCAGTAGTACTTTTAGCAACAACTTGAGGCTTTGTTACTAGGCTAGCACTGTTTGTATGTGTTGAATTCGCTGACTTTTTAGGTGAAAGCTTTACTACACGTTTGTTGCTACTTGAGGGTAAATGTCTATTCTTCTGCTTTTGGGTTGATTTATATTTATCAGCCAAAGTATCTGCATCAATATACTCAAGTTCATTAAGTAGGAACTGTTTACCTTCCCATGATTGAGGGTACATTTTAACAAGCATATTCGCGTAGTTACTTGCTGTACGGCGCTTGCCTAGCTTTCGGTATAATTTATAGGAAAGTGCTAAAGAGTCAGCGCTAAAACGTTGAGTATTGCGCTCAAACTTTTGTAGGAATTTTTTACTTTCTTCATAGTCAGCCATGGCATATTGCAAACGTACCATTTGTAATAAAGTCGATGTTCTATTAGGACTGTGAGAAATGGCTTTATCCAAATACATTTCAGCTTTTTCAAAGTTATCATTTTGCAGGTAACAAGAAGCTAAATTCTCATAACTTTGTGAAACTAATAAATAACTAGGTACTGCGATAGCCTTAAGGAACTGAACTTCTGCAGCAGCAACATCCCCTTGACGACATAAAAACACGCCATAGTTATTTAAAGTATCAGGGCTATCTGCCTTGATTGATAATGCCTGCTCAAATGATTCAATCGCTAAGGTACCTTCACCTACTGTTTCATAATAGTGAGCAAAAGCTGCGTGAACTTGCACTAAATTTGGTGAGAACCTTTTGGCTTTTTCTAGGTTTAGTTTAGCTTGTGACATATCACCCATTTTTAGGTAACCAAGACCTAAAGAAACACGGGTTGCCGCCATTTCATCACGATTAGCTTGGGTTTTAACAATAGGCTCATTATTTTCATAACTTTGGGTAACACAACCACTTAACATTGACATACAAACCGTAGTCAAAAGTGTCGGAAAAATATATTTAGCCATAGCTTTATCCATAATATGCAATGCGTTAACCGCCTCTTATTGTTATCTTACCACTATAAACAGTAAACTAATGATTAGACTGATTTTATAGTGATAGTGTCAGCTTTAGGCTGATCTTTCAATGAACTTGTTTCATCATTTTTTGCTGTCTTGAAACCAGTTCGTTTCGTCCTATCTAAGACGTCACCAGCTAATTGCCCACAAGCAGCATCAATGTCGCCACCACGTGTACGTCTAGTAATTACCGTGAGCCCGTAACTTTGTAGCACTTTATCAAAACGATCGATACGCGAGTTACTTGAACGTTTATAAGGAGATCCCGGATAAGGGTTAAAAGGTATCAAGTTTATTTTACTTGGTAGGCCTTTTAAGGCGATAGCTAACTCATGTGCCTGATCCATACTGTCATTAACATGATCAAGCATTACATATTCAATAGTTGCTTGTTTGTTAGCTTTTGAGCCATCAATATAACGCGCTGCCGCAGCAAGAAAATCTTCTAACGGATATTTTTTATTAATTGGTACCAGTTCGTCACGTAGAACATTGTTTGGCGCATGAATTGAAATAGCTAAGGCACAATCAATTTTCTCTTTTAACATATCTAATGCTGGTACCACACCTGATGTACTTACCGTTACTCGACGTTTTGACAAGCCATATCCTAAATCGTTCAACATAGTATCAAGCGCAGGGATTAGGTTTTTCATATTCAATAATGGTTCGCCCATACCCATCATAACGATATTGGTAATAGGGCGAGTGCCAGCAATGCGTGTAGCACCGATATCATTGGCAACACGCCAAACTTGGCCAATAATCTCAGCCATAGATAAATTGCGATTGAAGCCTTGTTGCGCAGTTGCACAGAAAGTACATTCTAGTGCACAGCCTACTTGAGAAGATACACATAAAGTGGCACGGTCATTTTCAGGGATCCAAACCGTTTCAACTTCTTGACCACCTTCAAGCTTTAACGCGTACTTAATAGTACCGTCTTCAGAGACTTGCTTTTCCGAAATTTCAGGTGCTGTGATCACACAATTACGCTGTAGTTTTTCACGTAGTTTTTTGTTGATGTTAGTCATCTGCTCAAAGTCACTGTAACCAAAGTGATAAATCCACTTCATGATTTGATCGGCTCTAAAAGGTTTTTCACCAATAGACTCAAAGTACTCACGTAGACTTTTATGATCAAAATTAAGTAGATTAACTTTAGTGCTTACATTACTCATACAACAAACTCTCACTGACTTACAAAAAACAACAACAAACCACTCTAACGAGTAGCTTAAAAACAAGGCGCGTATCGTACACTTTTTAAGCAACAATCGCAATTTTACTAGGTTATGATAAGTGGATTTCTTATCCGCTTAAAATAACAAAAGGATTTTACTGATAGTCAGTAAAATCCTTTCAAATTAATTTATTCTTTAATCAAAGCAAACAAAATGAATTCTAGGAGGTTGCACGGAGTTGACGTTAGTCAATGAGTACAGCCAACAACGAAGTCATGAGCTTTGCGAAGATTAAATAGAAATTAACGAGTGCGTGGACAAATCTCTTCGTCAGAGAAGAAGTATGCAATTTCACGTGCAGCTGATTCTAAAGCATCAGAGCCGTGAGCAGCATTCTCATCAATTGAGTCAGCAAGATCAGCACGGATAGTACCAGCTAATGCTTCAGCAGGGTTAGTAGCACCCATGATTTCACGGTTTTTAAGAACAGCGTTTTCGCCTTCTAAAACTTGAACCATAACTGGACCTGAAGTCATGAATTCAACTAAAGCACCAAAAAAAGGACGTTCGCTATGCTCAGCGTAGAAACCTTCAGCTTTTTCTTGGCTTAAGTGAATCATTTTAGAAGCAACGATTTTTAAACCAGCAGTTTCAAAACGGTTGTAGATTTGACCGATAAAGTTTTTAGCAACTGCATCTGGTTTTACGATAGAAAAAGTACGTTCGATAGCCATGGTAAGCCCTTATAATTTAATTTAAGTTAAAAATTTAAATCCAACCATGAATTAGATGGTTGAAATTTTGGGCGCATTATAGACGAAAGTCGACAAAAAAACTAATGATATTACGCTTAACTGATTGGTTAGTTATATTAAGGCGAACTTGAGGGCAAAGTAATTGTATTTACCTTGCCCTCAATGGGCTTAACTTTAGGCAATGTTCCTAAATACTAGTACGGCGATATTGACGGTAAGCAGGTTTCCAAAAGTTACGCTCTATTTTAGCAAGCAACTCATCATCACTCATAGGTAACGCTAAGTTCTGCCTGAAGGCCACTTGTGCAATAGCAAAAGCAATATCCTTACTCAGTTGCGCAATGCTAGTTAGTGGAGGTAATAACTCATTAGATTCGTTATTAGCAAGTGGTGATGCTTTAGCTAAGGTTTCACTAGCAACTTGCAACATATCATCAGTGATACGACTAATGTTAGCCGCAACAACACCTAAGCCAATACCAGGGAAAATATAACTATTATTACACTGGGCAATTGGGAAGGTTTTTCCTTCGTACTCAACAGGTTCAAATGGGCTTCCGGTAGCAATAATAACCTGACCCTTAGTCCAATTAATAACTTGATTAGGTGTTGCTTCAACTTGACGAGAAGGGTTACTTAACGGGAAGATAATTGGCATATCACAATGAGATTTCATCGCGGTAATCACTTGCTCAGTAAATAAGCCCGCTTGCCCTGAAACACCGATAAGAATATCTGGTTTCCCGCCATGCATCACTTCAACTAATGAAGCAAATTCACCTTTAATATCCCAAGTAGCGATCACTTCATTGCTTTGTACTAATTTTTGTTGGAAGTCTCTAAGATCTTTCATACCTTGCGTTAACAAGCCAAAACGATCAACCATAAAGACTTGACTGCGAGCTTGCTCTGCAGAAATACCTTCGCTGATCATTTGACTGATAATTTGTTCTGCAATACCACAACCTGCAGAGCCAGCACCAACAAAAGCAACACGTTGCTCTGATAGTTTTTCACCTTTGCTACGACATGCCGCTAACAAAGTCCCCACAGTCACTGAAGCGGTACCTTGAATATCATCGTTAAAACAACAAATTCTATCGCGGTAACGCTCTAATAAAGGCATGGCGTTGGGTTGAGCAAAGTCTTCAAACTGCAACATAACATGTGGCCACCGACGCTTAACGGCACTGATAAATAACTCAACAAATTCATCGTAAGAATCTTGATCGATACGTCTGTGACGCGCGCCCATATACATAGGGTCGTCTAATAGTTTTTGGTTATTAGTGCCAACATCAAGCATTACCGGCAAAGTATGGGCAGGGCTAATTCCGCCACAAGCGGTATAAAGAGAAAGCTTACCAATTGGAATGCCCATACCACCAATACCTTGGTCACCAAGACCTAAAATACGTTCACCATCTGTTACTACAATCACTTTGACTTTGTTTTTAGTAGCATTACGCAACATATCATCAATGTTAAATCTATCTTCGTAAGAGATAAATAAGCCACGCGAACTGCGGTAAATATCAGAAAACTGCTCACAAGCATCGCCAACCGTTGGCGTATAAATAATAGGCATCATTTCAGCCAAGTTGTCTTGCACTAATTTGAAAAATAACGTTTCATTATTATCATGAATGGCACGCAAATAAATGTGCTTATTAATGTTGGTATTAAAACAACTATATTGGCGATAGGCTCGCTCCGCTTGTTCATCAATAGTTTCATATCGTGGCGGTAATAGGCCTGTTAAATTGAAGCTACCACGTTCTTCTTTGCTAAAAGCGCTGCCTTTATTAAGTAGTGGAGTTTCAAGTAAAGAAGGTCCTGCGTAAGGAATATATAGTGGGCGTTGAGATTGCGGCATGTGACTGACTGCTTATATGTTTGATGAATGATGGAGATAAACTTTGTTTATGCGCAAAGTATAGATGATATTAATCTCACTGCAAAGCAAGCAAATGCGTGAATTTGTGAAAAATGAGGGTTATTTGTTTGAATCGATTATTAATAGATTTGAAAAAGATATTCCCATTCTACAATGTGAAATTT
>PJEL010003554.1_pt1 | contig 13242 bp, 10 predicted proteins | sample 1853271 | NCBI WGS metagenome assembly PJEL01 (sample SAMN08108733, study PRJNA415343) | Invertebrate metagenome, whole genome shotgun sequencing project. | host: Globobulimina | place: Sweden: Gullmar Fjord | collected 2015-08 | reverse complement strand
TAGAGGAACGTGCCACCCATGTATTAAGTACGTGAAGGGTGGGGGGGGGGAAAGGAACGGATATGTGTGATGGCGTTCAGGCAGGAAATACAGGAAGCGAAAAATATTCCCGCCACTCAGAATTAAAGCAACATACACTAGAGGAGGAGGAGGATGAGATGAGAGGAGGTGAAGAAGTCTTTCATATATTGGTTTGTCTCTTAAATATTGACCCTCCATCCTGTTTCCTCTTTTCCTCTGCCAGTGTCTGCTGCGGACACGTCTTTGCCAAAGGGGGAAATGTCATCTAATTCGGATGCATTACAAGAAGTTTCTATTCCCGGTAGACTTCAAAATGTCTCGAATATAGCCAATATACTCATAAAATCGGAGAAAAATCCTGACAATGCTATCATCTTTAACCTGGCACAGACGTTTGAGCAACAGGTCTATAATCAATCTAACAATGTCGCTGACTATTACAATAGAATAAAGAAACGTCTGACAAAATTGGCTCAAAAAGTGGAGAATCTTCATCGCCTTCAAAAAGAAGCCCCTGCTGATCCCAAATATTTTTCCACCTCCTCGTTCAGTGGTGAAAGGAGAGATGGAATGGATTGTTCTGTGTCTCCTTCTGCCAAAGGCGGCAATACAGCTGCAGCAGCACCATTGGGGCGTGTGAACTATGGGTCAGCAGCACCAGCAACAAATGTATGGGATGCTGCTCCATTGGAAAAGGGAATAACGCACACCGTTTGCCCTGTTACTATCCCATCCACGAATAATACTACTACCCAAAGGCCTACATTGAGTAATGTGGATCATATAATATTATCTCAAACGCCAATTTATTCCAACGGTAGTGATCATGGATTAAGAGCAGAAGTTGATAATTTAAGGATAATCTATGAAAAACGATTGGAACAATTTCTGGTGTGTGGAAAATACCTGGTCAGCGTGGGGGGACAAATTCGATCACAAGGTAATCAACCAGACCGCGTAGTGAAATTTGCTCAAATGATGCAAATGGCAGAACGGGTTTTAAGCTACATGTCATTCTGTAAAGAGGGACACACACCAAGCCAGAAATCTGTGGACAATCTTAAAGTAAGCTTGAGCTTGATATGCAATGCACACTCTAATATAGAGAAGAAAATGGGCCAGCTACAGCAGAAGCAATCCCACTTACGAGAGCTATCGCAGCAGAGATGCCATGTACGAGAGCTACAGCAGCAGCCTCAAGATTATGGAGGACGATCTTCTCCGCCACTCGATTCATGCCTCAAGATCAAGCAGCTAATGATTAATAGAAGAAAACCGCTTGTGGCACACACGAGATCTTCCCACCCCCCTCCCCCCTTATCTCAGTGTGCCAAGGCCGAGCCTCAGTTTCAGCACGCATCTGATGTGAATCAAGATGATTTCCTTGATTTGGAGCCTTTACCACTGACAGGATATGCTGCTTTTGCTTGTGATGAGATTGAAATTGAAAACTACAGCATGAATCCTACCTCGTCTGATAGCAAATGTCCTATTAATATGCCCGTACTGGACATATTGGCATCATCGCCTACCTCTACCTCTCACAACCCCCCTGTGGATTTGAATTTGAATCCAAGTGCTGATTTTGCTGCTGAAAAGGATGTCATTGAAAGCCAGAGATCAAACAGGCCACATGAGAAGAAAATCCATGGTTACACTGGAAATGAAAGGGGTAAAGTGAAAAGGCACAGAGATTGTACAATGGATGAAGCAGACTTATGTAATGCCTCGTTAGAAGGATCAAAGCAGCAACAATACGCGAGCAATGCACCTGGTAACCAAGAGCCTGATATATTTCCCATTGAAGTTGAAAATCCGTTTGGCCTTTTTGAAGCAGCTTCACTGCCAATAAAAATGGAAGCTATTTCCGACAAACCCGTTGACAAACCCTTTGGGATGGAAAGGTCTGTATCATTATCTGATACAGACCTTGGGTTGTCGGTGTTAGGGTTGGATCATACGGAGGATATTTTGAACAATATAGCTGTTCATGGTCTGCCTGTAGGATCAGAAATGGTTACGTTGGATAGAGTTTCATTGCCATACGACCTATGGCCTTGTAACTCACCGTCTGAGGATGCGGACCATTCATGTAGTACTAAAACTCTATCATCTTCACCGACCACTACTGTGTCAACTTCACCAACGATGGAAACTGCTAATGGAATACAGAGTCAGATTGTTGTTCTGAAGAATAAACTAAATGAACTGCTTGAGGTACTTCGTGAGGACCAGGAGCTGATTGATGATTCTGAAATCGTGCTGCTCCAGACGGAGGAAAATATGGAATCGTGTATACTCCGAGCTACGTACCATGACGTATTCCATGTCTTGATTCGTGTAGTTTGTATTAAAATGGATGCTACTGGTGTTTTTAGGCTCTTTCCCGTGGATTTATCTGTGCTTGCATTCAAGGAATACAAAGAGGATGTTACAGTTGGGCGATTCTTTCATGGAGAAATTGAGTGGCCAGAGAGCAAGAAAGAAATATACAAGAAAGTTTCTGCGTACTCTTTGTCAGTAATTCAAGCTCTTTTTGAGGAGAGTACGATGGGCCCTATAGAAGCCCTGAAGAGTTTTCTCAGATGGGCGAGGTCATACAAGAAGCTGTTTTCTGACCCATGTGTGGCATCCAACAAGCTGTTGTACACTGACATCTACTTAGCATCACCACTCCCACCATTTGGTAGAACACATAAAGGGGAAGCTCAATTTCCGGTCAATAAATGTTCATTTGTTAGTAGCTTGACACATACAATATGACCTGACTTAAGAACTTTGGGTTTCACCACAGTTGGGAGTTGTTGAGATAAATAGTATTGTGGCATCTTTATGAGCCTATAAATGTTTTTATTGTGTTTCACTGAGTTAGCTGTAGATGTATTTGACACGTGCACATAGCTTAATTATCAGTAAAATAGTGCAAAGGTAGAAATAAATGTGCGTTGCCAATCTAGTCTGCTCTGCCATCCACCCAAAGCGAAAGCAACCACCCTCTATCCTACGGTACCTACGACTGAAGAGTTGGCTTGCCCAAACTTTGCTGTTTCCATGTTATGCCATCCTGTTCTCATAAACACAATGGACTCAATGACAGAAATCCCCATTATGTGGGAAAATGCCCTTTGTACACCAGACTTGGTAAAGCAGACATTTATAATGTTCAAGCCAATGCTGCAAAGCGGCAGTGGAGAGCGTGCGCCCTCAATCTACTTGGTGGTATTGAAATTGTTTATAAGTACGTAAGCCCTCAGTGCCGCCACCATACAGCCCCCCTGTACCGTTCATGAACTCTAATGCCGACTGAAGTGCCCCTCTACCATGTGATCAACATCCTGTTCAGTGCTGTAAAGGTAGCAACTCGCACGGACACTGCCAGAATGACCAAGATATCTGTGCAAAGGCTGAGTGTGCAGCTATGGTGGCCTGACCTCACAGCAATCCCTTCCTAGGATATGGGGGGATGGAAAGAAAAGAAAAGAAAAGGCTTCAGTGATGATGGGAGGTTTCTACAGGGGCCACGGGTAATGCAGAAACCTCGTGCAGTAGTAGTATGTTCTTCTGAGCTAGACTGGGATATAAAATATAAATATAATAAGCAGAAGGCCGGAATTCCACGTATAATGGGCTCCGCTGATGAGGCATGGCAATAAAGTAATCAGACCTGATCCATGAAGAAGGAAAGATCCAACGAATGAACAGTATGGCTGCTTGAGATGTACAAATATGCACAGTATCAATAACAACCGTATAATGAAAGCAACACGCCACACCATGTCATATCCAAGAGTTACATGAAAATGGAATGGAAAAGGTGTAATGAACATAAGTGACACACTCAGTCTCAGCGTGTAATAGTAGTAAAAGTGGATAACAGACAAGTTCATGAACTCCAACAATCAAAATGGCATGGGAGGAGGGGGTAAATTCGCCTGTTAAATGACACCAGTGGTGTACAGTTGGATCCATCCGCATTCGGAGGGGGGCCTAATGGCTCCAGGTCATCTCCCACAGACACTAGTTTCTGCCACATATACCTAAATGCCGTCAGAGTAGTATAAATCACAATTATCAAACGTTGGACAGCAACAATGAGGGGGTTGCCATCATCTATTCGCCCACCCACCTCCCCAATTGCTGATCAGGCTTCTGCACTTCACGCAATCCAAGCCCTGAAAGGTAGTCACAGGCAGCTCCAAGGCCATCTCCCTTCTAAACGAAAATATTGCCTCATACACATTTTAAAGTAAGGCGGCCTGGCCTCGTGCAGTAGTTAGTTTGATACCCGAGCAATATCCGGTGTTCCAGCTTTAGAACGACTCGGAGGAGAGAGAGGCGAAGATCGTTCTCTCATATGTCACCTCATCAATCATTTCACCTCCACCCTGTCAGGGAGGGGGCATGGCATACTTTCTAAAATGAAAAATGACTGAAGGGTGGTCACATGAAAAATTGGGTGCGAGTGTAGAGGATTGCCCAGGTGGTCAAGTGGTGTTCATGGTAGAAGAGGGGGGGATGACAGAGACGGGCCAAGTCTCAGAAGTATATTATGAAAACCTTAGGATTGATGGTTTGAACAGAGGATGGAGAAGAACGTTATGCCGGATCAAGGTTACCAAGCTTTCCGTAGAGATAGCCCATGCCAGTGGGGGTACACATCTTTTGTGCACTGGCCATCAGAAAGTCTGCATCCAAAGCCCTCACATTCACTGGCATATTGGGAACGGTCTGACAGGCGTCTACCCATTGACCCATTGACAGGTTCAGGCAGTGCGGAGATCAGGAGAAAGTGAACACAGGACTCTATAGTGGCATGGTCTCTCGCCAGTACCACATCACCAACAGCATGGGCTGCAGAGCAGATCTCTTTGATTGGATTACATGCAGCCAAGCGTATTACTAACATGGGCACATGCCACCAACTTTGTTCAGGGACCTAAAACACTCTTGAGGTCTACCTACATTAAAGTAGGGATATATACGTAGACAGGAGGTGAGTCTAGTTTCACCAACCAACATGAAAGGCGAGGAAGGGGGCTCTCTCACCAGATCAAGTGACTGGTCTTTCTTTAGTTGGGCAAATTTCAGTGTAGCCCCCCTTGTGAAGCGGAATGAGGCCAGTGTGTGATAACACAGCATATCATTTGAGTACAGAACGTTTTCAGTAGAAATAGGTCTGTTCTAATACCAATCAAAGCAATCGCTGACTCCCGCATTGTACTTGCCAAACAAATCACGGATGGTGACTATCATAATAACGTCGACCACCCTCATGTGGTCGTGGTGTAAAAGAGGAGCAAGATATACCTGCGTAGGGCTAAGGCCTGCCAAAGCACGAGATTACTGTGATGCTCCATAACAGTAAAAACAATCTCATCGCCTTTCCCGATACATGCAACATCGCCCCAGCTGTTGGACACTAAATTGATTGATTCTGTGGCACCATGAGTAAAGACAACCCCCCCCTAAGATGATGGTACATATTCAATATCGCAAACAGAGAGTGAATTCGGGTGTTTACGGAGAGATGTGATGCATGCATACACGGACAGGGTTGAAGATAATGAGAGGGTTATTCACCTGCAATCGTAGGCACCAATAAATCTCTGGACCTTATCCCGGGCACTCTCATACGCGTCAGTCGATAGACGGACTAGTTGATGTAGTCCTCTATGTACGTTGGAGTTTGATGACGTTTCATAGAAGTACTGTAGTAGTAGTTTGGGAGGGATGCAGGGTAAAACATTTTGGGGGTTATTTCCACCTTTATGGTGTAATCAATACCCTTATGAGACGTACAGCTCGTGATACCAGTGGCCGAGATAGAGATACACGCTGCCCCATAACATACATAGGATACACTAGAGAGAATAACAAAGCTTCAATGTGTTGCCCTCCCTCGTGCTGTCTAGCTCAATTTGCACCTGTATAGCATCAAGAACCTGTCTAGGCTTTTGGCTCATTGATGCACTATTGAGGTAGTACGTTATTCGACGTGATGGATGAGCAGCAGTAGCCTCTTGGTTGTTCACTGGTTACAGGTTTGACAATTGGAAAATCTCCTCTCCTCTGACACGATACAATAAAGCATTCATGGAAATCCATGAATTGGCACTATTGGGGGCGGGCACAAATTGAATTAGGAGGGGCACCAAATGTTCTCACCATAAAATCAGCCTAATATTATGTAGCCAAGGGTTAGGCGCCAATAGACCAAGACTAAGTCCAATATCAACCTTGAACCCTAACCCTGACACTAATTCTAATTCTAATTCTAACCCTCACCTAACCCTAACCCCATAACCCTAACCTGTAACCCTAACACCCACGTGCTACTATTGTTGGCTTTCTTTCACGCTACCATTCAGGCTGCTTCCAACGGACGGGTCATGGGCATTGCCTCGTCAGATGCTATGTTACGTTGGCTACGCGAAAATCATCTAGTTGCATTAATCCCTGCATTTTATACACAAAGAATGAATGGTTCTGAAAAGAAATCGCAAGCTAAATAGTAAAATGAATGGCAAGAGGTATGCGTACTTGGTCACACTGTGCGTTTCGGCAGGTTTTTCTAAGCAAAGCTGAGCTATTTACTTTGTGCACTGTTTTGTTTGCAATGAAGCGTACACTTCAAATACGTGTGGTCAGTGTGGATCCTTACATGACAAGTTAGGATCCTCCAAGACCTTTCTTTGCCCTTTTTGATGATACAATGCTGATCGAGACATCTCTGCTGCGAGGAACATTCTTCTTCGCTACCTCACTTTAGAGGTCTCGGGTCATTGTAAGATGATCCTATGCTACTTGGAGCCTGCTCAGGGGGAACCCTGGGTTGTAGAGGCCTTGAGGTTCTCCAATTCTTTTATTTTATTTTATTTTTGTAGAATTTAGAGATTTTAAATCCAAGCAAATCCAAGCGGGCATAACTTACGTTCAAATAAATGCTTACACGAACATCAGGCTTAGATTTCCACCACTTCATCTACTTCAATGGTATGTAGTATCTCATTATCATCATCTCATCTCTTCGCAATGATGGAGGGAGAATTGTTTCTCTTTTATAAAAGAAAATGATAAATCGTTTGTCGTCGGCGCACGTCACAAGTATTGATTGATTTTGAGTGAACAAAAAACAAAAAGCGCGCCCTAATCGTTGTCAGATCCTTGGGTTTCCGGCTACTTATGCTGCTTCTTCCAGGGTAATTAAAGCCCTTATTATTGCTAGGGCGTGTACGATCGCCTCAGAGCTAGAAAAGGCTCATCATTCTCCTCTTTATTGATACTCACTTGAGGACATTTCCTGTACCATATACTGGTTTGGCAGTTGCTTCTGCTACTGCTACCAGGGCTATTATAACCCTTATTTTCATCATTATTACTCCTCTTGTTACTGTTAGGGCGGTGTATAAGATCGCCTCAGAGCTAGCTAGAAAGCTAGCTAGAAAGCTTAATTCTCCTTCATTGCAACACACTAACAATCCATTGGAGCAACCAAAATCGTGAGAGAGAAATGGATTGCAAAATAGGGAATAGTCACCTTAATGAGGTAAAAAAGAGCCTTAAGCAAACGATTAGTGCGTAACGCTGTTTTGGTTGGCCTTTTTTTCTCTTCAAATAGTGGTGTTATGATGATTGCCTAGTCATTGATGGTGGTAATGGAAGGAAGCAATTGTGGATGCGCAGAGCACATTTTGATGCGATCGAACTACATATCCCTCTGTGTTCGATTGGGTACTTACTACTCCACAGAAAAAAGAAATTGAAATTACCGGATAGATAGCAGCTGAGCTGATAAATTTTATGCATTGCAGCAGAAGTCGGAAAGAACTCTGATTGATCATTCTGCAGAGGTTGCAGGGCAACTAAACAGGCTACGAACGGCCTCACCTGAAACTTGTGATGCCTCGTTTGTCCTTGGTTGTTACTCTCGGACTGTTACTTCACCGTGTGGTACTGACACTGAACGGTAATATTCTTTTTAAAGCACTACGGTAGAATAATCCCCTTTTATTTTCTGGAAGCAAGCTCTAATGCAGGGCCCTATTTTTTTTTCTTTGTTACTCACTCGTGATTATATCACTTTGATTCACTGGCTGCTGCCTAATGAACGGCCACACAGTCAGAAAGTACCTCAAGAAGTGAAATGCCACAAGGCTGTTATGGCAAGCGTGAGTAAATACTTCCTGAATCTTCTTTACGGAGAATACCTGGAGTCCAAACAAAATCGCGTGGAGCTGTTGGATGTACCACACGATACATTCGAGGTTATTGTACAGTATGCTTACACTGGGTCAATATATGTGGTAAGTCATAGTGCAGGAAGGATTAGCTCAAAAGGTGTCTCTATTTTGCTAAATAAATTTCATTTTTACCCTCGTGGGAGTAACTTGAGTATTGAAGGATCCGGACAATGTGATGGACATCCTCAGCATGGCACACCGGTATTCTCCTCTATTCTCCCCATCTATCTAGCGTGATGAACTCTAACTTTGGCAGTCACGCTTAGATTCGACATTCCTCAATTGGTTGAGGCATGTAGCAGTGTTTTGGATAAGTGCTTGTTGCCGGATAATGTCTGTAGCATACTAGTGGCTTCAGAGTACTATGGGCAGGTTACCAGATGGCATTCATTCCTCAACACTCCCTCCACTGATATGTCTCTTTTTAATCCGAATCACTGTACTCTGAACACTAGGTGGAATTAGAGAAGAGGTGCTGGGGCGTTATCCTTGAGCATGGGTGTGAGGTTGTCTGGACACCAGGCTTTCAAGACCTCACTCAAACTCTATTGGAACAATTTGTTGCATGCGATGAGCTTCAGGTAGAGTAGAGCAACAAACCCTTTGCATATATAGGCATCACTATATCCCCGTTGAAAATGATATGATGATTTTAGCTACTGGTATTTACAGATGGCCGAAATTGACATTTTCAGAAGCTTAGAGAGATGGGCGAACTTTGACTCAGCGGTTCGGTTTGTCGACCGAATGCGTACCAGCTTTCATTCGTGCACAAAGGGTGATGTGCATTTTTCCCCCCCGCAGAGTCGAATGGAAGTTGCTAAGCGTATTTCATCACACATTCGTTTACCCCTGATTTCACTGAAGGATTTAATGCGGGTGAATAAATGTCATCCAACCGTCACATTTTGAACAATTTACTCATTATGCAATACTACTTACCAGAGCCTGGACCCGCGCGGCTTGGGTTTGGGTCCCATCGAAAACAAAAGATATATCTATTTACGTCTTAAATATGTTCTATCTACTCACCGCAGCCTCGAACTTTTTTGTTTTTGTTTATTGGACATTATTCAATATATTTATGATTGTTCTAATCCTCATGCGGATCGGATACTCTCTCAGGTTGTGAAGAAGAGTGGCCTGTGCTCTTCCAATGCCATCCTTGAGGCCTGTGATTATCATGCAGATCCATTGGAGTGGACTGGTGACTTGCGACTTACCCAAGTTGGTACCAAATTCGACACAATATATGTATCGTTAAGAAAGATGAAAAATCATTTGAATAATAGAAGTGAAATAGTGGGATGATTCTATGGTGTGATGGGTCCAAGTTTCGTGGCAGTAGTGATGCCTCGTAATTGGATATATAGATATATATATCCAATTAAACTCATGTGAATAGCATGTCAAGTATCATTGGGTCCCCGTTTTTATTTTTATCCTCAGTGCCTGATAATAACAACCCTTACGGCAGAATCGTGGAGGGGCACTCCACTGGTTGCCTGAGTCTACATCCGTAGGACTCTGGTTAAGTGACGGTGATACAACTGTGACATCATCTCTATGCGAGTGGGCAGGAGTGCGGTCAGTTTTGTGCCCGCTATAAAGAAACTCTTTTTCTGTACAATTGTGCAGGTCGTCACATCCTGATATCTGTATATTGTATTCACCAATAGTGGTTCAGTTGTCATGAAATATGGCTATCATCGTTTCAGTGTGCACGTTTGCAAGGTGGTAGTTAATTTCCTTCCCCCATCCTGACTTTGACCACTAGAGCTGTCCGTCCGCTACTAATAGCTAGCCTACATTCTGGTAGCAAATACACATTGGCTTATTTACTATTTATTATTTATTAAAATGCTTGAAGATGACGAAAACCAGCTCATCTCTTGTCCCAAAGCCAAAGCAGCCTCTGCCAGTGGTCGGTCGATATCGATACCTATGCACTAACCTTTTAAAATTTTAAAATGAAGGTTGGATCGGTAGGGAACCCCTGGCGAGGTGTCCTTGGCGTCACTCCCGCCACGTGTGATGAAACCACGGTGCGAACGTATATATTTGTAGTAGTATTATGGATTTGTGTAACGGGATTAGGTAGGTAGGCAGAAAAATGAAAATGTGTATTACTTATAGCTAGCAAGCTAGCAATACCTCGATCGATCGACCATACGCAACCACCATATATTAAAGAGGTATTCAATTTCTATTGACATTACTACTTGAACTTCTTCATCGTATAGGTGGAGTCCTTCGAGCCAATATGGGGCATAGTACTTGGCACTGGTCAACTCAAGAGGGGTGGGGCGGGAGAAGGTGAGGGATGTAGAGAATAATCAAGTCAGTACTGAGATGGTATGCATGATGTGCTGCATCGTCAGCACAGCAGCAAAAAAAAAACTACAAGTAGCTCTTGTAAACCGCATTTAACATAGATGGGTTGGAACCCCATGATTGGGACGAGAATATGACGGAGAAGTACAGCATCAAGGATGGAGACACTATTACCTGTATCTTTAATTGCAGGTATTTAAATAGAATAAAATTATTATGCCCTCTGCGTTCTCCAATTACTGATAAATAGCTGGCTGCTTTGAGTCCTCACTTATGATGTTGTGTTTCACTGAACGGGTTCTGCTCTAACGCTCGCAGCACTGGGTTACTGCAGTTTGAGAAGAATGGGAAGGCTATGGATCATGTCCAGAACTTTACTTATAGGATAGATCCTCCCGTTGTAGCAGCTCTTGCCATCAACAGGTGAGGGCACTTCATGTATTGAGGACCAAACAATGGGGCTATGAAAATAACAAAATAACCCGAATATCTTATCTCTCAACAGCCAAGGTGCTCTCTATACCTTAGGAGATCCAGATTGAGGTATTTTTTCTTTTTTCGATATTGTGATATATAAGTTGACTAGGCACCCCACTTCAATCCATACGGTTCCTTGTCTCTAAACTGAGCTCGTGGTTCTGTCCGTTTCTGTCCGTTTCTGTATAGTGTGGGTGTCATTTTCATCCGGCTCGGGCTCGCTCCAGGATTGGCTGAACTGAAACTGAAAAGGCCCTACATGCTCACTTAATACGAGACATAGTTTTGATGATTAGAATTTCTTTTTGTCTGATGACATCGTCTCAGTGCGTGCGGAGCGCTGGTGTGAATATTCATTCATGTACAGAAAGAGCATCCGTAGCCTCTACAACGACTACAGTCAGCATCCAGATGTATGTGTATCCTACTGAATGAACAATCACAATCACCACAGTATTGCCAGCTCGTAGGGCTTGCTGTTGTTGAATCAAATGCTCTCTCACGCTTAGGGTAACTGGGCTGGTTTACTAAACTGTAACTTATTTTGCTTTGACTTCTTTTCAATCTGCGCTCTGAGGCTCTCCAAAAAAACAAAACAGCTCAGCTTTCGGGCTGGGATAAACAGCATTGATCCTCACGACTGACATAGGAACTGTAGTTGGGGAAGGAGAAGAGGGTTTAGCATTCCTCTTTTTCTGCTAATTCTGCCTCAGTTGGCCCTCACTGCAATCTATAATCTCTCAAATACTTTCATCTTGTTTGTGTGTAAAGCCTCTTGCAGCCCTGTTCCTTACACGTACAGTCAAGGGGTGTGTGAGTCAGTATTGCACTGCTTGTATGCTATGATACTCACATGGGATGATTCATGACCCTCGGTTGGGCCGTGTAATCGTATCTATAATTATGTTTTTCTTTTTTGAGATGGTGCGTCGGAGATAAAACCCTTGTGCGCGGGTTGGTTGCTTTAAATATTGAGAAGTGGGTGAAAGTTGGTATCGATAAATGTTGTGGCTGGTGAGTAGTTGAGCCTGAACCCCATGCGCATCGAATACGACGATACAATACAGAATAAGAGTGCCATGATAGAGACATATGAAACGACGATAAGAATGAAAAAAAACTGTAGTAGTACATTATCATTGGGTAGAGTAACATATAGCATTACGGTCTCATCATATTATAAGACGACCAACCACGTTCTAGCTAGCCATGACATAACCAGCAGCAAACCTACTACAACCCTATCGATGGACGTACAATGCTGATGCTTTATCCCATTTGATGGTTGGCCTCCGTGCTCTTCCCTTGTGACTGCGTCCAAGTCCAGTCATTTCCCCCTTACTCAGGGCATCGATACAAGATGCGCAACGAATGACCTTAGACGGTGCAGTGGCAGACGTAATGAGTTGGGTTGTTGAGAAAGGTGATGAATGAAAAACAAAATGGTAATATTATTATTGCAGAGCTTCAGTACAAACAACAAATTCCAATAGTAGTAGCTCGGGGGCGGCGCACGCCTATACGCTGGCCGGCCGTTTTGTGGTTTTCGTGGTTTTCGTGTTTACCTGGTGAGCCAATAGCCAATCTATTGATTGAGCATCATCCCTAGATATGATCTCACCGCAGTGCCCGTTCACCTTGTTTATAAAAACGTAGCCAGAGTCAGTCATATGATGTTAGGTTATGACTGTTCCAAAGTGTTGGGAGAAGAGAGGGTAGTCATAGATAACATCACCTCTGATTCAACAGCTCTCGCATCACTATCAGATGCTGTTCCATGCTCCCCGTCCCGACAGTTAAATACGGGGGGGCAAAGAGGGTACTCAGGGGTAACCTCCACCTAAAGAAAAGCAAGCCGCAAAACAAAATATTCATGGTTATATTCACACTGGACCAAGAGCCAAGCCCCATATCATCATACCGTGAAGCCCCAGATGTTGCTGCAATTACAACCAGTAATGATGCACCCGTAATAGGTGAAACCGTTACACTTACCTCTAGCGCAACCGATGCTGATGGTGATGACCTAACTGCTACATGGACTGCCACTGGTGGTACTTTTGCAGACAACAGCCTTGATGAAGTTGTATGGACCGCCCCGGATGCTGCTGCTGTAGTGACTATCACAGTTACCTATACTGATGGTAACGAGTATGAAAGAAGAAGCTCA
>PJEL010003553.1_pt1 | contig 13246 bp, 18 predicted proteins | sample 1853271 | NCBI WGS metagenome assembly PJEL01 (sample SAMN08108733, study PRJNA415343) | Invertebrate metagenome, whole genome shotgun sequencing project. | host: Globobulimina | place: Sweden: Gullmar Fjord | collected 2015-08 | reverse complement strand
GCTTACAACCAGGCCGGTATCAAGGATCCGGTCGAGGACCTGGACCTGCTGGAGACGCACGATGCGTTCACCATCAGCGATATCCAGACTTACGAGGACATCGGCCTGCGCCCCTATGACCGCGGACGCGAATTCGTAGAGTCCGGCGAGTGCTACATGGACGGCAAGCTGCCCACGAACCCGTCCGGCGGCCTGATCGGCTCAATGCATGCTGTCGGCGCCACCGGCATCTTCCAGCTTGTCGAGAACTTCTGGCAGATCCAGGGCAAGTACGACAAGTTCCACGAGCCCAAGGAACGCTGGGCACGCTACGGCAAGACGAAACCTGCCGACTGGAAGAGCCTGCAGGTTCCCAACGTCAACCGTGCCTGCGCGATCTCGCACGCGGGTACCGGCAGTCATGTCACTTGCACCATCATGGAAAGGGCGTGAGCCATGGCAGTTAAATTCGATGGAACCAAAGCTGAACTGATCAGCGAAGAGCCAATGGTCATCAAGAACTTGAAGACCTGGTACCACATGCACTCCTACGGCGGCTGGGGCAAGTTCTTCCAGGGCCTCAAACAGGGCAAGCTGCTAGGCACTCGCTGCACAAACCCCGATTGCTCGGAAAACCGCATCTTTATCCCGCCTCGTTGCGATTGCGTCGATTGCTGGCATCGCACTGAATGGGTCGATGCGCCTCAGACGGGCACGATCTACACGTTTTCAGAGATCACCTATCCGGGCGAACTCTTCCGCGCCGACGCGCCAGTGCATCTGATCAGCGTCGAACTCGAAGGCGTGTGCACCAAGCTCATGAGTTATCTCTGGGAAGGCAAGCCCGAGTTCGGCATGCCCGTCAAGGCAATGTTCAACACCAAGGATCCAACCAACACGATTCTCGATCTGTGTTGGGTCCCTGCATAGAGAACAGTGCTCTTCGCAGCTGATATATGAACTCCGCAGCCCCGACGAAAGTCGGGGCTTTTTCGTGCATGTAGCGGATGAGTCGGCTTGAGCCGCGTCCGGCGGGCGCGATCATCACACGTAGTTCAGCTCGCGATCAAAGAACTTCAGGTTCGCCGCTTCCTTCGCCATCTCCAGCGTCTTCTCAGCCGCGGCGTTTGCTCGCTGGCAGCCTCCCTTGAGGATGTCCATGATCATGTCGTCGTCGCCTTCATACTTGGCCCGACGCTCCTTCATGGGTTCGAGCAACTTGCTGATCGCCTCGGCGACCTCGACCTTGACATGCCCGTCGCCGATGTCGTCCCCCTCAGCGTACTTGCGCTCAAGCTCTTTGACTCGGTCTTCATCTGTGATGAACGTGCGGACATAATCGAACAGAGCGTTGTTTATGTCACCCGGGTCGGTAGGGTTCTGTCGGCCCGTATATAACTTGCCAAGCTTCTTCTTGATCTGCTTGGGTGTGTCGGTAACGAATATGGCGTTGTTGAGCGACTTGCTCATCTTGTTCACGCCGTCGGTCCCCGGCAATCGACTGCATTGACCGACGTCGGCCAGCGGGATCGGGAACACGCCGCCGAGCTTCTCGTGATCTTCGTCCTCGGCCTGATCGGACACGCCGCAGTAGAACTGATTGAACCGGCGTGCAACTTCGCGCGTCAGCTCGATATGAGGAACCTGATCCTCGCCCACAGGAACGGCGTGGGCGCGGAACGCGAGGATGTCGGCCGTCTGGCCCACCGCATAGAGCGGGAAGCCGAAGCTGTAAGTATCGCCCAACCCCTTTACGCGAATCTCGTCCTTCAACGTTGGATTGCGCATGACTCGGTTGAACGGCAGCAGCATCGCGAAGAGATAAGTCAGCTCGCTGATCGCCGGCACCTCGGTCTGCAGGAAGATGGCAACCTTCTCCGGGTCCAGACCCATCGCAATGTAGTCGCGGACTATCTCAAACGTATCCCGACGGATCTCATCAGACCTCTCAGCGCGCGTCGTGAACGCGTGCATATTGGCAAGAAGGATGTAGCACTCGTGAGTGTCCTGAAGCTCGGCTCGACGCTTGACGGAGCCGACGTAGTGACCCACGTGAAGTTGTCCGGTGGGGGTATCGCCGGTGAGGATGCGGGATTTCGTTGGAGCGGCGGTCTGATCAGTCATAGCGGGCTACTTTAGCATGCTGATCACCCGCCGGCGCTGTCGTCGCCGCTCAGTGCTTGGAGAAGCTGCCTCTTCGCTTCCCGATAGACATCGACATCCGTGTTGTAATCGTCAAACGCGCGGAACACCTGTTCGATGATCCGATCGGCGGCCTGTGAATCATCGGCCCTGAGCGCCCGGAGCAGTTCATAGTCCTCCAGGCCAATGCGATGAGCCTCGAATCGATGGCTGGAGAGCGGACCATCCTCGCTGGGGTAGATGACGTGCGAATCGCCTGCGGGCAGACGGTTGTTCGTGCCAGGCATGGCGGGATGATCCACGACGCTTTGCACAAACGGATCAGTCTTATAGTGGTTAAGTCCCCAGTGAAGGAAGCCGTGCAGGTCGTACTTCGCGGCCGCCCATCCAATGTAGACCTGCCGCAGCCGCTCCATATCCAGCAGCCGATTCAGCCACGGTCCTCCCGGCACGAGGCAGGTGTAGACCCACAGGCGATCGCCATGGGCGCGGCGCTCTTCGAAGAACTCCCTATGCCTCTGATACTCCTGCACCTGCGGGCACCAGATGTCCACCGCACCTGCGAGCTCTGTGCTCATCGTCGCCTCCACGATCGGCACGCCCGGCATCAACTCGCGAAGATGCGCCGCGAGCTTTCGGTAGTCTTCTGCGTTCGTGTCGGTGGGCTCGTCGGCGATGTGCTGAAGCCAGCGATCTTCCCAGCCGTTGGACTCGATCACCTCCATCAACTGCCCGGCCATTGAAGCGAGAGCAGCGCGGCCGGCCTCGCTCGTCGCGGGAAGATCGACGAGACGAAGCTGAAGTGTCGTTGTTGACCAGTCACCGCCGGGCCGACCGGCGAACGGCGCTCCTTCGATGTAATAGAGCCCGGCATCATTGAACGTGCAGACATAATGTTCGAGACGCTGTCGCTGAAGTCGCAGTACACCATCGTCTCCCGGCTCAAACACATCAGGCCAACGTAACCAGAACGTGTTCTGTCTGCCCCGAGCCATTAGCGCAGCGTACCTGGCCAGCATGAACCAGTACTCTTCGCTCCACTGTTCCAGACTGTGCTCTTTGGCAATGTTCTGCGTGCTGAACCAGTTCGTGTAATGCAGAGTCTGCCTGCCAATGAGGGGGACTGCGACAGCGTGGACATTCACAATGAGACGAAGCGTCGATTTGAAAGATCCCGCGCCGATGAACAACTCGTAATCGAATTGACCTGTCGGAGCATCAGGAGCAATGGGAATCTCGATGCGCAGTGCGATTGTCGAGGCGCCGACGCTCGTGGGCGATTCGATCGGCCGCAGTGCTTCGAAGATCCGGAACGGCGCACGGCGTATAACGTGTGGGTTCTCCTTGCCGTCGAACCGCTCGGTTCGACTGACAAGGCCAGTGTTCTCCTCGACGGGCACATCGACGAAGCGGTACCAGCGGGCCTTCGGAGCATGAGCGTCACGATGATGCAGATCGAAGGCCAGTTCTGATGCGGCGTCATCGAGGCCGGTTATGAGTACATGCGCCGCCACCGGCACGCCTCGGGCCGTATGCAGATGCAGTATTGCGGCACCGCAATCTACGCTGGAGTCTGGGAAGAGCTCGACCAGTTCGTCGAACAAGGCAGCCCCAGGAGTTGCCACCGGATCAGCTTGCGCAGGCAAACTCAGTGAACCAAGACCGCTGAGCGAAAGCAGAACCAAGCACGGCAGATTGAGCAACATCGGCATCACGGCACACTACCTGCATGAGCTCGATACAGCCAGAACCGCCCACAACCGAGATAAACCGGCACTGGAATCTTGTCGCGCCTGGGGGAGGCCTATACGATGACCCCGTATGGCAACCTCTGTCTGAGAAGCCCGGCTGACCGCAACCGACCGCACCGCTCGCCTCACGGCGGTGCGATTGTCGCTGTTGCTGTCCAATTGACGCCGGGCACGCCGGAGCGAAGTGAGACTGATCAAGCTCCGAGTTCCCGTCCAGTCCGAGGTTCCCCCCGTGTCACGACGAAGTCGCGCCGACCGCAGCGGGTTTACGTGTATCCACTGCCGCCAGCAAGTGCCTTTCCGCGCCAGCGGAACGCAGCATCGCAATCACTGTCCCTACTGTCTCTGGTCACGCCACGTTGACATCGAGCCCGGCGATCGCGGATGCGGCTGCCGCGGCGCGATGGCGCCTATAGGGATCGACGTCCACCGCGATGGGGAATGGTCGATCATCCATCGATGCACGGGCTGCGGTGCTATTCGCACGAACCGTATAGCGGGAGATGACCAGGAGCTGGCGCTGCTGCAGCTTGTCCTGCGCCCACTGGCGCGGCCGCCATTCCCGCTTGATGCGCTGCCGACGTGGACCCGCGCGCCGATCGGTGATGATTGGTAAGGCTCACTCAACGGTCATGATCGCATGTCGGGAGTCAACTGAGGAGCATCGCAAGCACCAGATTGCCACCGTTGAACAACATGTGCATGACTATCGAAGCGGTCAGTCGACCCGTGCGCTCGTAGCACCAGCCGAAGCCCAGTGAAAGCACGAACAAGGCGACCACGGCATGTGGCGCGGTGTTCTCCCAATGCATCGCAGCGAAGACAACGCTCGCCAGCGCAATCGACAACCACCTGCCCGCCCCGATCCTGCGAAGCCCCTCTTGGAGCAGCCCACGATAGAACACCTCCTCCATCACCGGCCCGGCAATAGCAACCAAGGCTGTCATCGCAAAGAACCAGCCGTCCTTCGAGCAGTCCATCAGCATCCGAAGCGTGTCGTGCGAGACTAGATCCGGCTCTTGGCCCCCAAGCCAGACAAAGACCATGCTGGCGAACCAGCCGATCACTGCCATGATCGGCCATACCAACACCAAGGTCGGCACCCCTATCAGCGCCGAACGTCCGGGAGATGATCGCATATCGTCCGCGGGGCGAGCCGCCTGCAATACACGCCAGAGAAGGATCAGGGCGATCAGCGCTTGGCCTCCATAGAGACCCAACGACAGCAGAACCTGGTCGCGCATCAAAATGGACGCATCGGGATCAGACGGTCCGGGCAGTTGAGCGCCGTACAGCGTCTGAGCCAACCGCAGACCCACTTGACCGAAGATGAACATCGCCAGCATCAGCCCCAGGCAGACCTCGGGTGGGAACAGCGCGGGCCTCCGCGGTGCTCGATCCAATCGATGCCAACGGTAACGCAGAATCAGCAGCACCGAGACGACGGCAAGAACCAGCACCGGCACCGTCAGGAGGAATGATTCACGAGGCTCAGGCTGTTGGTCGATCCCATCCCCGGCGGCTATAACTGGTCCGGCTGTCAGCGCCAACGTCGCCGCAACGAACAGGAGAGTCACGATCCCCATGGCCACGGTGCTCGATGAAATCATCGCTCGAAAACGGGTTGAAGTCGCTCGGGCCAAAGAGGTCACGGCCCTGGAGACGCTCAAGGAGCGTGTCACGGCGCTGGGGCGGCCAAGGAACTTCTTCGCTGCTCTTGTAGACGCCCACGACCGCGCGTCCACACGAATCATCGCCGAGGTAAAGCGAAAGAGTCCGTCGGCGGGGGTGATCCGTGAAGACTTCGATCCAGTGGCCATAGCCAAACAATATGAAAAAGCGGGCGCCTCCGCGATCTCATGCCTCACCGATGAGCAACATTTCGGCGGACATCTGGGCTATATCCAGCAGATCCGTCAAGCGATAAAGCTGCCTGTCCTGCGAAAGGACTTCATCCTCGATGAATACCAGGTCTGGGAGGCCCGCGCCGCCCAGGCCGACGCGATACTGCTGATCGCCGAGGTCCTCACCGAAGGCGAACTGCTGGATCTGATGATCCTCGCTCAGAAGCTGCGAATGACCACGCTGGTCGAGGTCCACGATGTCGAGAACCTGCTCAAGGCAAAGCCTCACATCGGCTTCCCCCACGCCGGCTACTGCCTGCTGGGGATCAACAACCGCGACCTCAAGACAATGAAGACCGATGTCAGCCACACCTTGCGGATGCTCGACATGGTCGATGATACGACCGTCATCGTCAGCGAATCAGGAATAAGGACCGCGGAGGACCTGGCCCGGCTTCGATATCACGGCGTGAACATAGTTCTCGTCGGCGAACACCTCATGCGCCAACCCGACCCGGGCCAGGCCCTAAGTGAACTGCTTCCGATCGTCGGCGGGCCGGACGAAGCGTGAACCGGCTCGGATACCGTGATATACGACCTCATTATCCCGGCGCTTGATGAACGATCGAACATCGACGCTCTGTTCGACGAGTTGGATCGGCTAAGTGCACATAACGGAAACGCCCCCGATTTCCCGCGACACGTCGTGCTGGCGGATAACGGATCGACAGACGGCACACCGGACGCAGCCCAGGCGCGAGGGGCGGTCGTCGTACGCGAACCGCAACGCGGTTACGGGGCGGCGTGCCTCAAGGCGATCGACTGGATCTCCAGTCTCGACGATCCGCCTGACGCGGTGGTGTTCCTCGATGCCGATCTCGCCGACGATCCCGCTGCACTGCCCGATCTGCTCGCGCCGATCGCGGAAGAGCGGGCAGAAATCGTCATCGGCAGCCGACGGCGCAACGCCGAGCCTGGCGCGCTGAACTTCGTGCAGCGGTTCGGCAACGGTCTGGCTTGTGGGCTAATGGCTATCCTCGGCGGGCGGCGATACAGCGATCTGGGGCCGTTTCGGGCCGTCACCTGGCGAACTCTGAACGATCTGCGCATGGCCGATCGAACCTGGGGCTGGACGGTCGAATTGCAGATGAAGGCAGCGATCATGAACATCCCCGTCGTCGAGGTCGATGTGCCGTACCGAAAGAGGCGGGAAGGGCGATCGAAGATCTCGGGCACGATCCGAGGCGTATTCGCCGCCGGCTCGAAGATCATTCTCACGATCTTCGAGCTCTGGTATCGTCGCCGGGCCATCGCCGCCCAACCTCATCATCATGCCCCTACGGCCGGGGCGAACACACTTGGTGAGGAACAGCTCGCCGAGTAAATGCGGAGTGTGTTCTGAATCGATGCTCAGACGTATTCGCCGCCAGCTTCAGCTCATTCGCTACCACTCGGCAACCCGCCGGCACACCGCGTGGACCCGCGCGCTGGAATGCGCGTTGGTGCTGTCTCTGTTGCTCGCCATCCCGGCCATGCTCGTCTTCGAATCGGCCGTCGTCGAACAGATCGACGTGTCAGAAATAGACGGCCACATCTTCGGCGACCCGACCGGCCCCTGCCGCGCCGAGGTGAACGAGGTTCGCGGCGGAATGCGCTGGACACCGGAGCAACCGTGCGGCGAATTCATAATAAAGATCGTCAACGTCGAACGCGGCTGGCCAATCACAACTTCCTGGGCGCGCCGACCAGCGGCACTGGATCTGAATCTCTACGATGAATCGAGCAAGAGACGCGACGCGCAGTTGCCGGAGTATTCACCACTGCGTATCGCAATCGAAGAGGCTCTGGCCGAGCCGGACTACGATCAATACCTCACGTCCTGGAACGATCAACAAACGCCGGACGTGTCACGACACTGGCTGGGAACACTGGGCTCGTCGGTGCTCTGGTGGGTGATTCTCACCCTCGCGTTGGCGGCGCTGGTGGAGCTGACGAGGTTCTTCTCGCTCGTTGTCGCGGCCAACCAGGCTGATCGCATGGCGAATCGGCAAGCTAAAGGGCTCTGTGGAGCCTGTGGTTACAACATGCGGGGATTGGAGTTCAACGAGCGCTGCCCGGAATGCGGGCAAATGGTGGAGTGAGGCCCGGCGCGAAGCCGCATCCGATCAGTCCTCAAGGAAGATGCGGATAGGTAGACTCTCCCCTTCCCTGCTACATTAGTCCCTATGCCCGATCTCGTGCTGACAGAAAGAAACGACGGCGGCGAGGTCGCGATCGTCACATTGAACCGCCCCGAAGCGAGGAATCCCGTTTCGATCGCGATGCTTGAAGCGCTTGATAAGACTATCGAAGCGCTGGGGAACGATGAAACCGTGAGGGTGGTGATACTCACCGGCGCTGGGCCTGTATTCTGCGCAGGACTGGATCTGGCCGAGGTGAAGTCTGAAACAACGACGATTCAGCGACTCATCCTTCGCCTGTCGCAAGTAATGCGCAGGATTCGGAGAATGCCGGTCGCCACGATCGCGCAAGTGCAGGGGGCTGCGATCGGAGCGGGTTTCGGTTTGATGGCCTCGGCGGATTTCGCGATAACGCACGCCGATGCCAAGATCGGCTACCCATCGCCGGAGACCGGCTTCAGCCCCGCAGCACTCGCGCCATGGTTGATCAGCAAGATCGGCCCCGCCCGCGCAAGGACGATGCTGCTAAAGGGCGGTTGCGTCGACGGCCGAACCGCCTGCGACACCGGGATCGTCTCCCAAATCGCGCCAAAGGAGGCGGTTGCGGCCACGGCGAAGGAACTGGCCCGCAAACTGGCCGTGACCGACCGCAACGCGATGGGCGCACTGAAGAGCCTCATCAACGACATGGACATTTCGATGGATGACGGTTTGTTAGATCGTGCCGCGAACATCTCAGCGGACGTTATCTCCGGCGACGAAACGCAACGACGCTTGCGCAAGCTGTTCCCGGAGAATTGACCCGCAAAGAATATGAGTCCATAACAGCTCATGAGTCCCTCATGACGTCCTGGCGGCTCATGCGTCGCCGGTCGTCGACTTCTGACTTCAGATATCCCTCTTGGCCATGGCGTGCGAGTAACCCCGGCCACTCGCTCAGTTTCCCCTTGGGACAGGTGAAACAGCCCGACGCACCCTTTCCCGGGAACAAAGCGGCCGATAACGTCGTATGAAGGTATAGCTGGACCGGAAAGGGCAAGCGGATGTGTGGCATCAGGACAATTTCGTCCTCGCCGAATTGACACGTCCCGATCCGGGTCTATTCTTGGTGTGTCATGATCCAACCGTTGCACATTATGTATGTTCCGTTTACGAAGCACCAGCGCCTTCTGGCGATCTGGGCAGGGAGCTCTCTGTGACGCGCAGTTGATCTGACACGACGCACCTCGCACTGAACGCCCTGTCCCGAAAAGGACGGGGCTTTTTTTAATCCCGGCCCGGGAAACTCCGGCCAACGAATCACGAATTGTTTGATAGGAACACCCGATGCTTACGCCGATTACCGCTCACCACGCCGTCATGATCGTAATGGGACTTCTTCGCGTCTTTCGCATCAAGTACCAGGGCCGGAGTGTGAGTTATCAAACTGAAGGCGCATCACCATGACCCCGTCGAAGTTTAACGCGTTTCTGCGAAACACTTCCGGCGGCCAGGGATCCTCAGCCAAGAGTCTGGCCGGACTCCTGGCCACAATGCGAGCGAGGATGACCCGAAATCCGCTCGGTCGCCGGCTCGAACTCGAACCGATTCGCGCGATCGACGCAGTTCGCCCCTGGATCGAGATCCTCCCTGATCCGAACGCGCATACATTACTCTGCCACACACCCTGTACCGACGAGCCGGAGTCGATCCCGTCTATCTCCGCTCTGCTCGAGCGCCTGGGCATCGAAGCAGTCGAGGTATTCGACGAGCACCTGGTGGTCGTGAACAATGCTGCGCTTGCTGAGTTGGCGACGATGTCGCGCCTGGATGACATCTCAGCGATCCTGATCGAGGGGCCGATCGAAGAGGGCGACGCCGAGGCAATCCGCGAGGCGATAGAAGCAGGCATATCCCCGCTCGAAGTCGAGCTGAGAGCGGCAGCCGTGATGCGGATCGTCCACGATCGAGCCGCGGCGATCGAATCGCGAGACCGGCGAGCGGCGATGATCTTCATCGCAGAGAACATGCGGAACTACCTTGCCGCCGTGCGAAATCGCCCGCCCGAGGACATCGCAGCACCTGATTTGGGCCTCGTTGACAGTCTGCTGAGCCGCACAGGTCGTATTTCTGTGCGTCCAATTGAAACAGATGTCTATGGCAGTTCAATCGACATCGGCGTGAGCACGACCTCAAACGGAGCGATCCGTCCGGCGGACGGATCGCTGATCTACGACATCGTCAGCAACACTTGGCACGGCGAATAATCGCCGCGCCGTGAACGTCCCAGACGCGGGTAAAGCGGCCAGCTGAGAGGCGACCGCTTTACCCGAACAAAAACATGGAACCGCCAACCCGCCAAGGCCGAATCGTGGATCGAGGAAAGAGAGATTTGCAGGCCGAGGCGCAGAGAGAAAAGAGAGAGTGCCAAGGTATGTGCTGCACCGCGGCCGATCGCCAGAGGGGTCGATCGGCCGCGACCTTTTTGCTCACCGCCCAACGCCGCCTGCCCGCAGCTCACAAGCTCACAGCGCCGATCCCGGGAGACGGAGCCATAGAGCAGAGTCTCCGGCATGTGAGGGAAGTCCTGTAGAAGCGATCGGCCAATCCGGCTTTTTGTTCTTGACCTCCGCTCCAGATATGACACGATATGGTTAAGAACATCACCGGATGTTCGCACGAAAATACCGGGACCACATCCCGGATCTCCTGCCAACGGCGGCGATCGAGCCTGATGCAGGACATACTTCGTTCGACGGCGGCAATAGTCCGCCGTCGGCTTTTTTGCACCCACCGATGCGACTTAAGAATTCACGCCAGCATGGTCACATCGATTCGTAGCCTCGCCGCCGATCACTGCGACGAGCCACTTCGCAGGCATATCGCTTCCCCAGCACTTCGGCGTGTTGCTCGGCCCATTCGGTCAACTTAGTTTCACCGGTCGGCGGAGTATCCGCACACAGCAGATCGCCCATGAGCGAATCGATCTCCTCCCGCGTCAACATAACATCCCCCACCAGCTTGCCTATGAGCCAGGCAAATGCGAAGCCGACGGGCCGGGGAACCGAGACGATCGGACGAGTCTTGCCGATGATCTCGCCGATGGTCTGCACAAGATGACGGTAGGTAAACGTCTCCGGCCCGACCCCGTTGACGACGGCGTCTTCGGTCTTTGCGCCAAGTTCGATGGCCGCCCTCGCAAAGTCGTCGACATGCATGGGCTGAATGCGGTACTCGCCGTCGCCGAAGACGCCGAAGACAGGCAGTTTGCGCAGCGCCCAGGCAATGTTATTAATCAGGATATCCGCCCCGCCGAAGAGCACCGCCGGCCTGAGAATCGCGTGGGATACTCCGGTTTCGATTAGTTCCCGCTCCAAGCGCGCCTTGGAGCGGAAGTACTCCTGCGGCGAATCCTCCGAGGGATTGGTAATGCTGACATGTACGATGCGCCCAACGCCGGCCTCCTTCGCCGCCTCGAATAGCTTCAACGTGTTGGCGACGGCGCCGGCCATTGTGAAATTCTTATGATTGAACCGCACCCAATAGGTGTTGTAGAGCACGTCGCAGCCGCGCAGAGAGGCAACCAGATCAGCGCGATTGTCGAACGCCAGTGGGTGAATATCGATGGCGTCGCCGAAGTCATGCTCACGCCGCGGTGAATTCGTCAGAGTGCGTACCCGAACGCCCGCGGTCAGCAGACGCCTTGCGATATAATGCCCACTGTATCCGAACGCTCCGGTGACGACGTGCATACCGTTGTCTGGCATTATAAACTCTCAATCGGCGGATCACGGCAGGCCGCATCCGCGACCCGAGAATACACTGCCGTCAGGAGAATCGCCATGGTTCATCAGGATCGAATCACGATTGGAACGTCAGGCCATCGGGAAATGCGGGATCTCACCGGCCAAGTCGACCGGATCGTCGCCGACTCCGGTATCGATGCCGGCGTGGCGCACGTGTTCAACGTCGGTTCGACCGGCGCGATCGGTACGATCGAGTTCGAGCCCGGTCTTCAGAAGGACCTGCCAGACATTCTCGACCGACTCATGCCTCCCAGCCGTGAGTACGGCCACGAGCAGGCTTGGCACGATGGCAACGGGCATTCACATCTTCAAGCGTCTACGCTCGGACCGTCGCTGACCGTTCCTGTCAGCCGCGGCCGACTCGCGCTCGGCACATGGCAGCAGATCTTTCATCTCGAATGCGACGTAAAGCCGCACCAGAGAACAATCATGGTGACGGTGATGGGGGGTTAGTATCGAGCGGGGACAAGGTAGAAGGGAGAGCCATCACCGATTTCAACCACGGGCCGGGACGATCAGAATGTGATAAACCAGCAACCAGAGTGAATACGCGACCGGGCACGCAGAGATGCCCACCGCAATGCGGGCCAACCAGCGGCCGGTCCGCTCCCTGCGTCTGCCAACGACTTCACAAATGACTATGACAAACAACATCAGGCAGAACTTGAATGCGATCGCTCCCCATAGGCCCCAATCGTCGATCACCATACGGGCGACGGGGTTTAGTTCGATACCACCCCGGGCCAGGATCTTCCACGTCAGCATGACGTCCATCGCCGAGAACAGGATGAACCAGAGGTAGGCGTTTTGATAGCGCATGTCGGGCGAGCTTAGCCAGCCTATGACCGTACGACCTACGGGCCTGGGAGGCTGGATATTCCGGTCCGCCTCGTGCCGGAGTCTCGGCCTGTGATCGGAATCCATGGCTGCCATTGTACCGCGAATCCGTTTGGTTCAGGCTCTGTTGGGCCTTTTGTCAGTTGGAGCGGATGCCATCATGGTTCTGGCAATACCTTCACTGAAGGAACATCTGGGCGCGTAGCCGAGCAGGTCACCGGCCAGATTGATATCAGCGCACGAATGGCGCACATCACCCGCGCGAACCGGCTCAAGGACCGGCTCGCAGCTTACATCGAGAGATTCAGCCATCGTCTCGATCACATCAATCAGGCTGATGCGACGATTTGCTCCGATGTTTATGGCTCTGCCGGTGATATCATTGTCGCATGTCGCCGCGAGAAGATTCGCGTGGACGACGTCGTCGATATAAGTGAAGTCGCGCGTCTGCCGGCCGTCGCCGAACACGGTCGGGCGCTCACCGCGAGTCAGTGCGTCTATGAAGGCTGCGATTACTGCTGCGTAAGGCGAATTCGGATCCTGCCGGGGTCCGAAGACGTTGAAATAGCGCAGGCTCACGGTCGAGATGTCATAGCAGCGTCCAAAGGCGGAGACGAACCCTTCGCCGGCTGCCTTGCTCGCAGCATATGGTGATCTGCAATCGATCTGACCGGTCTCACGGCTGGGCAGGCTCGGCTCGTCACCGTAAACCGCTGCCGATGAAGCGA
>PJEL010003552.1_pt1 | contig 13247 bp, 11 predicted proteins | sample 1853271 | NCBI WGS metagenome assembly PJEL01 (sample SAMN08108733, study PRJNA415343) | Invertebrate metagenome, whole genome shotgun sequencing project. | host: Globobulimina | place: Sweden: Gullmar Fjord | collected 2015-08 | reverse complement strand
CGCCCATGAACCGAAGGATTCACGATGCCAACCAACTTGCCCCAGCAATACTACAAGGCCGAGGAGCGCTTCAAAGCCGCTCGGGAGCCCCAGGAGAAGCTCGCCCATCTCCGTGAGATGATGGCGATCATGCCGCACCACAAGGGCACCGACAAAGTTCGCGCGGAGCTCAACAAGAAGCTCTCCGCGCTTACCGAACAGATCGAGCAGGTCAAGAAGAGCGGTAAGGGCTCACGGCCCAATCCCTACTTCATTCCCCACGGCGATGATCCCATGGCCCTTATCATCGGCGCTCCGAACTCCGGCAAGAGCAGCCTGCTCAGCAAGCTGACGAACGCGAATGTCGTCGTCGCGGAATTCCCCTTCTCGACAAACCTGCCGCAGCCGGGGATCATGGACTATGAGGGTGTTCATATCGAGCTCATCGACACGCCGCCTCTCATGCACCTACCCTTGCCCCCTTGGGTGGCGGAGCAAGCGCGCGTTGCGGACGTAATTCTGCTCGTTGCCGATCTTGCCGCGCCCGATTGCTGCGAAGACATCGAGTTGATCATCGAGGGTCTCGAAGCGAGGGGGATCTTTCTTGTCGCAAGCCTGAGCACCGATGATCCCCTGCGCCTGCCGAACGAGAGACGCACTCTGCTCGTCGCAAACAAGGCCGATCATCCCGATGCGCCGATCAATCTCGAGTTCTTGGCGGAGCAGGTGGGGCCGCGCTGGCCGCGAGTTCTGATCTCATGCGAGGAGGGCGAGGGTCTGGCTCTTTTCCCACGGGCCGTCTTCGAACGCCTCGAGGTCGTACGGGTCTTCACGAAGGTTCCCGGAAAGCCCCCCGAGTCCGAAAGCCCCTATCTCGTGCCCATCGGCGCAACCGTCCTCGACGTTGCGGGAAAAGTGCATCGGGAGTTTCTCGACACTTTCGCCTCGGCGCGGATCTGGGGTTCTGGTAAGTTCGACGGCCAGACGGTGGACAGGCACCACCTTGTCGAGGACGGAGACATCTTGGAGATTCACACGAAGTAGGCGGGCGCTGCCCATGGATGGACGGGGGCACGATGCTGCCACCGTCGGAGGAGTGACATGAGACGAAGCGTAGGGGCCGGACTGGCCCTCGTAACGGTTCTGCTGATGCTTGGGGCCACGGTATCGGCCCAAGAGCCCGAGGACGACTTCTGGGAGGATACCGAGTTCGAGGACCAGTACATCAGCGGTACCGGCAGCGGCGGAGGCCCGCTGATGATCGGGTACAAGCAGGACCTGGACGGCGTCAATGCACAGCTCGAAGGCGCAGGCTTGCTACCGATTCCCGAGAAAACCCTCTACTGGGGGGGCGCCGCCTGGGGTGGGATTGCAACAGGGGAGAAGTTCTTCGTCGCCATCGGCGGTGGAGGCTACGGCGGCGACGACCGCGCCGAGCAGGGCGCTCGTGTCTCGGAGTGGTCCCACGGAGCGGGCTACTTCGCGATCAAGGGGATCTACGCCCTTGATCGTCGCCTGTTCGTCGAAGGTGGTATTCAGCTCGGCGGCGGCTCTTCCCATGTCGTCGTCGAGGATCAGGCCGCAAACGGAGTTATCGAAGTGCATGTCCGAGGGGACAGGAATTTCCTTCTGCTCCGGCCCCATGTCGGTTTCGATCTGAGGCTCGCTCGTTGGGTTGGAATCCTGTTCGAGGCGGGCTACAGCCTGACCAGCGGTGATTGGCGGCTCGAAGGCGAGAGCGATTTGATCAGCCAGCTCGATTTCGATGACGGCAATGCCCCTTATTTCGGCGTCATGGTACGAATCGGTATCTGAGCGGCCTTTTTCCTAATCGAGAAACGCCCCCGGAGGGTTATCCCCGGGGGCGTTTTCCAATTGAGGGCAAAAAAAACGGCCCCCGTGAGGGGGCCGAAAAATCACTACAAAAGGCGAGAACTAGTACAGGGCCTTGACCGTGGAGAAGTTCGCAGCCTCGGTGGCGACGTCACCCTGGATCTCGATATAATCCATGAAGTAGTTGTCACCGGCGACCAGCAGGTCGTAGTTGAAGCAAAGCGTGTGAACGCCAGCGTACGCACTGATGTCGATGGTCAGCGGCTGGTAGTCCAGCAGGTGATCGGCAACGTCAGTGATGTACGTGAAGATGACGGCGCCATCGATGGCGATCGTGATCTGGTCGCCACCGGCGTTGATGTAGCCCATCCAGAAATAGGTGAGGTCCGCGCCCGTGAGGTCGAGGTCCTGGCAGATGTACGTGTAGATGACGGCATCGCCACAGAAGCCGCCCAGCCATGCAACGTGCGCGCCCGAGTAGTTCCACAGACCCAAGGGAACCAGGTCGGTGATCCAGTCACAGGTCGAGCTGGTGGTGCATGTCCAGATCGGAGTATCGACGCAAGTGCCGCCTTCGAAGTCACCGTCATTGACCAGAGCGCGGTCGGCGATGGTGGTGTAGCCATGGGTCGGCTCGAGCAGTCCGCCGTCGGCGGAGAACGTGGCGGCGCCAGCGATCGCGGTCATCGCAACGAGAGCGACGACGGAGAGCATTACCTTCTTCAGCATGTGTTCCTCCAGTGAGTTAAGCAGATCAAGAGTGACGGAATACAGCAAATCCAAGTAGCCGAGTAAGCGGTATGGGTTGCATGCCACTCTTGCGATGATGCGTAATACTATCATGCGCTATCGGACACGATCAACGGTTAAGTCGGATTTGGGCAGGAATTGGCCGATTAATATGTTGCTATGTTATTGTTGCAAAAAGGATTAGCGTGACATGGTGGAGAACCGGACGCTCTTTTCCCCGCTTGGCGCAATCTTTTCGTCTCTCCATGGAGGTCTGAAATTCCCAGGGAGGGAGCTTCGAGGCAGACAATATCTCAGGGGATGATCTCAGAAATAAAAAAAGCGGCCCCCCCGAAGGGGAGCCGCAATGAAACCTAAATCAACTTACAAGACTAGTAGAGAGCCTTGACCGTCGAGAAGTTCGCTTCCTCAGTGGCCGTGCCGCCACCTTCGATTGAAACATAGTCCATGAAGTAGTTGTCGCCAGCTACCTGCAGGTCATAGTTGAAGCACAGCGTGTGGACGCCGTTGTACGCGGTGATATCGAGCGAGTTGCCCTGATAGTCGAGCAGGTGATCGTTGATATCGGTGTAGTACGTGTAGATGACGGCGCCATCGACCGTGAAGGTGATCAGCTCGCCACCGTTGTTGATGTAGCCCATCCAGAACCATGTCAGGCTGCCACCGGTGAGGTCCAGATCCTGGCAAATGTACGTGTAGATCGTAGCGTTGCCACAGAAGCCGCCCAGCCATGCGATCTGCGCGCCGGAGTAGTTCCACAGACCCAGGGGAACCAGGTCGGCGATCCAGTCACAGGTCGTGTCGGTTGTGCAGGTCCAGATCGGGGTGTTCAGGCAGGTGCCGCCTTCGAAGTCACCATCGTTGACCAGATCACGGTCGGCGATAGTATTGTAGCCGTGGGTCGGCTCAAGCAGGCCGCCGTCGGCGCTGAAGGTCGCCGCGCCGGCAACGGACGCGATAGCAATCATGGCGATGCAGGTCAGTAATAGCTTTTTCATCGGTGTTCTCCTCCTGGAGGTATGTAGCTCAAGCTGTGGAATGAAACCGAGCCTTGGCGTGGATCCCCTAGAAAAGCAAAATGAGTTGCCGAGTTCTCGAATGGTTGTTCAGAGCTGAGATGCGTAATCTTCGAGCGTTCAGTAACTCCTGCAAATCATCAGGGCTCTTGACCAACGCTGACTTTAGCGATTGTATCATCCTGGTGATGCGAGATCAATCTTTTTCCAAGACACGACGTTTAAATTGCGAGATGGAGGATAATCGGACCTTCTCGTAGAGATACAGCGTCTATACCTAAAAGCTTAAGATCAATAATATCAACGCATTACAATGCGGAAAGATTACCGCCTTCGGAGGGTGCCTTCATCAGCGAGGGGACCGGTGGCGGCAAAAGCGCGTCCTCGGGCTTATGCTTTCTCGATCGTCCCCGAGATTGCGAGGGCGAAAATAGCCGGGAATTACTTGAGGAGAGTCAGCTTGTTCGTTTGAAGGGGGCGTCCATCGAGGCTGAGACGCGCCAGATAGACGCCTGAGGCCAGACCCCCGGCGTTCCAGTAGCGCTCGTGGGCACCGGCCGAAAGGAGACCCGCCGGGATCCGGGCGACCTCAGCGCCTGCTCCATTGTAGATCTTGATCTCAGCCTGTCCGCTCGCGGGAAGCTCGAAGCTCAGGCGCGTGCGGGGATTGAAGGGGTTGGGGTAGGCTTCGAGCCGAGCGGCGAACGGGGGAGTTCCCGGACCATTCGGTTCCTCGGGAGCCGAGTAGACGGCCAGGATCGAGAGGTCATCGACGAGGGCTTCGACGAGGCTTCCCGCTCCCCGATCTTCCGCGATGAAACGGAGGCGCATCCTGTTCGTGAGGGGGAGGATCTCTCCGAGATCCGAGAAGGCGGCGCGCTGCCAGGGGAAGGCGCTCCCTTCGACCCGCTCCAGGTTGACCCAGGTGATTCCGCCGTCGTTGGAGAGATCGACCTTGAACTCGTCGTCGGGATGGGTCTCATCGGCGATCCAGCGCCAATAGGAGACCTCTGCCCAGATGGCTCGGGACAGATCGAACGGCGGCGAAATCAGCGTCGTCTTGCCGCCATCGACATCGTTGGCTCCTCCGGGCTCTCCCGCCTCCGCGTTTCCCGTAACGAAACAGTTTTCGCCCGGGTCGGGGCTGTGGTCGTCCTCCGGTTGATAGGCGGTGCCGACCGGATTGGCGCGAACCCAGTGTCCGCCCGTCGCATCGTCATCAGGCAGGCCCAGGATCCATTCGTCCGTCTCCTCCGTGTCCTCCGCGTCCTCGCTGGCGACAAGGGTGACCCCCGCGTAGAACCGGTGCAGATCGACCGGAGCGTTCTCGGGATGGACGGCCTTGTTGCCCGCCTCATCCGTCGCAGTGATGTAGTATTCAACGAGAGTTCCACGGGCGATAATGGGGATCGTGGCTTCGTAGTTGCCGGAATCCAGGGTCGGCAGAAGGGGTAGGCTCTGTACGATTCCGCCCCCAAACCGGTAGATCAACCGCAGACTGCTCAAATCGAGCGGTCTCGCCGTCTGGATCACGACCGAGAGGGTGAACGGACCCGCCGCCGGATCGCTGAGCTGCGGCGAGTGGGCGAGGCTGACATGGAAGGGGCGCGCGAGCGTTGCCGTCAGGGCGATGGCGGCGCGCACATTGTTCAGCATGAAGGGAAAATCATTCGCGCTGTTGCCGATGCGATCTTCGGGCGAGTGGATGAAGGGGCTGTGCGCGACGAGATCCTCGGTCAGGAATAGGGCTCGATACCCCTGCTCCCAGAATGAGACGTGATCGCTCCCGCCATTTCCGAGGCTGCTTGTCTCCAGGCCGTTTCCCGGCAGGTAGGTGGCGAGGGTGCCGATGGCGAAGGTGAGCAACGGCTCGCTCTGCTCGTCGGCTACGATGTCCAGCTTCCGCTCATCGCCCTCGGCCGAGTAGCAGATCATATCCAGATTGATCATGCCGACAATCTGTTTGCCGTCCGCAGCCGCTTCGGCGGCCCAATGGGAGCTGCCGACCAGGCCCTGCTCCTCGCCGCTGAAGGCGATGAAAACAACCGAATACTCGAAGTCGTAGTCGGCGAGCGCACGGGCCACCTCGAGCACACCGATCGTTCCCGAAGCGTTGTCATCCGCGCCGGGGGCTTCGCGGCCGTCGAAATAGCCGACCGAATCGTAGTGGCCTCCGATGACGACATAGCGGTCGGGATGAACCCCGCCGCGTTTGACGCAAACGACATTGTCGTTCCAGTCATTATAATCGTGCAGGCTCACATCCGTGTAGCCCAGGTATTCGAAGAAGTCCCTGATCCAAACGGAGGCGCCGTAGCCGCCGAGGTGGAGCGAGTGGCGAGTCCCAAACGATTCGAGGACGCCGACACCGTGCTCGAGATCGCCGAGCTGCACGCCATCGACCATCGCCTGGATCTCAGAATCGAACTCCAATCTCTCCTGCAATCGGTTGTCGGACTGGGTCCTATAGGGGAGCAGTGGATCGAGATTGGAGGGGGCGGCGAGGCCGGGCGGCAGCGCTGAGCGCACCTTGCCGGATGCCGCGCCGTGGGCCTGCTCGGGGCAGGTGAGGGAGGGCGCGGGAAGCAAAACCAGGAAGATGCAGAACAAAACAGCGCGCATGAGGAATAATCCTACTTGGCCGAGGCCCAAAGGTCAACCCAACGAGGGTATCGGCCTCCGGAAGTCCAAACTTTAGCATGAGTTGCGGGTCTTTAATGAAGCGATCTCAGAAGCGTTGAATCAGCCCGGCTTCGATGCGGAGGCCGCTGGAGTTCCACTCGCCGACGGGGGGATCGGCATCGGTGGGTTCATCGTAGTCATCGATGTCCAGACGGCTCGCTTCGAGGAGGATATTGACGTTTGCCCACAGGTGGAACTGGGCGCCGAGCGCGAAACGCCAGCCGCCGCTCGTCTGGATAACGTCCTCGGCGATTGGAAATTCCTCCCAGAAGGCCTCGTAGCCCGCGTCGTAGCCGCTGCTCTCGGCGTGAAGGCGAGAAACGACCTTGCCGATGCTGAAATGGGGACTGAGGAACATGAACTTCGGCAGCGGTCCCCGCAGGTAGATCTCACCCGAGCTCTGAAAGGCGGAGAAATTGAATCGCACCGGGTAGGCTTCGCTGTCGATGGCAACGATGCGGGTGGTGTGGTTCTTATCGCTTGCCGTGACGGCCAGACCGATTCGAAGAGAGTGCCAGAAGCGGTAGTCGTAGCGCAGCGTCCAAGCCTGAAGCTCCGTCACGTCGAAGTATTCTTTGTAGGCGTCGTCCTCGAGGTCCATGAGACCGAAACTGAAACCGAGCGACGAACGGAGCGGATCCTCGGGGAACACGAGCCTTGAGTTGCCGCCCTGAGCGGTCGTCGCCGCGACCGTAACAATGAGGAGCGCGAGCGAGACGAGAATCGCTGTCTTCGGCCGGCGCATCGATGATCCTCCTGGGGGGGGTGATTGGGGCGGGCGTTGCGGCAGCATTCTAGCGCCAGAGCGGTTCCGCGTCAACGGGGCTGGAAGTCTCCCTGGACTCTAGCTCGATTCGATCCGCAGGCGACCGGCTTCGAAGTGGACGATTCGCGCGGAGAGCTCGTCCAGCTCCTCGCGGGAATGGGAAACAAAGAGCGCCGGGAGTCCGAAGTGATCGGTGATGCTGGCGAGATAGGGGAGAATCCGCCGCTTCAATTCGCTATCCAGGCTGGCGAGGGGCTCGTCCAGGAGAAGCAGTTCGGGCGCCGAAAGCAGGGCGCGACCGAGCGCAACGCGCTGTCGCTCCCCCCCCGAGAGTCGGGCGGCGCTGCGATCGAGCAGCTCGGAGAGGCCGAGCACATCGACCACCTCTTCGAATTCGGGGCCGGCCCGGGAGCGCCGTTTCAGACCGTAGCGCAGGTTGCCATCGACGCTGAGGTGGGGAAACAGCCGCCCCTCCTGAAAGAGGTAGCCTATTCGCCGCTGCTCCGGCGGCAGACAGATGCCCGCGTCGCTATCGACCAGCGTTCTTCCGCCCAGAACGATCCGACCGCTGCTGGGGCGCAGCAGCCCGGCAACGAGATCGAGGAGAGTGGTCTTGCCGGAGCCCGACGGACCGAAAACTCCGCAGACCTGCCGCTCGACGGTGAGGGTCAGATCGAGCTCGAAATCGCCGCGCCTATAGTTGAGGGCAAGATCAAGCATGGCGATCCTCCCCCCGGCGCGGTTCGAGGAAGCGAACGGCGATCATCGCGAGAAAACTGACGATGACGCAGAGGATCACGAGACGGAGCGCGGGCCCCTCGCCGCCCTTTCCTTGAATCAAGGAGAACAGAGCGAGGGGGACCGTCTGGGTGCGCCCGGGGATGTTGCTCGCGAGGACGATGGTCGCCCCGAACTCGCCGAAGCCGCGGGTGAAGGCGAGCAACAGGCCGGCGAGGATGCCGCGGCGAGCGAGCGGCAGCGTGATGCTGAAGAAGGCGTCCTTCCGGCTTGCGCCTAGGCTGCGCGCGGCGAGAGGCAGACGGGGATCGACCGCCTCGAAGGCCACCCGCGCGGCGCGGACGAGCAGAGGGAACGAAACGACGGCAGCGGCGAGCGCCGCGCCCTTCCAATCGAAGACAAAGCGCAGTCCGATCCGCTCGAGGAGTGGTCCGAGCGGTCCGTTTCTGCCAAGCAGCAGCAGAAGCAGGTAGCCCGTGACGAGCGGCGGGAGAACGAGGGGGATCTGAACGCACGCCTCAACCGCCCAGCGCCACCGACTTGTTCCCCGGGCGAGCCAAGCGGCAAGCAGAACTCCACCCGGCAGGGCGAAAAGGGTTGCGGCCAAGCTGACCTTCAGCGAAAGCGCCAGTGCCTGCCATTCGAAGGCGCTCACCGGGTACCGCCAAGGACAGTGAATCCATGCTTGCGGAAGATCGCCGCCGCCGCCGCGGAGCGGAGCCAGGCGTGGAAAGCCGCTTCGGCGGCGCCGGGAGAGGATCCCGCCGGGCCGCGCAGAAGGACGAGGGGATAACGGATCGGGGGGATCCGGTCGCCTGTGAGCAATGTGATGGTCTCGACCCCTTTATGCGCGATGGCGTCGCTGCGATAGACGATTCCCGCTTCGACCTCGCCCCGTTCGACGTAAGCGAGCGCGTCGCGGACATCCTTGCCCGGCCGGAGTTTTTCCGCAAGCGATTCAGCGAGCCCTTCGGCTTCCAGCCAGGCGGCCGCGTAGATGCCGGCGGGGACATGGGCGGGGTCGCCGATCGCGATGCCCCGCACGGCGTCGCCCGCCAGGTCGGCCGGCACGCGCAGTCCAGCCGGATTGCCGGCCGGAGCGATGAGCGCCAGGCGATTGCCGAGCAGATCGACCCGGCTGCCCGACGCGATCCGATCGGTTTCCATCTCAAGATAGTCCACCCAGTCCTCATTCGCAGAGAGGAACAGATGGGCGGGAGCGCCCGCGCGGATCTGACGCGCGAGTGTCGAACTGCCCGCGAGAACGGGGAGGACCTTGGCTCCGCCCTGCTTTTCCCAGGCTTCCGTCAACTCGGTCGCCGCGTCCGCCAGACTCGCCGCGGCGTAAAACAAAACATGCTCGTCCCGCGCATCGGCGCAGGACAAGCATGCGAAAAACAAAACGAGCGCTAGTCCGATGAGGGTAGCCCTCATACCGAACTAGTCGAGCTTCGGCCCGTAAGCGGTGAAGTCGAAGTCCTCGCCGCCCGCGAGATACTGCTTGAAGTTCTCGATGAACATTCCGGCCAGCTCACGCGCCTTCGCGTCGTAGGCCGCGCCGTCGGACCAGGACGCCCGCGGATCGAGGATCTTGCTGTCCACGCCCGCGACTGCATCCGGAACCTGCACCTGGAAGACCGGGTGCGGCGTCCAGTTGGCCGATTCGATCGAGTCGTCGAGGATCGCCGTGATGAGCGCGCGGGTGGACGGCAGGTCCATCCGGTGCCCGGTGCCATAGGCGCCTTCGACGAAGCCGGTGTTGATCAACCACGCCTTGCTGCCGTGCTCCCTGATCTTCTTGCCAAGCAGACGGGCGTAGAAGGTCGGGTGCAGGGTGAGGAAGGGCGATCCGAAGCAGGCGCTGAATGTCGCCTGGGGCTCGTTCACGCCCCGCTCGGTTCCCGCAACCTTCGACGTGTAGCCACTCAGGTAGTGGTACATCGCCATCCCCTCGTCCAGCTTGGAGACGGGGGGGAGGACGCCGAAGGCGTCGTAGGTGAGGAAGATGACGTGCTTGGGATGCCCGCCCTTGCTCACCGGCTTGACGATGTTGTCGATGTGGTAGATCGGGTAGCTGACACGGGTGTTCTGCGTCTTCGACGAATCTTCAAACTGCACGTCATTGTTTTTGGGATCAATGACGACGTTTTCGAGCAGCGCGTCCTTCTTGATCGCGGCGTAGATCCCCGGCTCCGTCTTCGGATCGAGGTCGATGCACTTCGCGTAGCAGCCGCCCTCGAGGTTGAAGATGCCGTCGTTGTCCCAGCCGTGCTCGTCGTCGCCGATCAGCGCCCGGTTCGGGTCGGTGCTCAGCGTCGTCTTGCCCGTTCCAGAGAGGCCGAAGAAGAGCGCGGTGTCGCCCTCTTTGCCCATGTTGGCCGAGCAGTGCATCGAAGGGATTCCCGCCAGAGGCAGGAAGTAGTTCATCACCGAGAACATGCCCTTCTTCATCTCGCCGCCGTAGCGCGTGCCGCCGATGACGGCGATCTTCTTGGCCATGTTGAAGACGACGAAGACGTCGCTGTTCAGGCCGTGCTCTTTCCACTCCTCGTCAGTGACGCCGGTGGCCACCAGGAAGGTGAAGTCGGACGTGAAGTCCTCGAGCTCGCTCGCCTCGGGGCGGATGAACATGTTGCGGATGAAGTGGGACTGCCAGGCCAACTCGCTGACGACGCGGATGCTCTTGCGCGTGTTGAGATTGGCGCCGCAGTGCGCATCAGTGACGTAGAGGTCTTTGCCCGTCAGATAGTCGGCGACCTTTTTGTGGAGGATGTCGAAGACATCCTCGGTGACCTTGACGTTCACCGGTCCCCACCAGATGTTTTCTTCGGAGCTGGGCTCCGCCGCGAAGAACTTGTCCTTCGGCGAGCGTCCCGTGAACTTGCCCGTATCCACGGCCATCGCGCCGCAGGATGTGAGGGTAGTCTCTCCATTATTTTTCTCATGCTCGAAGAGCTGATCGTAGTCCAGGTTATGGTGGATCTTGCCTGAACTTGTAATACCGAAGCGTTCCAATCCGAGTCCAACAACCGTATCGCTCATTGTCTCATCTCCCGGTGGTCCTGTTCGTGGCAGAAAAGGGTAAGCTCATCCAATCTAGTTCGATGGCCCCGGCGGGGCAAGGCAATTGAAAACCGGATTTTTCCGGTGAAATGGGGCGATTGGGGATGGATTCCGAAATCGGGAATTCGGGCCCGGCGGAACCCGAGCTTGAGAACCTTTTGCGGGAAGGCTAAGATGGCCTCCGCGGCCGAAGGCCGCCCAGCCGAGAACCGGAATTGAGAGGTGCCACAGATGCGACAGTCGATCCCAAGGGCTCTATGCCTGGCTATTTTGGTTTGCTGCACGAGTTTCCCGCTTGCCGCGAGGACGATCAAACAGCAGGAGGTGCAGGTCAAGCTCCACCCGACGACCAAGTCTCTGGATGCGGTCTCCAAGATCTCGTTCGATGTTGAGGTCAGGGACGTGGAGTTCGCGCTCCACGAGGCGCTCGAAGTCATGGAGGGCAATCGGGGCTGGGAGATCGAGGAACTCGCGGACGTGGACCCCGAGGACGGCCTGCGCAATTGGCGCGCCTCTACGACGGATGAAAGGGGCGCCACCAGGCTGGTCGGTGTTCGCTACGAAGGACCCCTCTATCAAGATGTCGGGGGAACGAGTTTCAGCCGGGAGAAGGTGGGGGGCGAGATCCGCGCGACCATCGGGATGGAGGGGATCTATCTGGCCTCCGGCTCGGGCTGGTATCCACTCATTGGCGAGGACCTGCGGATCTACAAGATCGTCACCGTTCTGCCCGAGGGCTGGACCAGTGTCACCCAGGGCGAGTTGGATCAGCAGGTCGTGAGCGACGAAGGGCTCGTGACTGTCTGGAAAGGTGAGCAGCCGACCGATGGGGCGACTCTCGTCGCCAACCGCTTCGATGTCAGAAGCCGCGAGTACAATGGAACGCTCGTCGAGACCTACTTCTTTCCCGAGGACTCGACCCTCGCGGACGGTTATCTCGACGCCTGCGTCGGCTACCTGCGGCTCTACGAGGGCTTCCTGACCCCCTACCCCTTCAAGAAATTCGCGGTCGTCGAAAACTTCTTCCCGACCGGATACGGCATGCCGTCGTGGACGCTGCTCGGGCAACGGGTACTGCAGCTTCCCTTCATCAAGCACACGAGCCTCGGCCACGAGGTCGCCCACAACTGGTGGGGCAATTCGGTGTACATCGGCGATGGCGGCAATTGGTGTGAAGGGCTCACCACCTATACCGCCGACTACCTCTACAAGCGGCGGGAGTCCGCGGAGCTCGGCAGGCAGTATCGCAAAAACGTCCTCCGCGATTACACGCGCTACACGCACGGGGGCGGCGACTTCCCGCTGATGGAGTTCGTCGGCCGCCACAACTCGGCGACGCGCGCCGTCGGCTACGGCAAGTCGATGATGGTCTTTCACATGCTCGAGGAGAGGATCGGCGTCAGCAATTTCCGGGCTGGGCTGCGCAGTGTGATCGAAGAGAAGCAGTGGGACTATGCGACCTGGTCCGATTTCTTCCGGGCCGTCGAGCGGGAGGGTGGTCTCGCGGAGCTCAGCCTCGAGCCAGAGCGTCTCCAGTGGGTCGAGGGGACGGGGGCCGCCCGCCTTCGCCTTGCCGACGTTACCGCCGACAAAGAGGGAGACGGCTGGATCGTCCGCGGCGAACTCGGGCAGGAGGGGGAACCGCTCATTCTGCATGTCCCGCTGCGGGTCGAGACGGCCTCGGATCCGGTCGATGAGACCGTTGTGATCAGTGGGGGAGCGACGCCGTTCGAGATCAGGGTGCCCGTCAAGCCGACCGCGCTCATCGTCGATCCCGGCTATGACCTGTTCAGAAGACTCTACGAAGAGGAGATGGAATCGACCCTGAGCCTCGTGCTCAGCGACGAGGATCCGCTCTTTCTCCTCGAGGCGGGTCTGCCCGCCGATCTCGAACAGGCCTACCGCGATTTCGCGAACTCCTGGGTCGAGGGGGAGGCCCGCATCCTGCCCGCCGCCGAGCGGGATGAGAGCGAACGGACGCTCGTCTGGCTGGGAACGCGGCCACCCGCTTTCCGCGATCCGCCGGCCGAATTGACGCTGACCCCCTTCTTCACCATGTTTCAGGGGGAGCGTTTCGAGCCCGATTCCAACGCGATCGTCTACACGGGCAAACGGGGCGATGGCAGGGGCTTCATGGCCCTGCTCGCGAATAACCAGGCCGAGGTGCGAGCCGTCGCCAGCAAGGTGCCCCACTACGGCAAATACAGCTACCTGGCCTTCACCAAGGGCCGCAACCGCGTGAAGGGTAATTGGGAGGCGGCCGCCGGGCCGCTCCGTCACGATCTGGACTGAGGCCGTCAGATGGGTCATACTTAAGAATGCCCGGCGTCAAACGTGTCGCATTTAGCCTACTGTGCCTGCTCGCTTGCGCAACTGTCGCGGGCTGCGGTGCCGCTCGCGGTCCAACCCTGGACCCCGAC
>PJEL010003551.1_pt1 | contig 13253 bp, 7 predicted proteins | sample 1853271 | NCBI WGS metagenome assembly PJEL01 (sample SAMN08108733, study PRJNA415343) | Invertebrate metagenome, whole genome shotgun sequencing project. | host: Globobulimina | place: Sweden: Gullmar Fjord | collected 2015-08 | reverse complement strand
TTTTGGATTTTTTTTTGGATTTTTTCTTGCTTGCGTTTTCACACACACCAACAACAACCACACCAACATACATACTACATACATACTACATACAGGGTGATAATGATCCAGTGGATGTTGTGGAGATTGGATCGGCGACCTGTGAGATGGGTGGTATCTATGAGGTGAAACCGGTGGGTGTGTATGCCATGCTGGATGATGGCGAGGTTGATTGGAAGGTGATTGCTATTAGAACAGATGATCCAAAGGCATCTTCTATTCATGATGTTGAGGATGTTGAGAGAGAGTTTCCAGGGGAATTGGGAAAGATTATGGAATGGTTTAGAGACTATAAGATTCCAGATGGAAAGCCAGCCAATGCATTTGGATATGACAGTGCGTGCCTGAACAAAGAGTTTGCCATGCATGTGATTCAAGAGACGCATGGATTTTATACCAAGCTCAAGTCTGGAGAGAGAGACAACTCTGAAGGATTGTCCCTGATTTAGTAGTGTTTGTTTGTCAGAGTTGATTTCATGTAATTTTTCACACACACACACGCACGCACGGTTTCTTATAGAGTTTGTACGGCTTGAAAATAATATTGATGAAAAATACTACGAATAGTACGTAGTATCAATGGAGTGGTAGACGAACGAACGTCCAGGTAGTAGATAGATACTTTTTCTGTTGATTGATTCGTCACGACCTACCTGACGACGATTGACATTCAACCGCCATGATTCATACTACTACAAACGGTGTCATCGGCACTCCTGGTGGCATGAGTGCTTGGGCTCGAGTATCGTATGTGATCTCTATACTGCAAATGTGTCGTGTCGTGTCGTGTCGTATGATGGTGTCTGTGACAATGACAATGTAGGAGGCAAGGGGGTGTTGAGCTTGGGAATCACGTCTCTCTGGAGGAAGCTCAGGAATTGCAACGTCGTGTGCATGAACTGGAATCACAGGTATGTATACTGCTGGTGGTGGTGGCGGTGGGTAGAGTGAGGTGATGATGATGATGTTCACAATGTATGTGGTTGTTGCAGTTGGAAGAGAGTGAAAAGAATTATGCAGATATACACAAGGCGTGGACGGATGCGTCTCGATATTATTCAAAGATGGAAGAAGAAGTACAGACAGCACATGAAAACTATCTCAAAGAGAAGGATTGGTTTGATACGTCATTGAAGGAAAAACACGAGAGGATACAAAAACTTGAAGAGTCGTTGGAAACCTCAATGTCTGATGCCGATAGATTGACACGGATTGTGTCGAATTATGAAAAAGAGTTGTTCAAGCTGAAAAAGGATGGAACCAAGGTGAGTGATTTGGAGAATACGGTGTCTGAACTGGAGAGTGCTTTACAAGAGGCAAGGAAAGAGGGCAAGGAACGTTTGGCCATGTGTGAAAAAATGGAAGAGGAGGCAAATATGATGATTGCTCAGGCAGAGGAAGCTCTTGGGAATATTATACGGGAAAAGGAGGCTTTGCAGGAGAGGGAAGAGGAGGTTGCCGCCGAGAAGAAGGCATGTGAAGAATTAGTCAAAGAGCTGGAAAAGTCACATGCTGAGAACGTACCAAAGACATCTACTACTGCTAGAACTATAAAGGGAGAGACTCGAGGTGAACGTGTACAGAGTAAGACGACTCGAGGGGCAACAGCCACAAAGAAGAAGGATGAGAAGGAGATGGAGGACAACAGCAACAACAACAAGAAGAAGAAGAACAACAAGGAGACAATTTCTACAGAGAAGAGCAAGGCTCGGTCTCCACGAGCACAACCTCAGCAGAAAAAGACTGCTGCCCCTTCTCCCAAGTCCAAAGATGCTACTGGAAAGAAAAAGGTGGAAACCAAAACCAGTGTCAAGCAGAAGCGCACAAAGAAGGCTCCATCAGTACAGAAGACTACAACGACCAAGGCGACGAAAAAGAAAGAGGTTACTCCCGCTGTTTCTGAAACTGCTTCAACGAGAACACGATCTGGTAGAACAGTAAAACGAAAAACGTTTGCTGATGACTAGTGAATTCACTAGACCCCCCTTTGAAGGGTGAGATTTTCAAACATTGACTGGTTTTAAGGGGTGATCCATGCCTCGTATGGGCCATTATTATTCGATTATAAACGCAGTATTGTATTATTATAATCTGTATAAAGACTATATAGTACTGACCTGGACCTGTTGCATGTCAGGCTCAATTGAAGAAACTGCCATGCAGTTACAACCAGCTGAGGAGGCATTACTTCGATGTAGTATACAGAATTGGTACCATATGTTCCATAAACATACGTTCAAGACACGTATTGTACGCATACCAGGATCTGTAGCCTCTTGGCTTGTAGAAGATGGCATTGTTCTACCTGACGTTGAAAGAGCGGTATGTGAACGCACAATGAGTAAAGATCATTGCATGTATAATAGAATGTGGTACTATTTCTATGCAGTTTCCTACAAGGGGTGAGGGCGTGATGGGAGAGGAATCGTCAGACTGGAGCAGTAGTTCTGAGCAGGGTGATTGTGAAGATGATGCAGACGCACTTTCCCGTCCTCCTGAAGAGTTGTCTTCCATGTATAGATCTCTTGAAGAGATGATTGAGGAATTAGGTGGCCGTGTGGTACCCAAAATGCAATGGAGTTGTCCCAAAGACGCTGCATGGATTCTTCCAAATAACACAATACAATGCTCCACTCCAGATGAAGTCTTTATGCTTCTGAAGAGCTCTGACCGAATTGTACACGATATAGAAACATTGAATAGTATTATAGAGTCAAACGAATCTCCCAGGAGCCCATTAGCTGACGAAATAGAGCCAGATAGAGAGAGTGACTCGAGTCAAGACAATGCTGGTATTCCCGAGCGTTCTCACGTGATTGCGCTGCGCAAGTGGTATGACTTAAAACCAGGTCGTGATTTTAGGTGCTTTGTCAAGGAAAACATGCTTGTCGCTGTCTGTCAGAGAGATGTCAGTATGAAGTACATGCACCTGCTTGGATCTTCTAACAAAGAGAGTATCCTAAATAGAATACAAGGCTTGTACGATCAAGCTATACACAAACGATTCAGTCTTGAGAACTTTATTTTTGACTGCTATGTTCCAGAAGCAGAGACGGCATCTGTCAGAATCATTGATTTCACTCCAGATAACATTGATACCACCAACCCTCTGCTCTTCTCCTGGGAAGATGTTGATCAATGCCATAAAATCAGGAAACAGCATCCATCTACACCAGAATTTAGATGCATTGAACAGGATATTCCTCTGAAACCTGAATCTGCATTGTATGGAGTCCCTTATGACTTTGTTGATTCAAGTCAAGGAAGTGCTTTGAACAATTTGCTCGAACAGGCTCGATCTGCAGGAATATAAAATAAATAAAACTTTATATTCCATGTGTCATACATGCGGTTTACTACTCAGGGAAGGACGTGCTTGGGGTTGCTACGGCATGGCTGTCTTCTAGACATGTCAAAAGTAGAGTCCCTGGCAGCTCCATGGCCTTGTATCTCATGGGTCCACCATCAATCTAGTACATCAACTATAGTCTATACAAAACGACATAGATTCACTCAAGAGGATGTTACGGTATTTTGTTCATTGACTGGAGATGTGAATGCCATTCACACGAGTCCACGGGCTGCTCAATTGGCAGGGTTTCCTGGTCCAATAGTTCCAGGGATGTTGTTAGCATCTTTATTTCCATCTATTATAAGTTCATATTTCCCAGGAGCTATATATATGGGACAGACCCTTAAGTTCCGACACCATGTGCTTGTTGGAGAGGAGCTTGAGGCACGGGTTGAGATGATTTCTAAGAAACAAATGAATGGAGAACAAGGTAAAGATGATCATGTGCTTGTCGATAGGAAGTTTAACACGACCGTGATTGATTTCAAGACCTCCAAGGTATTAGTTGATGGTGTTGCACTTGCACGAATCAGCAAACCCGGATGAGTACTTAGTTGCAGTGTGTACCTTGGTTTACTCCAGCCACAAGTATGGCATAGTCTGCCATACAAACTATCTGCTGTTTCTACAAGAAACGTGGCAAAACACGACGACGAGAGGAGGGAGGCCTTGACCAACTCTTTGTAAAACAAGAAAACTTTACAAAATATGAAGTTTATTCATCCATCTCCAATCCCGGGATGTACAACAATTGAACATCAAAAATCACAGGACTTTCTGGTGGTACTCGTGGCCTTCCTGGTCCAGCAGGGAGTCCTTTTGGAAAACTGAGTGGCCCAGGAACATAAATTCTCCTGATGCCACCAACTCTCATTGTCTTCAATCCTTCATCCAAACCTGCAACAACTTGTCCAGTTCCCACACGAATATCGTATGGTGTACCCTTCTCCAAACTATTAGAAATAATACGACCTTCAGGGGTCATCAGAATATAATGAAGGACCACCTGGTATCCTATGGGTGGGGCTGGACCACCACCAACCTTGATATCCTGGAATGACAAACCAGATGGAAGCGTGACACGCTCCTTGGTCGACAAATCGGATACACAAGCATCATTACACAATACATTTGGTGCCTCATCATCATCTGCATTCGCAGCCTTTGGGAAACTCGAGAGCAGTGCTGCTGTGGAGAGAAGAGAGAGGCACTGCTCTCTTCTGCTCATCTGTCCTTCTTTCAACGAATGTTGGCGATCAGATGATGATGAATTGCAAACAGTAAGAGGGAATGATCTCCTATTCGCACTTTTCATCTGTCGGACAGGCACGGTACCTGAGGCAGCTTGCAACGTTATCGACATGGCCTTTACGTCCCAAACACACTGATTCGATCGATATCCTTTGATTAGTGTCTTTGAATCAATTCGTATATAAAAATGCTTTTGTGGCGAGATCGGGATATGTGAACTTCCAAGTCCAAAATTATGGACAGAAGATGTGCAAAAGATTTGGAGATTTTGTTACAATCGAATGTCTTTTCACGCGGTGGTGTCCAATGTATCAAAACACACTACTGTTACTCTTACTACTAGAATGGCTACTCCTGAGGTGTTGAAGTTGCTGCACTACTGGACTGTTGCTGTTTCTCCGTCATCCTTCTGTATGCTTCCCGTCTCTTTGCTTCTTGACGAGCAGCATGATCTCTGCGAATTGCTCGAATTTTAGTACAGTGGGGAACAGGGCAATTTGATTGCGTGCAAAGTTTTGAATGCATGTTGATGTACATCAAAATCCTGCGGCAATGTCCACAACCCTTGTTAAATCCAGTCTGACATTCCTTGAAATGCCTGTACAAATTCTTGAGTTTTGCACAGTTTCCATTTCGACATTCCGGAGAATTACAGGCAGCTGCATGCACTACAAGATGCATTAGCATTTTCATGTGAGCCTCGCGTCTCTTCTTCTCTTCCATTGAAAGTCTCATCTGTGTCTCATCAAACTTCTTCTGGTCTGGTGCCGTGAGAGGATGTGGGTGTGATACGTTTGGATTGCTGTGACACCTTCTGCACATGTCAAAGTCTGGACATTTGGAGCACCTATATCCTTCTCCAGGAGGAACTTCACCCTGGCATATATTGCACGATGCAGAGAAGGCTGGTTTGGCAGGATTGTGCAAATGATACAAACTCATCATTGATGAATGCCGAGCTCTCCTCAAGCTGTCAAACTGATAATGATTACCCTGACACAGCGAAAGGAATTGCTGTCGGGTATCGAAAAATTCACTATCCATGTCAGGATCTTCATCAATATTTGGGGGAATAATGGGACATGCTTCCTCTACCAAATCCTTCAACTCAATGCCCTGAGGGAGGCCAAGAGGCTTCTCATCAAGCTTGCCTTCTTCTCTTTCATAGCAATTTTGACACAGTTGGAACCTTGTCATGCTGACTGGTTTAGATGTCGAGCTTCCTGGATTGTCCAATGCAATGCCATCAAACACATTCTCACTCTTCACCATCACCTTTTGAGGTGGGTTAGGATGGTAATATCTATTAGCTCCATTGATATACACCCGGCAATGTGAACACGATTCATACAGATGTGCCACGATGAAATCTGCCTTCATCTTGTTCATATCTGAATACTCTGCAAGTTTGGCTAGGATAACTTGGCCAAGGCCCGCCCCCTCTGGAACCTGTAAACGTTTCTCTTTCTTCTTATTGCGCCCATTTCCGAGTGGATCTGATGGATCGTCCTGTGCAAGATACTTTTCGGCTTCACCAGGCCAGTAATCACCTGCTAAATATGGCAGGTCAGTAACTGATGGCTGTTTGATACGATGGTCCTTTCCTCCCTCAAAAAACGTGTCAACCATGTTTGAAATGTACACAACTGTGTGTTCTTCTTCAGATCTTCTCAGCATTGTCAAGTACCACTCTCGCAATCTATCTGAGCGCGGGACCTTTTGCCTACCTGGGTGACAATAAAAGATGTAGTCATCCCCAGCAAGAGGAGGACATGCCCAAATATACATGGCACAGAAACCTCTCTTTTTGACATCTTCCAAGTACCCCATCAAAATTTCATGGTAAATATATGTACGCATTGCGACTCCCATGCCAGTTGCTGCCACACTCTCTGGTCTGAAATATTTGACAGAGTCTAAATAGGAGAGATAGACTGTCCTGTTATTGGGCGCCGGGCAATTATCGCCATATTCTTGCACATACAGACAGTATAGACACATGTCTACACCATCGATATTCTGGAATAGAAAAATTACCTTTTGTTTGTACAGGTATGCATCTGCTCTGCCATCTGTGCAGAATTCCTTGGCAAACCTTGGAGTGACCTCCACCTTCTTTTCAACATTATTCACAACTCGTACGATCAATTCAGGATAATCTTCCACTTCAGAAACATCCTTGCCAAGTTCTTCTGCCCTCTTGACCTTTTCTTTCGCCATTGCTTGGGACAGTCTTTCTTCCAAAATATCCGACAGACGGCATTTTGGCAGCTCTTTTGCTGTAAGCATGGCTTGTGGTCTTGTATCCGGCACTTTTCTCTTCCCTGTCTTTAGAGCAGACAATAAACATTCAGGACAAATGAAGCCTCTACTATCATCGTTGTTTCCTTTATTGAACAACCCACATATTTGGTGCACCCAGCTTTCACATATGTCACATTGTACCCATGGTTCTTCAGACACTGCATCGTTCTTTTTCTTTGCCAAGTCTTGTTTTGCAATAGTAAAAGAATCCAACATCAGATTTTTCCCTGCACTGGCGTAGCAGGAGTGACACCATGTAGCCCTGACATCACAGTCAGGAGGAGAGGCATAGTAAGCCTGGTTCCTCTTAATTTTCAGCCCACAGCAATAACAGTAGAGCGCTTGGGGTTCAAAAAGAAGTCTATTATGATTGCATAGCTTGCACTGAGATTCTTCTTCAACCAATGGCATCATGCCATCCAGCATTGCTACATTGGATTTTTTGCTTGCTGCTGGATGTTTTACCACTGCATCAGAAAGTGTGAGCATTGCAATATGCTTTTCCAATTCCTCTATAGTAAAGTATTCTGTAAGAGATGTTCCCATATTGTCATTTGACAACAACTGCGCCCTTCTTTCTGTATCAATAACTGGATTTGATAAATCATTAGTAGAACCATACTGTGCCCTAATTGAATTTCTCTCTGCCAAATGGGCTCTACGGATACGCATTTGCTGCAACTGATGTTGCTGTTGCTGCTCAGTCAATCCACTCTCTGCTAGCTTCTTTACCCTGATAGCCTCTCTCTGTGCTGTGACAAACTTTTTGACTGGAGTACACACTGGGCATTTTGAGCTTCTACACCGTTGGTGATGATGCAACAGTGTCCTCGATGGATGACATCTTGGATACTTGCAGTTTTCATCCTTGCACTTGATTAAATGATTCCAGAGTTCCTTTGCTAGAGCACATGTCTCCTTATACTGGCATTCACCAGGTGGTAATGTGCATTTAGCACAATGGCGCAAGAAAAGCAACCATCTCTGCTGCTTTGTGATCTGTGATTTTCGAACTTCAGGATCCTGAGCAGATTGGCCACCTGAAGGATTCAATATATCATCCAATCCACTTTTCTGAGAAAGTTCAGATGCCTTGTCAGACTCAACAGGAACCATTTGAGATACTCTACTTGTTTGCACAGGAACCATTTGCTGCTCTGGTCGAGGTTGCGGAAGATATACGTTATGAGATGCTGAACTAATACCATTAGGCACTGACGAGATACCTAGAGATTGGGTTGTTTGAGAAACCCCCGTGTTGGTGCTACCTCGAAGTAGTACTGGAGCACCATTACTCATATATTGTCCTACAACTTGCTGATTGCTGGACATCGTTCCAGGCAGCGGCGAATATACAGTGTTGCGCTGCAAACCAGAATTCTGTGGCGCAATTACATTTCCCATGGGAACCTGATATTGGGCTGGCATCCCACTATAGATGTTCTCCTGAGGATGCGTATATGGCCCTGGGGCATACATATGCTGCTGCTGGATTTGACTACTATAGACATAGCCTGTAGGAGCGCCAGACATTTGTTGCATGTTGACAAACTGACCTGTCGCAGGGCGCTGAGCAGTGCTCATCACTGGATTCATAGGCATTCCTGGATTCACAGGCATTCCTCCCATCTGCACAGGCTGTCCTGATGCAACTCTAATTTGCTGGTTACTACTACTAGGCTCCTCACGTGTTCTTTTCATAGGTCTTTTAATTTTACTGAAATTATCTATTAGCGCAGATTCACTCAAATATTGATCCTACACAAGGACATATCAAGTCAAACATGCATACAAAGTCAGCAAATGTCACATACAACGCACTTTTCCCTCTGCTTTGTGAAACCAAGCATTCTCAACTCGTCGAGCTAATATCACAAGCTGGTCCTTCAATTTAGCATCGATGGTTTTCGGGTACTTTTGCTTCAGCAGGTTATACAGCACTGCAATTCTATGAGCCCTTTCCTCTCTTGATACTTGTGACCTCCAGGTATCAGTCGCATCCCTGGCAGGATTCTGGATCGGAAATCCAGCTATTTCGTCATGTTTACCAGGCGGATTTGGCATGCGAGGAACAGGTGGCTGGGCAACATAAGTGTTCACCATGTCAACCTTGGTCTCAACAGGTTCTGGTTTAATATCAACTCCAAACGAGGGCAGGTCAACTGCACTCTTCTCGTCAAACATTTCTCCTTGTTTTATCACACCACTTGTCGTAGGATCCTGTTTGAACTCTGGTGTCTCCTGACCCAACCGTTCATCAGTCAACTCCGACTTCACCAGTTCATGTGGGTTCCCTGGAGGCAAACCAGCAATTGTATCATCGATTTTATTATCCATCGTATCGTTATCATGTACTCACGGGTGATCTGTAGCCTGCGCAGAACCGCTATGCCGATTCGTTCCACGCTCGTACGAACTCCAGATACCCGGCACTATCGCAATTTGACAGCTATCTAACGCATTCAATTAGCTCAAAGATATCATATATTGCTTTCTCTACTACTATATGTACTAGATTCCCTCAGATTCACTTAGCCTGGCAGAACCCGCTCTCAGCATTGGCGTTTGTCTCGCGACGGGCACAAAACTCCTGTATATGATAGGAAACCACTCGGTTATGAATATAATCAATATAAAAATGTAATACATGGCATGTTTACTCGTCGCTGTCGATTTATCAGGACGATTTATCCGGAAGCGTCTGTGGGAGAGTCTGAACCTACCTCGACTCGAAGAAATATGTGCTGCATTGGCTGTTCGACACTGATAAAAGAATAAATGGTTTGATCAATGGGACACGTATGAAGGGGAATATGTTTGTCGCACTTCTGATCAGCGAGCTGTCTGAATTTCCAGTATTGAAGGATAGATCAACAGCATTTTTTTCCTACAACTTGTTTGCTCTTTGAGCGTCTATATACATACATAAACGTGTATACATGGATATCAGGTGCACTTTTTCAATGAAGACAGTTCCTTTTCGAGAGCATCTACTCTTCCTTGTGCTGCCAAGAGTTCCTGAACCTGTTGTGCGGCGTCATTGACCTCTGTTGCCATTTGATTTCTGAGCTTGGCCAGGGTCTCATCCCTTGATTTGATGCTTGCCTTGAGCGATGTCACTTCTTGTCTCAGATATGACACAGTATCTTCAGCGTCTCGTAATTTTTGAGAAATATTCCTGACATGTGCCTCCTTACCCAAAGGTCCAGCGTTCGCCTCGTGGGTCATGGCGGATTGCTTTTCTGCATCCATGGCCTCTTCCAACTCTTTGATACGAGCCTGAAGAGCTGCACGTTCCTTGTTGAAAGCATACTCATTCACAGCGCGGCCGTTCAACATGCTACATTTGTTCTTGTAGCCTTCCAGTTCTTCCTCTATATCTGACATTGTAGCCTTTGATGCTTCAAGCTCTTGCTGAATTGCATAGATTTGTGCCTCCGAGTCATCCCGGACCATTTGTAACTCCTCCTGAAGACGTATGATTGATGCTCGAAGCTCAGATTCTGATTCCTCGGATATTGCAAGTTGCTTTGACTTTTCCCTCAATTGAGACTCTGCCATGCGTTGATCAAGCTGTGCAGACGCAAGGGCAGCTTGAAGGGACTTTTGCTCCTTCTCCATGACATTATATTGGTTGGATTTCCCTTCAATTTCTCTATGTAAATCATCTACTTGATTTTCGAGGACACTGATTGTAGTAACCCGGACATCCAAGTCTTGCTTGTGAGTCTCAAGAGATTCCTGCAGTTCAGATATGGTACGGCAGCCTTTGTCATAGTCCCGTTGTAATACTTCAAGTCTATCGTTCTGATCTTCCACTTGTTTTGAATACATATCCCGCTCTCGAGAAGCGTGGTCAAGGCTTTGTTCTAGAGTACTGATAGTTGTAGATGCACTCTCCAACTCCTTCTGAAGCAGGCAAGCAGATGTTGCAGCTTCCGCAATCTTATTCTTGGCCCTCGTATATGATTCTGCGTGGTTTCTTGTTTCCTCTTGAAGGGAATCTTCGAGTCGTCTAACGTGCTCAGTGAGTTCTGATTCTGTGTTCCAGCCATGCACAAGACTTTGCAACAGCACAGCATATGCATCATACCAATCATCTCGTTCTGTTTTCAAGACCCTGCATTCACGCGTGCGCTCTTCCACCACTGAATCAAGGTCTCCTGCATGTCTACATAAAGCTTCATATTCTGAAATTTTCGTCGCCTGCTGATTCGAAACAACCCTCAAGTCATCAAGCTCTGACTCTAGCATCTCAACACGTGCATGCTCCTCTGGCATCCTAGGGATTCTCGTCTCTCTCTTCTTTTCAGCCGTCCGGAGAATCTCTTTCGATGCAACTGCCTCTGCTTGTAACATACGGATCTCTTCTTCTGCCTTTTCAGCCCTTGAACACTCTGCAACTACTTGTGCCCGGAGCTGGTCCAGATCTTCAGCAGGCACCATGGAGGCACCATCTACATGCATTGTGGCAGCATACTGCTCTATAGTCCTTTGTAGGCGGATATTCTCCAATGCAAATCTCTTCACATCTGGATGGGACTCAATCTTTTCTTTCAATAGCGCAATTTCACTCTGCAACGCCACAATGTCTTCATGTGTCGTCCTTCTCTGTGATTGAGTGATTCTGCTTTCCTTGAGACGTAGCATCATCTTTGTTCGTTGTAAATCTGCCTCTTTGGCATCATTAAGGCTCTGCAAGGCATGTATTTCCTCCTGCAGCGATGTCACACGCGAGCATATGCGTTCTTCGCGAGCCAGAGCTGCCATGAGAGCCTTGTGCTCATCACGTTCAGCAGGAGCAGGGACCTGTTGTTGCAGTGCCCTGTCGAGTTCCTGGCGAAGGCGATTTACTTCTTTTTGTAATGATTCTGTATCTCCAACAGCATCTTGGTGAATGACAGCCTTGTTCTTGATCCGTTTCACATTGTCTGCAAACCTAAGAGTGCTCAGGGTCTCAAATGCATTCAAGGATGCTGGGCTAATAGTCGCCAGTAACACTGTCTTGGCACTTCCACCAAGAGCATCTTGAAGAAGGAACGTCAGTTTGGAGTCTCTGTATGGCACATGACGTTGCTTTCCTTGCTGGACGTCGACAAGACTCATGATGACATGTCCAAGAGCAGACAATGATTTGTTAATGTTTGAGGCTTCTTTCAATCTCTCACCAGCAGCCCCAGATACCTTTTGCCTTTCACTACCTGCAAGATCTACAAGATGCAGTTGAGAACGAAGGATTGTTGTCATACTGTCATCTCGGGATCTTGTTATTTTCTGCTCAATCATGGCGGTGAAAACAGAGTGTGATCGAGATGATCTTTCATTTGCCATTGTCTCTTCCACCCTTCTATTTGACATGCCAAGAGAAAGCACACGATCAATATCCTCCATTGAATGAACAGTATGCCATTCAACACCTTCAACGAAAACTCCTCGAACTGGATCGTCTCGAATCACAAGGGAGCCACGTTCCATGTGTGTCAGGTCTGACACAGCCTCATTATAAATCTCAATAAAAGAGCATTTCACTGAATACTCCATCCTACCCCCCTGACCAAAACATTCCTCTTCTTTGAGCTTCATTTCTGCAAAAAGATCTTCAAATGATCGCTGAATAATCCCCCGATTGGACTGATTTCCATCACAGTCACCCATCATCGAGAAGGTTTTCCCAGAACCAGTCTGTCCATACGCTAGCAGACATCCATTGAACCCTTTCAGGCAATTCAATACAACACCTTTTCCGGAAACCTCGTATACATCCTGCTGGTTCCTCTCCTGGCTCAGGATTGTATCAAAACTAAACATCTGGCTTTCCCCACCTCCAGACGACTGAAGAACCAGTGTGTCATGCCCATCACCACCGGGTCCCTGAGCACACACAGTCACACCAACCTTGTGTTCTTTATCATTCTTGGGCCTCACTCGCACCACCACGCGAATGGACGAACCACCGTCGACAGGCAAGCCACCTCCATGAGCTGGGATCACATCTTCCGACGATCGGAACAATCGAGCAGGACTCGCGACCAAACCGACTAATTTACTACTACTTTTTTTCGACTCTCCATACGGAGTGGATCGTACTTTGCCACCAGAAAATGGAAACAATTTCTTAACCGTTCCTCCTCCATGCGATTGATCTCCCACCGTAGTCTTCCTAGGAGTCTTCTTATTTGATGAAGAAGAATGTATTTTACCAAGCATACTCCCTAGAAATGTCGAATGTTTCTTCTTGACGTCGCCATGACCTGGGTCAGGACAGGACCGAGTCGTTGGCATCTCGTTGGAACAAATGTCTCTGTCT
>PJEL010003549.1_pt1 | contig 13257 bp, 9 predicted proteins | sample 1853271 | NCBI WGS metagenome assembly PJEL01 (sample SAMN08108733, study PRJNA415343) | Invertebrate metagenome, whole genome shotgun sequencing project. | host: Globobulimina | place: Sweden: Gullmar Fjord | collected 2015-08 | reverse complement strand
GATGAAGAATCTGCAGAAACGTTCGGTAATAATACTTTGATAGAATAATAAATCATATTTTATCTAAATTTTATCATTATTACCATTGAGAGGTGGCATATTTCAATACGTTGACCACGGCCCTTGCTAGAAAACGGCGATGTATGTATAATTATTACCACCAGTACCAGAAAAGTAGAATTGTGGTGTTTCAAAATGAAATTTTTAGTGATTAAACTTTTGATCGCTGGAGTCTTTGCACTTTGCTCTGGGGTAGGTGAAGGGAGTGGCGTCTGGAAAGACAGCGGTGGCAGTGGGACTGAAACACAGGGATCCTTAGTGAAAGCATGCATTACTTCCAATGATTCAATAGTACCTTGGGATGTACCACCATATGGGAAAGTATACTTCACACCTGTAAAGAATGTATACACGTGCCTTGATACTGTTACCCTTCCAAAGGAGTACGGGGTGGAGACTGTGATGGCCTACGACCACTTATTGGAAGCGGGATATGCGTACTACTTTTACGCAGATGATATACTCAAGACACCCACAGAAAATCCAAGGAAGTTGATGATTCACAATGGAACATTTGGTGGCCAGGTGAATCACAAGAAAGAATTCCAGCAGCTGATCTCTGAGGTGCAAACATCTGGAAAGGCTACTGGGATGCTTGCCTATAAGATCAACGATGTGTTGCTTCGCGGCCGCGATGCGCATACGTCGCTTCTGGCTCTTCCTGATACAGTTGCATTCTATGATGAGAATTTTAATCCCGAAGATTCACATTGGCCTGGAAGGTGGTCTCTAGAGAAGTTAGAGAATGGGACAGTAAAGGTAATTTCTATTAATGATGACTTGCAAAAGACGGTGGTATCGATCAATGGCGAGGAGCCACTATCTTTCCTGAAAAATTTTACTCTGACGACAGGACTGGGGAATGCTGTTCAGTTTAAATCAGCAGGCGTGAGGCTGAATAATTTCCTGGATTCATTTGCCAATTCCAAAACGAGCACAGGGATTGTATGGATGTCCGCAGGCGGCACTGGAGATTTTAGCAAACTTCCCGATAAACTTGTGCTTACATATGAAGATGGATCTAGTGACACATTATTGGTTTTAATTACTGTGCCAGAGGCTTTCATTGATGTACCTCCCAATAATATATCAGACATCATTATATCAAACAGGTTTGCTTCTTTCAAAATATATGAGGACACCCTGAGAAACATGACATCTACTAAGAAGAGAAAGAGAAGTAGTTTTGCATCCAGCAGCCTAGAGTTCGTTGATTTTAGAGAGGGCAGCGGGGCACCATATTCTTCCTTTGCCATACTTGAAGATGCCATGGTTTGGAAACTGCCAACATTTGAATCACCAATTTGGGAACCATCCCATAGAAAACAAGTAGAATTTTGGAACAATATGGTGAATGAGGCAAACAAGAAGAATATCACAGAGTTAATCATTGACATATCTGATAACAGTGGAGGCTATAGTGATAATGCTTGGAGAAACTTGGCTTTGCTCTATCAGGGTGTCAATCCGGGGGACATTGTTCACAATTTTACCGTTAGAGTGACAGATGAAATGGTCAGCATGAATGCGGCATGGAATGCTTCCCAAGATATATGGAATTCTCTTTTGTCTAGTGATGCCATTGCCAGCAAGGTTGTTGCAGAGCTAAAAAGCCTTTCCCTTGATGAGATCAAAGAATCATTTAAGCCTCTGAAAGCTCTTTCGAAATTTGACAAATCTGTTACAACCAAAAATAGTCCGTTGTGGTTCAAGACAGACTCTGCACTGCGTGAGTCAGTCATCGATATAATCGAATTCATTGAGAAGAATGGACTGACCAAGGTTCCTGATTCAAAGGTCAAGGCTTTTTTGTATGGCTTGAGTGACGTGATTATTCCTCCCAAGTTTTGTGAGAAGAATCCATCCATCAATTGCACTGCTTTGGATCCTGTATGGACAACCGAGTTGAATCAGGGTGGGACACTGGTCAACGCTACAGTTCCTCTTGTTGCTGGCTCTTATTTCAAGATTGATGAGTATGTCAGTGATAACTTTGGAGTATTTAACCTTACTGGTGTCTTGCCCAGCCCCTTCAAGTCATATTATCTGCTTTCAAACTCGAAAGTTGTTGGTTCTTCTGCAAATATGTTTGAATCTGGCATGAGGTATTTGTCCCGTGTGTATGAGAAGACATATCCCAAAACCCTCACATTCTCTATGGGATGTTTTGGTGATGGATACGAATGCGAGATGACGCAATTCCAGGGATTGATTGATCAATCAGAAGGTTTAATCTCACGCATGTATGATGCTGCTCTTCCTCTCAAATCCCTGGTTGAGATTTTGGATCTCCTGCCTCGAGACCTTTTATCATCTGCCAACATCAGTGAGGCACAACTTGAGCTATTTCAAGAAAGTGTCTCATCTTTATATGAACTTTTGCCTACTCCACCTGTTCTAGGTGAGGGTTTCCCCCGCATTGCTTCATTTGCATTGCTCCCAGCTGGAGATACCAAGTTGACAATACCCCAGGAGTACTTTTCAAGGCCTGCTGACATCCATCTTTCCATTTGGACGAAGCCACGTGGTATGCGCCAGAATCCGGACAACTTGGCCACAATGGAAAAAGTATATAAACAAGTTCTTATCTCTGGCGCCGACATAGCCAAATGAAACAGTAGTATAACCTCTGAACGCTGTGGGCGACATTTTATTTTGACTTTTCTCATCTTGTCCTTCTCTCTTTCAACGCTTGTAATAGATACGGCCTTCCAGATCAAGATCCATTCCTACCTTTGTAGATCCGGACCAAAATGACAACTCGTATCTCCACGGCTGCATGTACAAGAAAGAGGATGTCCGCGACTTTGGATTCCAGTGGCCCAAAATCTTCAAAGCCCCTTGCTCTGGACCCACAGCCATCTTGGAAGCTTTTGGAAATCTCTTTGCAGTCACCCTTCTATGTATGGCCGTCACAGAAAATTATGCCTTTATTGCCTCTACCAGATGAGCAACAATCCAAGCATAATGCCATGATGATGTCATCTCCCCATCACAAACCATTCCCCACATCTCCCAATGGGACTCCCATCCGGGCTCGCCGAACCTGGAACTCGTACAAAATGTTTGCTGATCCACGCCAAGCAGATGTATCATTTTTGGAAATGCCAGAAGCATTAAATACCACAAGTAGCAGTAGAATACAGCGAGATACCAGTCAGAGTGGTAGATCAGCGACGCTCGAAGAAGGTCAAGAGACAGGCGGGGACGTATCCTTGTCTGACGAAAACGCGAGCCTGCTTCAAAAATCAAGCATAATGATGAAAGATGTTCCTCAGCAAACGCTGATGGCTGGGGCTTGCTTTTGCCTGGCGTCAGGTGGAATGGTACGGGAAATTTTGTTGACCTGCCTTGTTCTTCCTTCCTTGAAACATTTTGACAACGTGTGAGAATCTCCGCAAGGTTCCTACGGGTTACAAAATGATCCAGGATACCATCGATACTCGTCGTCAACCTTATGCGTGTATATATGTAGACGTTGTTGAACAAAGCTGCTCTGTCGAGTTTTGATTTCAAAGCTCCAGACTCTCTCTTGTTCTTCCAATGTGCTTTGTGTGTTATCTTGGTGCAATTCTTTAAGATGGCTGGATACATAAAGGTAGAGCCATTTAATTGGAATATTGTCAAAGTATGGTATCCTTCGAATATGATATTTGTGGGGATGATTGTCACTAGTTTTTGGGCCCTCAAGGACCTGGGTGTTGCTACAGTGACTATTTTGAAGAATGCGACAAATCTGATTGTTGTGTCATCAGAATACTTTTTGTACGGAAGGGTGTATAATAGTGGAATTTGGCTGACAATGGCGCTCATGGTTCTGTCCGGAGTGGTCGGAGGAATGACAGACTTGGCGTTCAGTGCTTCTGGGTATTTCTGGCAAATGGTCAATAGTGCCTTCACTGCAGCGAATATGTTATATCTCAAGGTTGTCATGGAAAAAGTGAAGAAATACACAAGTAATGGAGAGCGTTTGGATGAATTCTCCATGGTATTTTATAACAATTTGCTGTCTTTGCCATTAATCTTTGTGATGATGGTGATGCAAGGTGAACTATCCACCCTAGCTGATCAACCAGATTTGACAAACCCAGCATTTTTAATTGTTGCGTTTCTTTCAGGATTGGTAGCATTCGGTATTTCGTTCTCTGTGTTGTGGTTCTTGTCGACAACTACACCAACAACATTCAGTCTGGTTGGTTCTCTGAACAAAATCCCAGTATCTTTTATTGGGCTTATTCTCTTCGAGACCACCTGGTCTCTTCCAAACTTGTTAAGTATAGGTGTTGGTTTGGCTTCTGGTGTTGTATTTGTCATTGCAAAACAAAGAGCAAATGGATAAATTATTTTCTTTTGAATGCTTCTGTAATTTGTTTGGAATCAGGCTCTGTTTCAAATGTTTCCAAGAGATCATATCTCTCCCTAGGTGTCCCATCGTTTTCTTCTTTATAATCCACTCTCCGATATACTTCCCACAATCCTCCATGCACATACCGCAAGGCTCCCATGATTGGGTATGGGCCCATACCTATATAGAGAAGGCGAAAGTGATATGCAGGAATGAACTCTGAGATAAAATCCATCCTCTCCTGTCTTCCCCTCACGGACATGACCCCTCCCGATGACATAATATCAGCCAACTGAGGATTTATGAGAATGATGTCTTTCCCATCTGCTTCCTCCACCATTTCCGCAATCAGAGGAACCACGGAATTACCAGTTGTATTCTGTGGACTGATGATGACATATGCATCACATTCATCAATCTGATCTCTACCAAGCTGTCCAATAGCAACCTCATCTTCACCCCAGTCCATTTGATTCAGAATTCGTCTGACACCCGATAAAGCTAAAGGTGTTCCACAAAAGACCCCTTGTCCTAGTGATTGCTGTACACATACTTTACACCGCTTCCCTCTCGCTGACAGCATTGTTGTCAACTCCCTGACGCATTCTAACAGTGTTCCAACTCTATACACGTCGAAATTTTGGTTAAGCTCTGGGATGGTGCACTTGATTGACAGGAGATTTGGTGCTGTTGAGTCGTCCAGAGCCTTTTCCATTGCAGACACACAATCATTGTAGAACCAGTATCGAGTCTCCCGTGGATGTGGTATTGTATTAAGTCTTGTAGGTACTGCGTGGGTCTTCTGACGACATGTCCTCGATTGAGGCCTGCAAGAGACATGTGACATGTCCAGACAAGAGTTTGGGTGATGCATCACCCGTCGGGGATGCGACCGCAACAACATCATATCACGTGTTATGTTTGAAATTATAGTATTCAGAGCAACAGCGTGAGACTATTCATCTACCATCAGCACAGGCCATCTACATTTCTTTTTTTTCAAATTCGAGCAGTGTCGTTATCCAATGGAAGATGGTCCATTTTGCCTTGAACTGATGGCTACCCATCTCCTTCTGGATACTTTTTTTACATATATGAAATGTTTTGTACCATTTACAGGTTGGATAGAAAGACTTTGCTAACAAAGACCTGAGGCCCTCGTTGACTTGCGACATGTCTACCCTCGCAAGAATACAAACCACTGGGTCACATTCGAGGTCATTGAAATCTACAATATGTCTACATAGAGTATCTCATACTGCACCCACAATGGGTAGAATGCTGCAGAGTCGGAATGTCATCAGCTGCTCTGCAACAGGGAGGTGTCCTGCAGAGTCTCTGCAACATGGCTGTCTCGCATTGCTCATGAGCACGCTTCTCGTATTGACGCCAACACCCGTAATAGCAGCTGAAGAGGCTCCACCGCCACTAGATACAGCTGTCGATGTAGGTACTTCCGATACACCCACCACGTCTGGGGGAAAAGATGTGTCGCTTGCAGAGACAATCCAGTGGCTGAATTCTGTCACAGGAAGAGCAACAGATGAATTAAACGAGATACATCCTCCTCCACTGAAAGATTTAGTAGCAAATGCGGGGTCATCGAATGTTGTACAGGAAATAGAGGGGGTAACAAAGGTATTCGGCAACGTTGCCAGCGACCTCAAGGATGGGTTTGTTGGTCTCAAGGGAACAATTCAAAGCCTTGGGGGAGACCAAAATTCACAGTCACCACCTCCGGTGGAAGTAGAGCCAGTAGAGAATAAAACCACGACAACGGCAGCATAACTTACATGTATCTCTTCATTTATTTATTGTGTAACACGCACGACTGCATCTATGACCATGTTGCCAATGATGCATCCCATCCGACTGGAGCATGCTCGAGGGAGGGCTCTGCAGCTGTACGTGCACTTGCAAAAAAGTCTCTCACAGGAATATCCCTTGGGAACGCACCACCCTGTTCTTTATACTTTGAACCATCAAATTGAAGCTCCGAGCTCATTTTCTGTGACCGAATGTATTGAAACATATCCTCAAACGTAGGATTGCTGTCTGGCGCATGCTCTAGTGTTTTCAAAAATTGATACATGTGGTGGCTAAATTCATCAATCAAAAATGTCCCTACCCTTGCGTCACTATTCAAAGCATACGAACTTTGATCCCTTTTACTACTCGACGCTCCGGCCCATCCTCGTGCACCAATATTCTCATACATTGTGGATGCCTGGCATGTATCAAGAATCACAAACAGATTCTTAAATCTATCCACCAGTTTCATGTACTCTATAGCAGCACCCAGATCCGATGCCATCAATTCGCTTTGATCATGGAATTTTAAAAACGAATCACCTCCATGACCCGTAAGGTAGACGAGCACGTTGGATGAGGATGTAGATCCAAGCATCTGTCCCTGAGACACACCATACTCAGTGTTGCCAGTCAATACTCGAACCACATTGTCTGCAGTAACATCTTTATCCCGGTAATCAATCTCTACAGTATCACTGTATTCGTCTGCAGGCTCGAGGATGACATTATCTGGTCTATAAAACGTCTTCCCTGGCCTGTATGTTCTTGGATCACAAATGGCACAATCCGCTTGCATCAAAATAATTCTAGAGTCTGGAAGGCCCAGTCGCTTCAGAGAGTGATAGATGGCCATAGCATTGGCAGTATGTCTATAGTTCAACCAAAACTTGGACGCATTCACGATGACAGCCCACGTATCGTTGCTTCCAGTGAGATTCTGTGTTGCTCCAAGACAGGTTGACAAGAGAACACAGGCGAGAAGGAGAATAGCACCGAAACAGTTTCTCATATTTCCTTGACAGTATGATGATGTATTATATAAAATAGTATGCTACCGAGAACGGTGCTATCTCGTGGTCGATCGAATGTGGTCGTCTACCAACGGAATGTGATGCGATGACAACACAACAATCAACTATTCGTTCTCTATAGAAGACATGAACTATATACTATAAAAATAAATCATTGTAGATATATACAGTGAGATATGGCAACACGTGTAGATATTCAACCACATCTGTTTCATGCAGGTTTGGGTGTCTTCATGCAATCAGACACGATGCCACCATGTCATATAATACACACCATGGAGGTCATACAACGTCATTCTATACAATTTATATGTTTATATACAATTATGAAAGGTGATATGATGGGTGAAGAACCCAGAGATGGGCCAGAGTCATCGGTGGAGGGTGTCAGAGGTGAGACTCACGTGGAGAGGGAAACTGCCAAAAAAGATATCAACTATGCTCATGTACGGACTAATTGGACTACGTATCCTTTACATGGTTCATTTGAATGTGTCATGGTGTCGAAGAGTCAGGTTTTGGGTGGAAGTCTGACAGTACCCAGGCAACGGGCAGAACGGATTCTTGGGGTTTCTGATGCCAACATTCCGAGAGTCAGTCGAGCGGATACCTCACAACGTCTTGTTCGTGTGGAAGAACCATTCAAAAATCATGTCGTGGTACAACGTGTGAATATGGATGCCTGTGCTGTTATATGGGATGCAACATGCACCAGAGGATACCTGGTCAAGCTGAAGCACTACAAGTCACAACCCACTCAGGTTTTCCTTCATGGACTACATGCATGTTTTGAAGAACTCAAGGTCGAACCTTGGTCCGTCTTGTGTTTTGTCCCCACCGGTGTGGTGGGTCACTGCCAGCTTTTTGTCTGGCCTGCTGATCACCCTCACTATCAAGGGTTCCAGTCGTGCACTGTTCATCAGTGGAGCTTTATGAAATCTTCGTCAGAAAGAGATACGGTGGGAGACGAGGATACGAGTGCTGAACAGCACCCATTACCAGAACCTGGCGTCCTGGCTATTGAAACTGCTCAAGGTGGAGATGGTAGGACGAATGCCGTGGTTGTCAAGGACCACTTTCTTTCTCTATCAACCGAAGATATCAGCATAGTATCTCCTGCTCCATATCCTAAGAAATGGATGGATTCTTCCGGGAAGATGGGAAGATCCAAGAAAGGTCCTGACAGTTCAAGCCAGAAGAGGCAGTCTTCCGTGGGGAGTGCCAAGGACCGTTCCATCTCTACAATGCAGAAGCATCGCCGGGCTAGGAATCAAATCAAGGAAGATTCTGAGAATACTGGTGGTAGAAACCGTGGTCTTGTACAAGGAAGCCAGGCAACAGGGAGTAAGAACACATGTGCTCCACTCCAGCATTCTGATTCAAATATCCAGTCATTGACTGGAAAGAATGGTCCATCAGATGCTCATCGCACCAACCTCAGGAGAAGAATGCGCAAGGCAAGGCCAGTCCAAAGTCATACAGTCTAGTATGTATCAGCTCATATGCAACCCATGGGCAGGATCTTGTCCCATGCATATGGTATGGCATATCGGCTGTACGGATCGAAACACAGTTTCAATAATAATTCTATACTTTACATGTAAAAATCGTACCAAGGTGTGCATGTGCTAATACGAAGCCCTCGTGCATGTTGTCAGTAGATTGGTTGGAATGTCTGTGACATGCATTGACGAAACTCTTCTTCACCATGGATAGAAAGTGGAGATTGAATAGAGAGGCATTACAAAGTGTAGAATCAATCATAGAATTCCAGAGGAAATATATCGAGGAATGGAGAGATGGAGCAATCTTGGCATCCTTGACAGACTTGTATGCAGTCTACACTGTTCTTCATATTGAACGCAAGCTTTGGGAACTGAGATACAGCAGTGACTGCCAAGGATACTATTTTGTCACGTGTACACAGAATGAACACCAGTCGATTGTCGTTCCAGAGGGAGATGAAGACGTAGTCATGGTACAAGAGGAGGAAGAGAGTAAGAAGGATACCAAGGAGACTGTCTTTGCAAATACACCAGTATCATCACATGCCCGTCTAGATACAGTACATAAACAAATCTTAGTCCCAATAAGTAGTAGTTTCAACTCCCTCACCCCTCGGATGATACATACAATGTGTTCTCTTGGTCATGCATTAGCTCAACAGGTCATCATGTGTTTGGTAGATTCTCATGGAGTGGTCACCAGATGCTGTGTCTATGATTACATCCAAGCACCCTTGGAAGGTAGTGGGGAAGCTCTATTACACCCAGGATCTGTTGTAGAAAAAAAGCAAGAAGATCATCACCAGTGATGGTACTCTGACACTAGAGAAATTCTCCGAGTATATATTACTACTGTAGTACATAAACTAGGCATGAACGTATCTATCACACTCTCCCCGTGACCGGTCATGGTATCTTCATAGCTATGATATCAACACGTCGATAGCACACTAATGCTGCTACTTATGAAAAGTAAATTTTAGTTGGGTGCCCCCCTGCCCTACACACTGGGCACTGGGAAGTACAGGGACTGATCTGTGCACAATCCCCACAGACACAGCAATGTCCACAATTGATATATGCACATTCAGATACATTTGAGAAGCATACGATACACGAAGGCAATTGCTGATCTGCTGGCATGTGTTCATGTCGGAGCATCTCTTTTAGCTCTGAGACAATCTCTCCAAACTCTGGTCTCTCAGATGGATCAAAGGCAAGGCATTTTTCTGCAAGCTTTGTAAATTTTATGAATGTTTCTGTATGGGTTGGTTGTGGTCCAGGTAAATTCTCCAAATCCGGAATTGTGAGGCGTTGTTGATTCACAAGAATAGCATGGGGTATTGCATAATCTGCAATATCTGCCCATGGCATGCTCCAGGTTGCAAGCTCGTAAAGAACAGTGCCAAAACTGTATATATCAGATTTAGCAGTAAAAGGATTATTTCGCAGCATTTCTGGGGCCAACCACCTCGGTGTTGACGCTGCAATGGTTCCAGCAGAGTTCCTGCTCACCCCCAACGTTTTCCTGGTCATTCCCATGTCTGCTATCTTGGCTTGGTACCTATCGGTGATGAGAATATTTGCCGTTCTAAGATCACGATGATAATATCTTTTAACCTGGTGTAAGTATTTCATTCCTTCAGCAGTGTCTGCAGCAATCTGCAGACGGCATCTCCATGTCATTGTATGGCTGATATCTACATTGCTGTCACCACCAAGTGCGCATTTCTCCAGAAGATTACTCAACGACTCGGAGCAGAGCTCCAAGACAATGCATGGAGGATTCTCACAATATCCATAGTATGCTACAATGGAAGGGTGCCTCAGGGAGGACAATACCTGTACCTCTGCACGTAATATGTCTTGTGTGTCCAGGGACAGATTTGATGTCAACTGCTTGATGGCCACCTCCATTCCTCTCCATGTTCCCCGTCTCACAACACTGAAGGAACCACTTCCAATAACTCTATCTGCATCAATGCTAAGATCACTATACTTGATTGTATCATCTTGGTCAGTTTCATCAATCTGCTGCCGTGACATCTCCTCTGCCAGCCTTTCTTCTGCTTCTCTCTCTCGAAGGAGTTCAAGTATGGCATTTTTATTTTCATGATTGCGATCGCAGACCAAATCAATGACCGTCATCATTTGTATATCTCTTTTATGAAGTACTGACGCACCAGCTAGCAAAATGGCCTTGACAATATCCGTATCCCCTCGTTTGGATGCCAGCATTAATGCTGTCCATCTCTCATTCATTGTGCAACAGTCAATCATGTCAGCAGGCATATGTTCCAAGCACATGTAGACCATACCAATTGATCCATGTTCTGCAGCAAGCGTCAAAATAGTATCATCATTATCATCACGCACAGTTGCATCAGCTCCGGCATTCAAAAGAGATCTCACTGCTTCATCCTGGCCTGCCTGTATGGCAAACATGAGTGGTGTCCTCCCTGCAATATACTCTTCATTTACATCGGCGAGCTTGATCACAGCATTGAGCATCTCTACATCACCATGTTCTGCAGCGGATACCATAATATGGTTTCCAATAATAGAACAATCGGCCCCAGCATCCAGCAGGGCCAATATAATGTCCCTATGATTTTTCTCTACAGCATAGGCAAGTGCGGATTTGCCTCGAGTATCCTGTATATTGAAATTCACATGTGCTTTTAGTAAAATCTCAACAATCCGACGATTTCCAGACTCACACGCATATATGAGTGCAGACTTTCCACATGTATCCTGTGCATCTGCATGGGCAATCCAAGGTGCCAGTGACCCAGCAAGAGGAGTTTTGAGCAAGGTGATGATGGATTGTAAAACATCATAATGTCCATGCATGGATGCTATTATGCACAATGTTCTCCCATGTTCATCTCTCGTTTTCGTGAGTTTTGATAATGCAACAGCAGTATCAGCAGACACTACCCCCCCTTCCGAGAGCTCTTTCAGGAGACACTCCACCATCTCCACTTTCCCTTGAATACATGCCACGAAACCTCCCATCATAATTTGAGAGCCAACGTGAACATCTGTGCAAAACATTGGCGAGGGATGTTTCCACAACCACTGAGAACGGCTCAGGGCTTTACATAAAGCCAACCTCCCCTGAAGCACAGCCATGAGAAATGGAGTGGGCCTCTCTAGACAGGAATACGATTGCATGACAAGAGCATCCCTTGTGTCATTCTTTTGATAGTGTTCCAAACGCAACTCCTCCACACTCTTTGACGCATATACTGGCATGGACGAGATGGAATGCAAGAAAACGATACTCTCTGTAGTAGGAGTACTCGCATCGGAGTGCTCAATCACTGACGTTTTCATCCAGGGGGCACCAGTCTGAGATGGAAACTGAGATTTCATAAAGGAACCTCTCACACCTGGTTTCTTTTTCATTCGATATCGAGAATTCCTTCTAGTACGAACAGAATTCCGCGACGGTCGTGAAGAAGCACAGGCGTCATTGCCCAAAGGCGTAGGATTTTCCTCCTCCTCCTCCTCCTCCTCGAGGAGGAGCTCCTGCTGCTGCTGCCCAAAGATAAACCGTCTCTGACCGGAACTGGCCCCGACAGAGGTATCAGGAATTTGATCTACATCGCCTTTGATTGAATCATTTCCATAAATATACGATCTATACGTTGAAATATATTCCTCATCGTTGGGAATGAGAACAACATCACGCACGATGGAAGACTCTGCCCTGGGAGAATAATGATTCACTGTCTGACAGGCACTGGATCCAGCCATCTCAGTACTGATGATCGTAGCAGTACAATATACATACTAGTAACTATATACATATATATAATAATGATGATGTAGGTGTGTTGGTGTCATCAAGACACGTACATGGGATTCGTTGATAACTGATGCAACACCCCCCTCTCTCTATAGAGATCATACGCATCATAGCTATGATGTGATATATACCTCCATGCAAGGATACATTGCAATAGAGTATAGTACCTCGATATTGATGTATCACTCTGGATGATCTCTGTCCTTATGATCCAGCCAATCTGATCAGATTCTTGTCATGAGAGAATGGTTCTCCTGCACATGTGCATGAAGCCTATATCGTTCTCTTTGCAAGATGATATGATCCATGCACCCATGGGATGGCTTCACGGTGGGATTATATGATGTTGAATTATTAGCATTCAATTCCTCATTTTCACTTTGCTCGATGTCGATCGAAATGAGGAAAATTGCCCTATGAATATTCAAATTTGGCATACCACCGGTACCGGCATCCTATCGTCTCATTCTTTAGTATCTTTTGTCAAAAATAATTCACGTAGATGTGTATGTATAATGTATACATCGTCAGCCCATTTGAAATGCTGGAATAGAATACTACACAATGAATTTGCTTCACTAAAGATACTATTGCACAAGAACGCATTGTAGACAGCTCCATGATACCATGTATATGGCCAAAAAGTCAAACATGGTGGCGTACACTCCATCCCCATAGATTTAATCTCTA
>PJEL010003548.1_pt1:7500-13257 | contig 13257 bp, 16 predicted proteins | sample 1853271 | NCBI WGS metagenome assembly PJEL01 (sample SAMN08108733, study PRJNA415343) | Invertebrate metagenome, whole genome shotgun sequencing project. | host: Globobulimina | place: Sweden: Gullmar Fjord | collected 2015-08 | reverse complement strand
GGGGGAGTGGGGAAGGGGACTGAGAGGCTGGGGACTGAGAGGCTGGGGACTGGGAGGCTGGCGCTGAGATAATTAGGCGATGTCTCCCAGACTGTGTGTGTTCATGTTTTGATGTCGTATAACCCAAGTCCCCTCGAAAGAGCTTGCTATCCTGTTTGATTGCTAGGGAATTACCCTTTGAAGTACTGGCACACTCACAAAAGGCAAGGGTTGTCTAAAATCTGTAATTTGTTTACGGCTGTCTGCAGCTCATTGAAGGTGTTTCTTGAATCCGATGACGATCTGTTCTTGGAGTCGGAGACAGAGACAACAGTACCCGAGACAACAGTACCCGAGACTAAGCAGCCTCGCAATTATGCAAAACGGCGATCTGCACCATTGCTGTTTCTTCAACTCAAGGTTTGCGCTTATGCTTTCCAGTATCTGCTTGGTGTGGGATCTTCGACTTTGCAACGGCTTCGGCATGAGGGCAAAGCTTTTACGCAAAAGAGGAGAGAGAAAACAGTGAAACACCCTCATTTTGGGTTCTCGTTGGACCGCGGATCAAAATGGATTAGCATTGTGATGTTTTTATGGCTTTTGTATCACAGCAGTGGCGAGGTCTTACCGACAACCTTTTCGATGCCAAACGATGCCCAGTCGGAAATGCCATTTCCCAAGGAGCCTGATACTGACTTTAATGAGCGGAGTGTTTCAAAATTTATGGCATCCATACAAAATCATGGTCACGACATTGATGTTATGACTATTGGGCCAGGCACCTTCGCTGGACCGAAGAGACACATTCAGCATGCAACTCGAAGCGAAACTTATCATTTGTTAATGTTATTTGCCTTTGGTGTGTCATGTTACTGTTTGATTTGCTGAGGGGTTTTGCTAGATTGTTTGAGCCGACAAAAGGTAGTCTCTTCGAAGCTCAGCTCCGTTCAACTAGAAGGTGCTCTGATTAGTATTAGTAGTCTTAGGTCTTACTTTGATCGCCACTCACTGCATTGCAAGGAATTATTTTACGAATACTCTGCATATTGCAAAGCCAATGGATGTCCCGAAGCCAGCTACAACTTCTTCATGACGGTTATCAACAAAATACTGGGTCCAGGCAGGAGGTCGAACCACTTGGGCATACGTAAAAGCAGCCAACACGCGAAATGCAACTTATGTTTTGAATTGAAAAGGCAAATCAGGATTGCCAAAAATGGCAATGTGAGAACAGGGTTGTACAGGAAACTCTCGAAACACCTTCTGAGTCAGTGGCTTGACCGCCAGCATTACTGGTCACTGCGATCAATGAGCCGAGCCTTCTTCCAGGGCTTGCAGGTGTCAGAAAGGACCTGCATGGCTGATGTTGTGTTTGCAGTGAGTCAATTTTCGAACTCTTGGCCCATTAGTAGGTATCTGGTAAGTCTATAGGCCCTGGATGCTCCCAAGACAGGCAGGGTCATTTGAGGATTCCTTATGCACGAGCTATAAAACCACATAACATCGTGTCTGTTCTCATCCAGGGTTTGTAGATAGTAAAAGAGAGTTGCTGGTGGGGGTAACCTGTCACAAGGGATGGGGTTCAAACAAGGATGATATAAATTAATGTTTTGACGGAAGCTAGCTTCACTAGGCCACTGCCTCAATCATGCCCTCCAGCATGTTCAAATGGTTTCCCTGGAATGGTAGCGATTGGAACGTAGTTCCTTACTATTATTATTTCTCCTCTATCCATGGACTAGGCCCGTGAAGAACCATCTAAAGCGACCTCCGCATTAAAAGCTGAGGGACCTCCCCATTAAAAATGGGCATAGCCCGTCGAAGGTATCTATAATGGGCCCCCCATCGCACATGTCTTAACTAGCAGACCATTTGCAATCATTGTTTCGATTATGAACTGCACACCTGATACTCTTCCAGGATTGCGATGGCAAGTATGACTACAAGCGTCAATTGCCTCATGACCGATGGGATGGACCAAGCAAAGTTCCGGACTCCTAGAGTCCTAGGCAGGCATAGCGCCTTAATGTTGCTGGGTAGGATTTACAGAAAAGGCATAAGCAAGTGGCTAGAGGCAGTTCGATCATTGTCCAAACACCTTAAGATGTGGCCTGTTTCACCAGGTCAATTCAGCAAACTATACAGTATGCTGTTTCGGCCGGCCTTGCATGTGGCAGCGGTTTGGTGTCATGGAGCTGTTCTTAATTTTTATGTAGGCGATCAATGTCTCAAAAAAGATCCGGACACTCAGCTAGAGATGGTGGCACGAACGCTGTCTGGTGTATATAGGGAACACAGGGCATTGGCACTTGGAATTTCTTTGCACCAGGATAATTGTGACTGCCATTCAGTTTGGTTGTGTCGCTTAAGACTAAGTTCTATGCACTATGACCCATCTACCTACTGGATAAGAAAAGATTTGGCACTGTGTTCTTCACTATCGAACAGTTGCGCAACGAAGTGTGTGGACAGCATTCTTATTTCTAGTCACTGCGTGTACATGTCCTGTGCTTTGCTGTGAGTCAATGCGAGGTTTCAGAGAGGGAAAGAACCAATGGGTGGTCCAATTCATGTTGCTGTTAGTCGCTTTGAAAGTCTACCGCTGGAGTGTGCTGAATTACCTGAGAACAGGCCACAGTAGTTTTCTCAGCTTATGGCAAAATCATTGAGATAGTCGAATCGACATGGGCTCCACCTTAAACATAATTCGCTGGCCCTCTTGGGTGCGATAACGGCCTTCGATAAGTTTTAGTTTATTTTTTCTAGAAAGCTGGCTAAAGTCTTTTGCTACCTTGAAGTTGCCCCCCTGATTTAGGTAGAGTAGGTAGCTGGGCAATGGTCTGCACTAAGGCCATGAGGATCTGGATCAGGTCTTCGGCCAAACAGCTGGATACATTGCTCACAAACAGTTTGACACCCCGACACAACTATGCGAACTGCTAGATGCTTGCTCGAGGCCTACCAATCCAGCTGATGCAGAACAGCAAAAAACATTGCCCAAAGGTTCTTGCCGCAAACATGCAAGAGCAGAAATTCTGGATGAAGCGGCCCACTGGAAACAGTGGTCAGAACGGGCAGGTGTGGTCATTTCTGGTTTGCGCATCTTGGTTAGCTTTTGGCAATTGTGATGTGCTGTCAGCATTCATTCAATGAGAAAGCCGCAATGAGATGCTAGCTGTTTGATCGAAATTTCCTACGAGTGCAGAACAAAGTCCTCTAAAGGGAACACTGTGAAATCGGACTATGAACGCCTTTATTTTAAGTTTACTCGGTCTTTTCTGGTGCAGGCAGCTGTTCTCCCAGAGTAGCGCCTGTTGCCTTTATTTTAAGGGGCCATAGCCCTTAAACTGTAATTTTGTAATGGGCCTTACTTTTTAGAATTCCACATAGCCCTTAAAGTGGAACCTGTCAAACCCTGAAATTATAACTAACTATTGTGTTCCCTTTGGTGCTCCTCCTTTGACATTGAACATTGTTAAGAGTCTTCCGAATATGGAATTATCTGTTCAATTTGACCCTTATTATTCATCCATATTCGAATTAGACTCAACTGCCGTTTTTAAGGAAGGCTTGACCACCAACTCGGGACTCGACAAATCAATGGTGGGAAGGCATGGTGTGCCTGGCAGGTGGTCAGCATGAAATGCAATGCAATTCCATTTCAAAAGACCTTAGCGCTTTCCAAAGAGTTCCCTGATTCAATGGCCTCATCTATTAGCTCTTTGAAGAAAACACCCTTTTGATGACATGGGCCTTAATATATTCGCTTTTTAATTAGAGGGGGCTCCACACCCTGCTCAAGTGTGACCTAACTCCGTTTTAAAGGGAACTCCCTCTTCAATTACATTGTTTTCTTACCTGTTGTTTCTGTGGGCATGTCCCTGTTGTTTTCTTACCTGAAGCCGATCAACACCTGAAGTGTACTATTATTAGACTCAGCAACATCACCTGCCCAAGCCTGTGATGTGCCCAGAGAAAGAATCTGAGGTAATGTGCACTCAATCCGGTTCTGCCGCCGTGGTGATGTTACTTCTTCTTCAATGGGCTTGTGCAAACTTGAGGAACTGCCCCGTGCAGTGTCTGCAACACCTTCCCCTGGCGACATAGTAATGATTGTGAAGCAGTATATGTCCGATCCGGTCCCAACAAAGGTTGCAGTAGTAATGCATGAAACTGAAGCGCGTGAACTCCGAGCGAGTTTTGCTCAACCTAGAGGCGTCGCAGATCGGAGGGAAATTGGAAAGAATGTGAAAGACAACATTCGAAGGTTCGCGCCAAGGTGTCAGGAACAGGGGGCAATAAGTAATGACGCATCTGTCTACTTGCAATCTTGGGCTGCAGGCACAAAACCAAAGTGCCCAAGACCTGTTGCATACGACTTCTTGAACTTCGAGCAGCCTTCTCTCCAGGGAAATAACCAGCCTATCCATGGTGCATGGTCCATGAACCGCCGTCGGAGACATTGGAATGTAGCTGCTCATGGCGATGATGACGATGAGTGTGATGGCGATGGAGAGGTGGAGGCAATCTCACTGAATGACTGACAGAAACTTGCGGCCACTGCTTTTCATTGGCTACTGCCTTATGGGGGTTGCGCCTCCCTTTGTGAAGTCTATATGTGATTACCGATACTGTTTTATTTTAATTCAATTGGGTGTGCTTGGCGCTTTCGCCGAGCTGCCTGATTGAAAAAAGAACATGCTATAAACACTTCACAAAGCGAGGCGACTGTGTATAGAATACGCAGATGTTGATCAGTTTTGGAATTAAGTGGGCTGAGCTCATTCGCTGGTTCGACTTGCACATGCCACTGAGCTCACTCGCTAACTAATGCGCTTCATTGGTTGTATTATTCACGATCAAACATTAAAAGCTAGCACCTACACCACTTTCGACCTTTCGAAGGTGATACTCGATAACATGTAGTAGTAGTAGATTCGCCTTTGGTATTGCACACACACAAACACTACCTGTGTGGGGCGAGCAGAAGTCCATCGCAAAACCCCATCTGTGGTGTCTATAGAGCGATATCATGGCTACCACAGGTCGAATGAGCTCTGCATGCCAGAATTTACGTGCACTCGTGGACACACGCAGTGGGGAAGCTTCGCTGTAGACCCGAGTGTTGCTGCCATGTCAAAAACAAAAAGAGAGAGAAAAAGATAGATAGAGAGATAGAGAGATAGAGAGATAGAGAGAGATATAGAGATATATATATAGAGAGAGAGGGAGAGAAAGAGAGAGAGAGGGAGAGAGAGAAGAGAGAGAGAGAGAGAGAGAGAGAGAGAGAGAAATAGAAAGGCCCCAAGTGGTTCATTTTGAAATTGCAGTAGTCAGGGCATGTAGCAGCGCCAGTCCTATACATAGTCTGTTCAGGGAAAATGTCCCTTCGAAGGCCTCCTTAAAACTGAAAGAAATTCCCTACTTGAGGGTCTGTTGTATGGTCTCTTTGTGTGTCGTGGCATCTTTGAGAATCCTGGGGCTGTCTTGGCTCGAGTTTGATCGGGCGTCTCATCATGGAGGGAGGGATGCCTAATGAGTATTGTCAACAAAATTAGATTGCCAGCCATGCCGCTAGCTCTGGCTCCTCCTGAGAAAGAACCGGATCCTGCTCCAGAATTAGACGATGAGGAGCCTGCTGATGACAATGTCAATGGCAGCTACGAGAAATACGACAAGATCAGCGAAGCGAGAGGCAGCTACGAGAACTACTACTACTACAAGAAGAACAAGTACAAGAGCAGCCACGAGACAGGCAGCGACGAAAGATGCACATTC
>PJEL010003548.1_pt1:0-2500 | contig 13257 bp, 16 predicted proteins | sample 1853271 | NCBI WGS metagenome assembly PJEL01 (sample SAMN08108733, study PRJNA415343) | Invertebrate metagenome, whole genome shotgun sequencing project. | host: Globobulimina | place: Sweden: Gullmar Fjord | collected 2015-08 | reverse complement strand
TACCTGGCCAGATGGAAAATCTGTGAGGGTCCCCAAGGCCTGTTAAGAAGCATAGCGCCTACATCCAATGACTTGCTAATTGTAAGCGCTTCGCGACCCCTGCCGAGGCCACTCGATGCTCAGAGGTTCTTTGGTGGAGCTATGTTGGGCTGCTTTCCTTTTACTTTTGCTTTCGCGATGCTTTCTTAGCTTGTCTTGGCTGCTTGCTGGGACTCCTTCGAACTCTTTGGGAGTCTTTGGGACCTTCCTTGGGCGTCTCTTGGGCCTCTCTCGGGGATCTTGGGCTCTTTCTTGGGCCTTCTTGGCCTTGTTGGGCCTCTCTTGGGCTGCTCTTTTGGCTTATCTAGTGCTCTTTTGGACTCTCTTGGGCTGCTCTTGGGCGTCCCTTCTCGAACCTCTTGGCCCAAAAGGTGGCCAGGCAGCGACAAGGTGCCCCAAGACAGCCCCAAAAGTTGCCCAAGAGACTCCCAAGGGAGCCAAAGCGGTAGGGTTCTTGGACGCCTGGCCCCTCAAAATCTGCGATTTCGCTTGGAAGGTCCTTCAAAAACACTGCTTCCCCTAGGTCACCTCCAAGAACGAAAAAGAGAGAACATGTAACGAAAAACTGTTCTAAAAAATTGAACAAACTGAAAACATGGGGTCCGAAAATTGCACCGGTTTTGGAAGCACCTTGGGGTGCTCTGTTGGGACGCTCTTGGGACTTTGCCACCGGACAAGGATGCAACAGCCTGCCCAGCTGGAGGCCTGGGGAGGGGTAGGGGGGGTCTTTGGAAGGAACTGTTTGTTCTGTTGCGAAGCGAGCCGAGGATCTACATGCCCTGAGGCACAAGGCCTCTGTGGATTATTGCTATCGTGAAAACTAAAAGCCAAGCACAGACTATGACTTCACTGAGTAGATGTTAACGTAAGTGCCTTAGACAACAAGCGAAGCAGTCAAGCGAAGCAGTGACTTGAACATGCTGATAGGTCAAAGGCCTGGTCGATGGATACTCGTGCACATCGCTGTCCAACGAAAATACTCAGCCTGCAAGCATCTTGGATGTCACGAGTGCGTCAGGCAGAGGCTTGAAAGTTCTAATTGACTTTGTGGATGACCATCCTGAACTCGAATGGATCATTACAGAAAACGTTAAGGTCATGTTTCACAGACGTCGTCACTTCGATAATGAGGTCCCGATGGATATCCAAAACGGGCAGCTAGCAAAGCGGGGGTTTATTACCCAGAGCTTGCTTCCCAGTACCGCGTTTTTTGGCATCCCACAATCTCGAGATCGAGCATTGGGGCTGTACATCCGTCAACACAAGGCACGAGAGGGAGACATGAAAACTGCGTTTTTCAGCTTCCAGTCTGAGCCATTGCCCATCGAGATGTTTATCACAAACGATGATGTTGATGACAAGTCCGCCAAGCCGAAAACACAGAAGACTGGGAACAAGTGGAAGATGGCCTTTCGATGTGTCTGCGATAAGTTGGGAGAGGATAGTCTTATTTTAGCTGTGTTTGATGGTGGAGGTAGAAGTAAGCGTGATACAGACAGGTAACAACTACTACATCTAACCAATGTCTTTGCTCAGCACTGGAATGTGTACATCTACAGCAAAACCCCATTGTTTGTTTGTCGTATGCGGGACACCGTAAGTGTAGGCTGTGCTCCAGACTATAAAATAGGCACACCTCAATACTATCTCTCAGTTCGAGTAGGCTTGCTACACATACACATGGTAGAGATAGGTAAGTCTACTACCCAACAAACTGGGGATATCAAGTTTAATGCAGGTCAAAATTGTAGGTAGTACATGTAAGTGCTTCTCCTATTTGTAGATTGAGCCCACAGAGGAAGCTGTGCTCGCAATGAAGGCTGAGCTGGGGATGATGCCTCGGCTTCGTGGATGCCTGTCAGAGCTGCAACTTGCAGTCCTCGCAGCAACAGTGGTGGACATGAAACAGAAAGGGTTCGACCCCTTCAACAATAACCTTGTCATACAGGTCGACCCTCCCTCATTTGTTTCAGGCGCTTGGAGTTGAAGTAACTTTTAGAGCCTCCGGCGCATTCCGCCGAACCAAATTCCGAGCTGTTCATTTTTTTTTGCGAACCTTATGGCCTTGTATGTAACCATGGGCTCTCCCGAACGGCTTGGGCCCCCTCTTTATTTGTTTTTCGTCCCTCTGGCGATTTGAGTTTGCCTTTTGTGGCAGTTTTGATGGACTTCTGTTCTTCCTTTGATTTCTCGGGAGTAGGACCACAGGACTGTGGCCCAAGACAGCGCCCAGAGTCGCCATAGAATTCAAATGGGACCCAGAACGGTCCCTCAGCATTTATACACAGGTTTATCAGGGTCCGATTGTGGGTTCACCACTAGGAACAACGAAGGCACGAAAGCGTCAGGAAAACGGCTTCCAAAGACCACCAATTGTGTGACACGAGCCCTGAAGTCAAGCGAAAACATATCGAGGCCCGGCCAACAGGAAAAGTATGAGACCATTTTTTTTCGCATGGTT
>PJEL010003547.1_pt1 | contig 13258 bp, 13 predicted proteins | sample 1853271 | NCBI WGS metagenome assembly PJEL01 (sample SAMN08108733, study PRJNA415343) | Invertebrate metagenome, whole genome shotgun sequencing project. | host: Globobulimina | place: Sweden: Gullmar Fjord | collected 2015-08 | reverse complement strand
ACCCCCTTACCGTAACGGCGCCCGGTACAGAGAGCATGGCAGTAGTCATAGGATAAGTGACCTGATCTTCAACCACTTGTGGCGCTTGACCAGGATAACTTGTCTTAATTATCACTTGCACATCAGATAAATCTGGCAGCGCATCAATAGGTGTTTTGCTGACTGAATATAAACCTACACCAACGAGTAAACACGTCGCCAGTAATACAAAAAAACGATTGCCGACAGACCAGCGAATAATAGAAGTAATCATAAATATTTAACTCCTATTCTAGTGGTTTAAGTGATCAACAGCAGGCTCTTCAGTTTTAGAAGAGCTTGTGCCTTGAACACTATCTGTTAGTTGAGAAATTTCAACAATGACAAAATTACCGCCTCGGATCTCAAAGGTAAATTTAACTTCCATTCCTTGACTAAATCCTTCTAAACTCACTCCTTTACTACTAATGAAGTCGACGGTTGCCGCAGGTCTGTTCCATTTTTCAATAGCAGAGCGACTAATATTGATCATACCGTGCTCAATCATTAATGAATTTATCGTGCCAATAACCGTTGCAGAGCTGACATCATTGTCTTCAGTCATATCCACCTCATTCATTGAACTTTCATCAGGTATATGAATATTACTCACCATATACTCACCGCTTGATGATTTGGTCACTTCAACATGTAAGTTAAGACCTTCTTTAAGCGGTGAGAAGTCAACTGAATCTGTGGCAATAAAATCCATTGTCATTTCTGGCCAATCCCATTCAGGGATAGCATCATGAGTTAACGTCAACATTTTGTGATCTTTCATCAAACTTTGTATTTGGGCCGATACCCACACTGAAGTAGGGGAAATTTCATCACTTTCAGATTCATCATGATTCATACGTTTAAAGTCTGATGATTTGCTTGACTCTGAATCCAGTAAAAACTGAGCAGAACTGACCACTTGTTCGCCATCGCTTAGACCTTCAAGTATCTCAACACTTTCACTGTCATATCGTCCAACTTTGACAGCTACAGATTTGAAGCTACCTTCACCTAAAGCCAAGACAACCCTATCTAGATTACCTGTTCGAATAAGCGCTTCTTTAGGGATAAGTAACGCACTTTCATCGCCTGTTGTATGAATAGCAATTTGCGCAAACATGTTAGGTTTAAAGTCACCATTTTCATTTTTAAAACGCAATCTTACTTTTACAGTACGGGTTTTGGCATCGAGGGTTGGATAGATGTAATCCACTTGCCCTTGCCATGTTTTACCCGGTAGATAATCAAGGGTCATGGTAATAGGCGTCCCCATTTTTACTTGTCCAGCCTGACGTTCAAATACTTCAGCTTCAACCCAAACTTCAGATAAATCACCAATAGACATGAGTGTAGAACCCGGTTTCACAAAAAAACCTTCTCTAATTTTTAAGTTCTCAACAACCCCGTTTTGCGGGGCATGGAAGGTAATAGATTGTTGTACTTTTTTTGTTTTTTTCAACTGAGTAATAGCTGATTTTGGCAACTGTAAAGCCGCCAAACGATTTTGAGCTGCGCTAATTAATCGAGTATTTTTTCTATCTAGAGCTAACAATAATTCTTCTTGTGCGTTTACTAATTCAGGAGAGTAAATTTCATACAACGGCTGTCCCTTTTTAACTGGGTCACCAATAGCTTTAACGTGAAGCTTTTCAATCCACCCTTGAACTCTTGGGTGAATATGCACCAACTTGTCTTCATCATAAGTGACATAGCCAACGGTATTAATTTCAGTGTGTAACGACTTATAACTAACCTCTGTTGTACGTACCCCCAAATTGTTGACTACGTCAGATGAAATTCGAATAGTGCCAACACCTTCGTCGGGTCCTTTACCACCATCATCATACACAGGCACTAAGTCCATACCCATTGGTGACTTGCCAGGTTTGTCTTTTTTATAGTTTGCATCCATTGGAGCAACCCAATATAACGGTTTTTTCTCGGCTGATGCCCCACTGGTAACTTGCTCACTCCCCGAAGGTGTCAACACGTTATAGGCTCCAACAGTGAGGAGTCCACCGATAACCATACCTACGATAATTGGTTTAATATTCATTCCTGAGGTGTTGGTGCTCATTACTTCTCTCCCGAAATAGCCGCAAATTGGCCGCTATTGATAAAATTCACATTGTTTTCAGTTTGTGCCGTGTTAAGGCTGCCGATAAAAAGATAATTTAATTCAAGGTGTATTTTTTGTTCTTCAACATCTAAAGTCAGTTCATCAATTTCAGCATTCAATACAGCGATTCGTGATCGAACAACTTCAGCAAAGTCGCCATCATCATTGGTATAAGCAGTTAGCGAGGCTTCCGCTTGATCGTGTATCTGAGGTAATAACTTGGCCTTGTACAGATTTTGTCTATCTCTTAGACGAAGTAATCTTCCCTTGGCGCTTGAATATGAGCCAAGTAATTGTCTAAGCAATAATAACTTTTCTGTCTTGACCGCTTCTGTTTTAGAAATAGCTGACTGTACTTCTTTATCTTGTCGATTTTCAGTAAAAAGTGGCAGATCAAAAGTTACACCAACAGAAAATAAGTCGGCTCGGCTTCTACCCATTGGATCATCAGCTCGATATCCATAACTAGCACTTACCCCCCATTCTGGCTCATACTTTTGCTTCGCAAGCTTGATACCTACTTTTGTTGAACTAACTTTCTTTTCTACGGCAATAATAGAGGGGTGAGTAGAAAAGTATGGTAATAATTCGCCTGGTTGACGCCATTTATCGTTGTAAACCAAACCATGATTAAATAAATCAATTTGAGGTAGTTGTTGCTTAAGCTTTATTCCATGTAAAGAAAAGCCAGTTACCATTGATACTTCGTCAAATGAACCATTCTCAGAAGAGAAACTAGTTAACCATTGTGAAAGCATTCCTTCATAACGATTTTTCTGCTGCGCTAATTTATCTAACCGATCTTCCAAACGTGTTAACTCTAGTTGTGCTCGCACAATATCTTGCTGACGAGTTTTTCCTATAGCTGATGAATAACTTGCTTCCGCAACATCTACTAATTGTTCAAATAGCGATCTGTTTTTTTCAATCAAGGCGATACTTTGCTGAACTCGATAAGCATCCAACCATAAGCTGCCCACAGTCACAGCAACCTTCGCTTCTCTGTCCAGTCGTTGAAAAGGGAATGCTTCGCTTTGGATTCTAAGTTGCTGGCTTTTAATATCTAAGGTATCTCCACGAGGAAACATTTGTGCAATACCAATTTTTGCCTGAGTCATGCCTTCTTGGCCAAAATCAAAGCCATTAGTAGGTAGGTTTGCCAAACCGATAGATACTTTAGGATCTGGAAGCGAACTCACAGCCACACTCATCGATTCAATAGACTTTTGTTTGTGAATATTTCCCGTAAGCCAAGGGTCATTTATTTGAGCGGACTTTATGGCCTTTGCCAAAGATAATGGTGTATCACTACCTGGTGTAGACTGCCCGGCAGAAAGAACAGAAAAGCACACAAATGACAGAACTCCGACACCGTACTTTGTGAAAAACTTGCCATTACTCTTTTGTTTTAACATTAGAATTGCTCCTCATACGTTTGAACAACAACGTAAACATCATAAGATCCATCCGACTTCAAACGGAGAACTTTATAAGGCTGAAACTTATCCCCTACCTCCATACCTGGAGAGCCTACAGGCATAGCAGGAACTGACAGCCCAATAATATTTTTATCGTGCTTCTCGTTCAAAAATTGTTGAATAAATTTAGCAGGTACATGTCCTTCAAAAACATAACCCTCTTTTGAAATTGCCGTATGACATGAACGATAACGTGGCTCAATGCCTTTTTTATTTTTAATGACAGAGACATCTTGTCGATTGTGAATTTTGGATTGAAAGCCATTATCATCAACATGACTTATCCATTTTTTACAACAGCCACAGGTAGGGCTTTTATAGACATTTAAAACAATAGGATACGAGTCGGCACTTTGAGCTTCTGACTTTACCATTTCATCGTCAGAGCAACTTGCGATTAGGGTAACCGTAGCTAAGGCAGCCAATGCCTTTAATAATGATTTACTTGAATACATAATCCCCCCAAAGGGATATCAATTAATTTTTTGATTAATTAGGTTATTTTGATGGTATTTAGAAATGAACTTCTATAAACGGAAAGATCAAAAAAGCCTAATACAGATATTAGTTATCTAAATGAGCCAAATTTTGGACACATTTATTCCGTATTTAGCTTAGTATTGGAGGTCTATAGAGAGATGTTAATTGCTGGCTTTGTGCCAAACTTGAAGAGGATGTGATTTTGGAAGAAAAATCGCCAATAAGATCAGTACTAATATCTTTAATCAATGCTGCTACACTCGAACAACTACCTGTAAAACAGCTGCATGTTTTAGTACAACAATCCTCGGACGACTTTTCAGCATCATCGGAAACAGTATCACTAGTCATATGATGACCGCTGTGATCCATTTTAGACATATCATGTGATTGCTCTTGCGCACTCATCCCTTTCATACTCATCATATGATATGACATAACAGTAGACGCCATAGCTTGACTGACAAAAGTCAAACATATGAGCAACACCATTAATGTTTTAGGAAAATTTAAAGTCACAAGCAACCAATTATTATAGCAATTACTTGTTATGATACATAAATTTTCTACTTATTCAATGAATATCAGCCAAATCAATGAATCACTCACTACAAAGAAATAACGATTCCTTATTTTTCATTGAGTATAATCAAAGCTTACAACATTAATAAATATAAGTTTATTCTCCAGTGGCTGTTAGTTTTTAGCCATTACTCAACAATAAAACCCCAAAATAAGATCATCTTGAAGGCGTATTGTGTCGGCCTGGCCATCACTCGAGTCAATGCGAATAATCAGTTTAGCAATATCTTCGTTTGTTAAATTCTCTAACATCGTTTTTCCTAGTTTTAAGTTTTGCCAATTGATGGTGATAAGAATGATTGTTAAACATTGTTCAAATTTAACGGCTTGCTCAATTTTATAAATTTTGTGAAATTTCCTGTGTAATTAATCACAAACAACCAAGTGATTATCAGTGAGTTAAAAGTGAATACGCTCATGCCTACTTGATAAGAAGTACTAGCTAGTACTAACGGAATTAAACAAATGAGGTACCTTGAGATATTAACTCCCATTCTTTGGGCATAAAGCGGGCTTTGTCCTAATATAATTTGTAATGTAGTCACAAATAACGTCAATGAAGTTGCGGTAAGCCATATAATGGTGTTCTGCTCTTTTACCTCCCAACTTGCTATTGCAGTTGAAAATACGATAATGCTCAAAAAAATGAAGAGGTTTGAGTAGCCATGTATTTGACTGTCTAGTATGGGGTTATCCTCAATCAAGGACTCTGATACTCTAAAGTAGAGCCACCACATGAGCGATAAAATGGTAAATCCAGTGCCACTTAGTACAATATTTTCTACTGTGATGGTTGAGTTTTCTAAAAACACGACTAGAGAAACAACCACCTCACCCAACATGATAATGGTTAAAAGCCCTGTCCTTTCGGCTAAGTGCTCGGCATGGGTCTTTGCATAAGCTTTTAGTGATTTGGAGTTCAACGCTAATACAATTATTTCGATGAGAATTGACAGCCCTAATACAGCGTACAGTACAGTTGATTCAAAGAATAATGAAGAGAGCCAAACAATAGCACCTAGGCCAAAACCTAGGGTTAAATTTCTTAAGATCACTTTGTGTTCTTGATTTATTACCCATTCGCGAATATACATGAGCACAAGTAACAACCGGATAACTAAATACCCGAAAATAAATTGTGTTGGCTTGCCCTCAAATAGAGGATTGATCGAGGTAATTAAGACGGTAACTGCAAATAGCTGAACCAGTGCAGTAATAACCTGAAACGTATCATCTCTTTCAAACCGGTTAGCAAAATAGGTATGTCCAGCCCAGCACCACCAAATAGGAATAAAAATAACTAAGCCCATAAAGTAATGGGGTAAATCGTCAGTATATTCAGGTAAGTGATGCACCATTTTTGCAATAACCGCGACATAAGCAAGATCGTAAAATAGCTCTAACCACGTTGCTTTTCTTATTTCAGACTCAACCATTAGTACTCTCTTTCAGTTGAGGCTTGCCAACTCAGCGTAGGTCCAACAGGAATAATACCTGATGGATTAAGATCTGCTTGGCCAAAAAAATAGGTTTTCTTAATAAAATCTATATCAAAAGTTGTACTTATACGCTCATCACTCATTACCTCTTTAAGATAATTTTGAATATTTTTAAAATGGCTAAGTGAAAAATTGTTTAGCTTGAAATGGCTGTAATAAACTAACTCAAATTGAACAAGGGTAGGAATGATCAACACATCACTTATGGTTAATTGCTCCCCATTATAAAACCTAGTCGTAGCAAGTCTTTCATCCAATTTCTGTAATGCTTGAAAGAACGCAGAAGCAGCATCTTCATAGGTAGCTTGGTCTCTCGTGAACCCTGCCATGAACGGTAGCGTATTTATATGCTCATTAATCCAAAGGCATTGCTCTTTAATTTTCTCTTCAAACTCCGCTGGTAATAACTCCATTGTATTAAGAGCAGCTGATTGTTTAGCTAACCATAGTGTGATTGCTAAAGAGTCATTGCTCACAATGGTATTATGTTTTTTATCCCATAAAACGGGCACTGAAACCCGTCCTGAGTAATCTTTTTTTGCGTCACTATATAGTTGATATAAAAACTTCCTACCGTGAATAGGGTCTGGAAATTCATTACTAAATTCCCAACTGTTTTGATCTTTTAGCGGATCAACTGAAGAAACCGAAACGTACTCAGCTAACCCCAATAATGAAATGGAAAGAATGGCTCTATGCGCAAATGGACACCCATAAGAAACATACAAATGGAATCTATTTTCTTCCAATACTGAAAAGTTATTAAAAACATCTACATGCTTTAATTTCTTTAGGTCGCCAGACTTTTGCCATTGACCATTGTGCATATAAGCCATTCTCAATACTCCTATAACTGAGCTTCAAATTGATTGATGACATCCGATATTTCTTGATCCGCACCCTGTATCAATTTGCCATCGATTACCTTTTCAAAGTAACTTCCAAGACTATAGGTTCCTTTAACATCGCCTCCCCACCAAGGCATAAGTTCTGCCATTGTTTTTATGTTGGTGGCACCGCCTGTAATACCTGGCGAGGTACTCATAAGCAAAACAGGCTTTGCAGTGTCGCCAAAGAATGGTGTTTTAGGGGGAACAAGCCTAGATAACCAGTCGATAACATTTTTTAGATATGCTGGCATAGAGCCATTGTGCTCTGGTGTTGCGATAATAAGCGCGTCATATTTAACAAGCTCTGCTTTAAGCTTAAGCACTGCTTCAGGTATGCCATCGGCTTCAATATCTAAGCTATATATAGGTAATGGGAAATCACTTAAGTTCAACATAGTGATTTGATTTTTGACTACCTTTTCCGCAGCGATATTAAGTAATTGTTGGTGGATAGAATTACTGTGGTTACTTCCGGTAAATGCGATGATTTTTTTCATTTTATTCTCTCTTTGTTAATGGTATGACGGTACATATTCTTCGTTTGTAAGGTATTCATAGCTGGCAACAATGACTTGCTTCAAGGTTTCCATTTCTTTTTTGTTTTGCGGGGCATAAACAAGAATTTCGTTTACACCGTGTTTTTTATAAGGGTGAGGCTCGCCCCATTTGGCATCATATACAGCCTCAATGTCTTCTTGTGGTAAACAAACATGAATGCTGCCATCTTTATGCAAGTGAGCAAATTCTCTACTTTTTGGTGGTGGCGGCATAAAGCCATCTCTTGGGGTATTTTTTATATCTTCATCTAGCCACATTGCTCGACTTGAAGGCACAGAAATCCATGTTTCATGCTCCCTAGATTTAGGAAATGCATTAAACATCCAATCAGCAAGGGAATGATAAATTTCACGTGGACTATGCTGGTTGTGCTGTAAATGAGGTGGAAGAGGATTGGTTATAGGTTTTACGCCAACTCTTTTAGTTAAGATTAATTTTGACATGTTATTCTCCAACGAATGACTTAATTGACACCAGTATAGATAACTTGACTTTATTCCTTAATACCGCAAAATAAGAAAATATATTTTCCAATTTAAGAAATGTTATGGATAAATTAAAAGCAATGACTATCTTTAATGCCGTTGTTGAAGAAGGAACAATGTCTGGCGCAGCTAGACGACTTGGTATTGCAAATTCCGTTGTTTCTAAAAATTTGAATGAGCTTGAATCGTGGTTAGGAAGAAAACTTATTTATCGCTCAACAAGAAGTTTGAACTTGAGTTTAGAAGGCCAAAGCTACTATGAGAAAATAAAAGATATTGTTGGCGCTGTTGAGTCACTTGAGCACCCCGGAAATGTTGAAAACATCGAACTGACTGGGGCAGTTAAAATTACCGCTCCGGTAACTATTGGAAAAAGATTATGCGAGCATGTACTGCCAAAATTTCATCTTGTATTTCCAGGCATACATTTGAATCTACTCTTGTCTGATGATTTTAATGACATGATTGATGAAGGGATCGATATTGCGTTAAGAATAAGTAAGCTTCCTGATTCCAATTTCATTGCCAAAAAAGTTGGCAAACAAGCCTTACGATTGGTCACTAGCTTGTCGTACGTAGAGAAATTTGGTGCACCATTAGGTTTTGAAAGCTTGAATAGACACATTTGTATTGTTGATAATTCGGTGGCAAATGCTAAGCGTTGGGGTTTCACCAATAACGAAGGCGGTGTTAGTAGTGTGCAAATTTATGGCCCTATCGAAGTAAATAATGCTGAATGTGTGGTTAGTTTATGTGAAGCAGGTGTTGGTATAGCCCAAGTACCAGAGATGTTTGTTAATGAGGGCATCCGTCAAGGTAAGCTCATCGAACTATTACCTGATCAAGTGATGGAGTTTGACATCTCTATTTTATTCCACCAAAGAAGTACGGGTAGCCCAATTATTAAATCAGTCATTGAATTCTTTGTCGATAATATTGATGAAGAGTGTTTTCTTTAACGACATTTAAACCACCACTAAAGCAAGTTTTGTGACTCAGTACCTTTCTCTTTTAACAATTCAAAGCAGACTATCACAATACTCTCTCTTTTTAGGAAGTGAGACTAAGCTCCCTATTTCACTCTCCTAATATTTCTTAAATCAAGAAATATCATTTTCCATTATTCACTATACAGAAAACATACCACCTAGCTTACACTTGATCACAAGTTCAAAACGTTAGGAGTATAAAGATGAAAATTTTAGTGTTTGGCGCAACGGGTAAGATCGGACGTGAAGTAGTAAACCTTTTAGAGTCTGAGCATGTAGTAATTGGTGTAAGTTCACGCACGGGGCAAATTATTGCTGACTATACCGATGCAACTGCCGTTGAATATGTTTTCCAACAAGTCACCAACATTGACGCGGTTGTGGTTTCTGTTGGCGGTGATAGCAACTTTAAACCCTATAGCACATTGGGTGATGAAGATTTCTTATTAGCTGCTCAACGAAAACTAATTGCCCAGTTCCGGATCGTTGAGCTAGCTCAAAAACACCTTAATAAAGGAGGCTCAGTAACGCTCACAAGTGGTTTCTTATCGCATTATCCAAATGAATATAGCCTAGCAACAGGGCCATTTAATGCGGCAATTGATACTTACGTTTCGCAATCAGTGCCCTTTTTAAAAAATGACCTACGCCTAAATGTAGTAAGTCCTGCCCCTGTCGTTGAACAAGACAGAGTAAGACATGGTTTAGTCAGTGCGACTGATGTCGCACAGCACTATGTTGACTCTATTCTTGGAGCCGATTCAGGCAAAGTTTACCGAGCTTGGGGAGGGCTAACATTACCAAAACAGTCTTAAAAATTATGCCTAATCATCGTGGCAGCTAGATACTCTATGAAAAACGATGTTCAACACTAAGTAATTATAAATAACACTATTTCAAAACTGGAGTTCACAATGAAAACAATTAAATCACTACTCATATCAAGCACTGCAGCTTTAAGCTTATTAGCTGGTAATGCCTTTGCGGGTGAATCTGTTGCTGAGTTAAAAGCCAAAATAGCAAAACTGGAAGCTCAAGTAGCAACTCATATAGCGGAGCGTGCTCAAACGAAGCGTCATTTAGACACATTTGATAAATTAGATCTGGTTGCATTTAATAATCGTGACATAGAGTTGATCAAACAAATTCATGCAGATGACGTTAAAGTTTACAACCCTGATGGCACTATTACCGAGCCAGCGACTCCGCATGTTGAAGAACTTGAGTTTCTATTCGAGACTTTCGATTTTAAAGTGGCTGAACATATTTTGCAATTTGGCTTTGGTGAATGGACAGCAGGTATTAGCGTCTCAGAAGGTAAATGGATCAAACCAATAACCTTACCTAATGGCACAGTGCTACAACCCACAGGTAAAAAGGTTAGCCTCAAAATTGCCACCATTGCACGTTGGGAAAATGGCCGTATTGCTGAAGAGTACTTGTTCTGGGATAACGCTGACTGGAACAAACAAATCGGTTTGAAGTAAGCATATATAAATTAAGATAAAGGTATCAGTCTAATGTTGAAATCATTGAAAATAATACTCATGGGTTACGTTGTTTTCTTATCGGGTTCAGCATTGGCTGAAGAAACCATTTCAGATTGGGGGGAAAGACTAAAGTTTTTCCGTTGGATGGAAAGTTATCAAGACTTTACCCCAATTAAAGAAGAGCCTTTGTCAGCAATCAAGCGATTAAAAGTATCAAGTGAAAGTGATTATTTCTTAACAGTTGGTGGCGATTATAGAGGGCGATATGAGCACTATTCCAGTCAAGCGTTTGGTTTGCTGTCAAACGAATCCTCTAACTCAAGGTTACAACGATTCTTAATTCATGGTGATTTACAACTAGACTCGTCACGTTTTTTTGTGCAGTTATCCAAATTTACTGAAGATGGCTTAATAAATGGTCCAAGGCCCTTAGATGAATCAGATGTTGATATTCAACAAGCATTTTATGAGAAAAAAACCTCTTGGGGCTGGTTACAGGGGAAAGTCAAAGTTGGCCGTCAGGAATTCATTCTAGGCGGCGGTAAAAAAACAGGAGTAAGAGAAGGACCTAACCAAAGAAGAGCTTTTGATGGCGCTACTTTCATAATTAATACAGAGGATACTTCTTCTGTTAACCTTTTTTATATGCAAGAAGTTCAGCCCAACAAAGGTGCATTTGAAGATAAGTCGACTTCTGCGAGAAAGTTTTATGGTATTCATGCAAGCGAAATTACCCGTTTGAATGACTCGATATCACTGGATCTTTTTTATTATGGCTACGACCATGAAAGCAAAGTGTATGAACAAGGCATTGGCAAGGAAAAGCGTCATAGTTTAGGAACACGCCTTTATAAGAAGCGTGGAAATGTTCAATTTGATTACGAATTAACCTATCAATTTGGGGATTTTGAACAAGATAATATCTCAGCGTGGGGGCTTGCCACTGAGACGAAATATGTTATCGAACAACCAAGTATTATTAAAGATATTGGTGTTCGTATTAATTATGCCAGTGGTGATAGTAACGCAGAAGATAGTAAATTAGGCACCTATAATGCGCTTTATCCAAACGCAGCTTATGTGTCTGAGTCAGCCTTATTTGCACCAGGTAACATTAAAGATATTCAGCCTTTTGTAAATTTACAGTTCACTAATCAATTATCAGTGTTTGCAGGTTTAGATTTTCTATGGAGAGCCTCAAAAGGTGATGGATTATATATAAACCCAGGTTTTCCTGTAGCTAGAGCGGACTCAAGTAATGCCTCTTTCTATGGCACTCAGTTTAATGTGATTGCAACTTGGCAATTAACCCGTTTTATCTCTTTACAAGGCTTTTTCACGCATACCAATGTAGGAAGCTTTATTAAAAATAATGGTGGCAAAGATGCCCAATATGCTATGACCTCGATTGCTTTCAGGTTTTAATTAACTTGGATTTAATATGTTTTTTCTTTCAGAATAAATACTTGTTTCATCAAAAAAGGTTAAACCATTCATCTTATTAGCTAATTAGGCTACAGGAAGTTTTTTCCCATACAGGCCAAATGTGAGATTTTTATGTACATGCCCCGCCAGCAGAGTAACCATAGATTCATTCACTTTCATTTGCTTAAATTTATCTATAAATATTTGCCTAAAGCTATAGGCCGATGGACGGTTGTTTGGTAGTAAATGAACTCTTGTTAATAAGCGTCCAAGCTCTTGGCAATAGTTTTTTGACCAACCTTTATTTTGCTACGTAGGTGTACAATTAATTAATGGTTTTGGCTTCTTTGACCGAACTGAGCCGACAAATTCTATAAAGCCCAGTTTGAAACGCTAGAAAGCAAAAAGCCGCTAATCTTTCGATTAGCGGCTTTTCTAAATGTGGCGGTGAGATAGAGATTTGAACTCTAGAAGGGCTACAAACCCTTGCCGGTTTTCAAGACCGGTGCTTTCGACCACTCAGCCATCTCACCTTAAGTTAACAAATAAGCTTGTAAAACAATGCCTGCTTGAGAACGAGGCAAATATTAAAGTCTCTCTAATACGTTGTAAAGCACTATTTCACGATTTAAGTTTGTTTGCTAAAAAAACAACCAAATTCAAAACAAAAAAAACACAACGGGTTAAAATAAGGCTTTACCGCATGATAATTAGCTAGAAATTTGAACTCTTCATATAGTTTTACAATACGAACCCTGTACTTGATATTTTTAAACGCTAGAAAGCAAAAAGCCGCTAACCTTTCAATTAGAGATTCTCTTAATGTGGCGGGTAGAATGGAACGAGTATAGGAGCTGGTTTTATTCAATAAAATTACCACTAGCGTAAACTCATGGTCAATATAGGTAAGAAATCAAACAGATAAATATCCTACTTAATTTTTATGAAGAACTTCCTAATTATTGATAGTAGGCTGTAAAAAAGATTGTGTAACTGCCTATCACTACTCCATTGTATTATTTTTTTGTAGAATAAATCTTATTAAGACTCAATTGCCTTTGTGATATTCCTCGTTGTGCACAGCATATTATTCCTTTTTAAACCCTATTCTCTAGATTAGCCTGCGCAAACTAATGAAGGTTTAAAGTTGGCTTTAAATTTTAGAATTATCGACTCTTTTGCTATTATAGCTGCTATTCGTTCCCTATAAGGCAGCAGTACTGCGTGGCAGTTTTTCAACTTAGA
>PJEL010003546.1_pt1 | contig 13263 bp, 11 predicted proteins | sample 1853271 | NCBI WGS metagenome assembly PJEL01 (sample SAMN08108733, study PRJNA415343) | Invertebrate metagenome, whole genome shotgun sequencing project. | host: Globobulimina | place: Sweden: Gullmar Fjord | collected 2015-08 | reverse complement strand
ATTCTTTCTTCAAGAAGCTCTGTCGCTTCGGAGATCCAAGTCTCTCTAATTCGATGTGCATACCAAGACGTAGTGTCTTTACGTGCATCCCAACGAGCAATAATGTCGTCTTTCATTTTTGGATACACTGATTGCAAGAACCAATAACGTTCTATCATCAATATCCACATCAATAAGAGTGCGAAGGCAACAACGTATAAAACATTACCACCTGTCGCAACAAAACCCCTGACAGATTCCCAAAGCTCTATCAGGAATAACATTATTTAGACTCCTTCTCTGCAATTGCAGCAATTAAACCAGCGCTTTGTTCGTCTAATTTATGAAGTACACCTTTACTCTTACCAGCAACAACACTGTGAACTAAGATAAGTGGTAAAGCAGCGATTAGACCAAGAGCAGTAGTTACAAGTGCTAGTGAAATATTACCCGCCATAATTTTCGGGTCACCAGTACCAAATAACATAATTGTTTGGAAGGTTAATATCATACCGATTACCGTACCTAATAGACCCATTAGAGGAGCAATAGCAGCAAACATTTTAATCAATGTAATACCACGGTCAATCGTTGGTGTTTCACGTAAAATTGCTTCATCTAATTTAAGCTCTAAGGTTTCAGCATCAACGTCTTTGTTTTCTTGGTAAACCGTTAATAAACGACCCAGAGGGTTATTGGTATTAGGCTTGTCCATATTTTTTGTTTGCGCTTTAATTTTTGCGCCAACAGCGCCAAGAACAATTAAACGCTCAAGAGCAATCAGCATACCAATAACTAACAAAATAGTAATTGCGTAACCAACAGTGCCACCCTGATGATAAAACTCTTCTAGCGTTTTCTTACGTGTTTCTAACGTTAAGATAGCGCCACGAGAAGGATCAAGAAATACAGCGTCATAGCCTGAATTTAAGCCAAAAAAGTTAGAAGCTGTGCCTGTGATATAACCAGCAGGTTGTTTAGCAAGCGGTTGAACTTGACCAACTTCATCGTTATACGTTAAGAAGCCGTCAGCTGAAACTAGGTTAAAGGTACCAATACGAGTAACAGATTGAGTAGACTTGCTACCATCTAGGTTCGTTACTTCGGTAGTAAACTGCGAAATCTCACCTGATTGAGTCATTTCTGTTTGAAGAGCAAACCAAAGTTCTTCTAAATCTTCTAATGCTGGAATTGCTGTAGCGTTAGCGATGCGATTTAATGCTTCACCACGACCTGGGTATTCAGCACTTACAATTGAAGTAGCAATTTGACCATAGGCATTTGCTGCTGCAGCGCGAGATACACCAAACATTTCACCTAAAGTACCTGTTGCATTATCTAGTTCAACTTCTTTTTGCGCTAAGGTAATTTCATTAGCCGCATATTCTTTAGTTAAACGTTTGTTACGTGCCTGCTGATTCGCAAGTTCTTTTTTTGCTTTATTTAAAAGCGCTTGCTTATCAGAACGTGCTGAGGTGAATTCAGCTTCGCGTTTTTTATCCAATTTTGCTTCAGAAACACGATCCGCTTTAACTTGTTGTAGAAGTTTATTCAAATCGTTTGCTGACGCAGATACTGCAACTGACATAGAAGCCGCAAGTAATACATAATTAATAATTTTTTTCATTACTTAGCTCCTGCTGCAAATACGGGTAGTTTAGTTAAATCCATTGGCAACTGCTTACGCGCCATACGAATGGTATCGGTAACAGGACGTAGGTATTCATCACCTAATTTTTCCCATGCACGTGCGTCATTATCCCAAACCCAAGCATTTTTCATATCGAGTGACTGTGCAACAAAAGCGACACGACCCATGTAGACAAAATCTGCAGTAAGTTTCTGACCACCTAAATCAATTTCACCTTGGTATGCTTCAAAAGCAGTACCGTAGTTCGCTTCAATTTCATAAGCTTCCAGTACGAGTCTGAATTGCTCTGAAGTTGTTACGTTTGAATCTGACATCACATCGCGTAAACCTTGGATACGGTCTTTACGGTTTGCGATATTTAATGGCACATCAAGTTCGATAAATTGATCAAGTGTATCAATCATTTTATACATAAGAGGAACAACACCTTGCTTGACCTTATCGATACCAGCAATTTGTGACTCTAATGATTTGATATTAGCGTTTTGGTCATCAACCATACGTTGAACGTGATCGTTATAACCTTCTAAAACTTCTGCTTGATCAACAACGTTACGGTACTCAGCAAGTAATTCTTGCGTTTGCTCATAAATATTATTGACTTTCTTTTGTGATTTTTCAGAGGCTTTAAAGATTTTTGCTTCTGCTTTTTGTAAATCAGTTAACGCATCTGCTGCAGCAAAGTTACTTGCTGTAAGAGCGATTGCGCCCGCTATCGTCGTTGCGATAAGGCTTTTCTTGCTTAATTTGGACATAGTTCCCAACCAGTTGCTATTGAATTTTGATAACAAAGACTTTGTTAACGCAAATTTAATAATCTGCCATTTTAAGTTTTAATTTCTCTTGAATAAAACCAGACAATATTCCCAGACAACAGTACTACTGTCAACCTGAGACATTTAAAAAAGGTATTTATAAATTACATTGGAGTTAGAAAAAATACTTCTAACTCATCACATTGATTTTCATTGTGATTAACGTAAACAATAAACATCAATTATTTAGACAAATAAAACGAAATCATCTCCCCCGAAGATCGAAAGTAATAATCGTTGTTTTATGTTTTACTAATTCGTTCGTAGTAAGTCAAATTAAATTATTACAGAAGTTATCAATTTGATACGATTTAAATGCAATATCATAAAAAAAAACAGCTAACCAAGCCTTGTAACTATTTGTATTAATACAAATAACCAATTACAAATTAAAAAAAACTAGTTATTTCAAACTATGTCTATCGAGACACAATTAAAATGTATGGTATCCTTTACAAACTTAAATATGTCCTTAATTTTCTATCATGAGTCAAAAAATGCTTTTAGAATTATTCTTTTTATACGATACACATTGCCCTTGGAGTTATAGGGCAGTTTCACTGGTTAATCAAATTATAGAAACCTACCCAGATACCAAATTACAGCTAATGCATTGTGCCCACTTTGATGGTGAACCGCAGTCAAAACCCTCTGATTTGGCAACCGTTACCGATATCACAGATTATGAATTTAGTAACGCTTACTTAAATCAAATTGAAGATGAAAAAGATTCAACCATGACAGCGAATTTAATGGCCTGGGTACAAAGCAGATCAACAAAGCATGCCTTGCCATTATTAAATGCCTTATTCGATAAACATTTTGAACAAGGTTTTCCTCTTACAAGTGAAGATGATGTTAAAGATATTATTGAACAGCTTAAGCTATCGCCACCAGCAAAAGTCTTTACAACAAAGAAATTTACCAAAGACGCAGAATTTGCTTTTGGAGATATACAAGAGCTTCAAGAGTTAATTGCAACAGAGGCTATTCCAGCTCTGCTCGTCGCTATTGACGATAACCTCATTTTATTAAACCATAATTTTTATTTAAAAGAACCGAGTAAAATTATTGATGCTATAGAACTAGAACTAGCAAAATAATGTACTTTTATTAACCATGTTATATATGAATAAGTGAGTGATAGAGAAAGGTTATAGTGTCACTCTCTATACAATTTGGGTAAAATGCTCTTTATAAAGGTTGAATAGTCAACTGATAGATTTATGAATATTTTTTGAGGCACGAATGAGCATAGTAATAAAAACGAAAGATGAAATAGAGAAAATGAGAGTCGCAGGGAGTTTAGCGGCAGACGTACTAGATATGATTGCACCACATGTAGTGGCAGGCACAACAACTAACACGTTAAACGAATTATGCGCAAAATATACCGATGAAGTTCAACAAGCTATTTCAGCTCCGTTAAATTACCATCATTTTCCAAAATCAATTTGTACCTCAGTTAATAATGTCATTTGTCATGGCATTCCAAATGATACGCCATTAAAAGATGGCGACATTGTCAATATAGATATCACAGTGATAAAAGACGGTTACCATGGCGATACCAGCAAAATGTTTCTTATTGGCGAAGTAACGCCAGAAAATACTCGACTTTGTCGCATCACTCAAGAAGCCTTGTACGTTGGCATCAAGAAGGTAAAACCGGGTGTAGCATTTGGTGAAATTGGCACGGCTATTCATAAATTTATTAAAAAATCAGGTCGATACTCTATCGTAAAAGAATATTGTGGCCACGGTATAGGTAAAGAGTTTCATGAAGAACCTCAAATAGTGCATTACAAAAACAATGACAAAGAAAAAATACAAGAAGGTATGTGTTTTACTATTGAGCCAATGATCAATATTGGTAAAGCAAATACCGTATTAGATAAAGAAGACAATTGGACAGTAACGACTCTCGACGGTAAGAACTCTGCACAATGGGAGCATACCTTAGTCGTGACGAGAACCGGTTGTGAAATTTTAACATTGCGCAAAGACGATACCATATCAAAAATTTTGCATAACTAAATTGTCTAGCCAAGCCGCATAACCAAGTAACTCATTAAATTGCGATACGAGTTAATAATATAAGAAGATCTGCTAGTGGAAAATCAATCAATACTGCCTCTCGAATATTTTGATAAGTTTGCGATCAATGCTGAATTTCTCACAAGCGCAGAAATTTGTGACATTACCAACGTATTTAATACTTGGTTAAAAGACATTTTTGTTGAATACGATATTGCTAAATTAATAGCGGCAAGATCTAAATTTGTTGACCTTCTTTTAAATAAATTGTGGAGTCAACATCGGTTAGATGAAGACCAAATTAGTCTTATTGCTGTTGGCGGCTATGGCAGAGGTGAGCTTCACCCGTTTTCAGATATCGATATTCTTTTATTAACTCAAGACAATATTGACCAAACACTCGAAGAAAAAATATCCGCCTTTATAACCCAGCTTTGGGATGTGAAGCTTGATATTGGTCAAAGCGTTAGAAGTATCAAAGAATGTTTAAAGCAAGCAATAGATGACGTTACCGTTGCCACCAATTTAATGGAGATGCGCTTAATTTGTGGCAATACATCGCTAGTTGAGCACTTATACCCATTATTGAAAGAAGATGGGTTTTGGACGTCAGAAAAATTCTTTATTGCAAAACGTGAAGAACAAGAAGATAGGCACAAACAATACAATGGCGCCGCCTATACACTTGAGCCAAATCTTAAAGCAAACCCTGGCAGTTTAAGAGATATTCAAACCATTGCTTGGGTAGCAAAACGTCATTTTGAAGCAGACTCTTTAGAAGAACTAGTTGAACATAACTATCTAACTCGCAATGAATTTTTTGAACTATTAGAGTGTCAAGATTACTTATGGCGTATGCGGTTTGCTTTACATTTCACTGCCGGTCGAAGTGAAAACAGATTATTGTTCGATTACCAATCAGATGTTGCCAAAATGCTTGGTTTTGGTGATGGAGGGAAATCAGCCGTTGAACGTATGATGAAGCGCTTTTTCCGTATCATTGCCCGTATTTCAGAACTAAATAAAATGTTATTGCAGTATTTTTATCACGTAATCATTAATAAAAGCGAAGTTAAAATAACCACAAAAATAAGTGATGATTTTATCGTAGCCGATGGTTTGATCAAAATAACCAATGACCGTTTGTTCATGCGTTCTGTAAAAATAATGGAAATGTTCCTCCTTATTGCACAACATCCAGAAATTAAAGGTTTGCATTCGCATACGCTAAGGTTAATGCGAAACGCAAGGCGTCGACTTATATCGGGCCTTAATGATTACGCAGATTCACGTCGAATCTTTATCGAATTAGTGAGACATCCTCAAGGGCTAGGTTTAGCTTTTACCTTAATGCATCGTCACGGTATTTTAGGAGCCTACTTACCTGAATGGCGAAGCATTATTGGCCAAATGCAATTTGACTTGTTTCATGCCTATTCAGTGGACGAACACAGCTTTAGATTAATCAAAAATTTATATCGCTTTAGCCAAGAAGAGCATAGTAGTGAGTTCCCGCTGGCAAGTAAAATAGTACAAAGAATACGCAAACCAGAGGTACTGTACCTTGCCGGAATATTCCACGACATTGCAAAAGGCCGTGGCGGAAATCATGCAGAATTGGGCGCGGTTGATGCTCTTACCTTTGGTAAAGCACATAATCTCAACGATCATGATACCCGCATGATTTCTTGGTTGGTCAAACAACATTTATTGATGTCAGTTACTGCACAACGCAAGGACATTTCTGATCCTGATGTTATCAATACTTTTGCAGGTATTATGAGAGATGAAGCACATCTAGATTATCTTTATTGTTTAACGGTTGCAGATATGAGAGCAACCAATGAAAGCTTATGGAATAGCTGGAAATCAAATTTACTTGAAGAACTATATTCAGCAACAAAACGTGCATTTAGACAAGGTTTAGAAAAACCAGTCGACCAACGTTCAAAAATTCGTGAAAATCAAAATGAAGCACGTCAACTATTGATCAACGCAGCGCTTCCTGAAAAAGCGTTAGAAAGTTTATGGGCTGAATTTAAGACAGATTACTTCTTACGTTACTCGCCGGCTCAAATTGCATGGCATTGTGAGCATATTTTAAAGCATAATCGAGATAAAGCGCTTGTTTTGATCAACCCTAAACCATATCGCGGCGGCACGGAAGTTTTTGTTTATACAAAAGATCGTAAAAACATCTTTGCAGCAACTGTCGGTTTATTAGGGAGTAAAAAGCTTTCGATTCATGACGCTAAAGTTATCACAAGTAAAACGGGTTACACGGTTAATACGTTTGTGGTATTAGATCAAAAAGGCAAACCAATAAGTGACAGCTACCGAGCACTTGAAATTGCACGCTCACTTACCTCGACATTAGACAAAAATAAAGCGATAAGCTCGCCCTATGTTTCTAAGTCAAATCGAGCAAAGCATTTTAAAGTAAAAACGCAGCTAAGTTTTGTAGATAACATCAATAAGTCTTCAACATTACTTGAGATAATAACCTTAGATAGACCCGGTATATTAGCAAAATTTGCGAAAGTTTTTCAAAACAGTAATATTCATATTCATTCAGCCAAAATAACAACATTTGGTGAAAAAGTTGAAGATGTTTTCACCATATCCAATGAAAAAAATCTATCGCTTTCAGAAGAAGAAAAACAATGTTTAACCGCATTATTATCTGACGGCATTACATAATATTTATAATTTAAAACTTTAGGAAGATTAATGACTGAACTACAAAAAATTATTGAAGAGGCTTTTGAACAAAGAGCCGATATCACTCCAGCATCTGTAACAGCAGAAGTTAAAGAAGCCGTGCTAGCAACATTAGCAACACTTAATAACGGCTCTGCACGCGTCGCTGAAAAAATTGCCGGCGAATGGGTAGTTCATCAATGGCTCAAAAAAGCTGTTTTATTGTCATTTCGCATTTGGGACAATGAAGTTATTGAAGGCGCTGAGAGCACCTTTTTCGATAAAGTCCCGCTTAAATATACTGGCTATACAGCAGAGATGTTTAAAGCCGATGGCGTTAGAATTGTACCTCCGGCAGCAGTTCGTACCGGATCTTATGTTGGTAAAAATGTAGTGGTAATGCCTAGCTACATTAATATTGGCGCATTCGTAGACGAAGGCTCTATGGTTGATACATGGGCAACGGTTGGCTCTTGTGCTCAAATTGGTAAGAATGTTCACCTTTCAGGCGGCGTTGGCATTGGTGGTGTACTTGAACCGCTACAAGCTGGCCCAACGATTATTGAAGATAATTGTTTTATTGGTGCACGCTCTGAAATCGTTGAAGGGGTAGTTGTTGAAGAAGGTGCTGTAATATCGATGGGTGTATACATTGGTCAAAGCACCCGTATTTTCGATAGAGAAACTGGTGAAATACATTACGGTCGAGTACCGGCAGGCTCTGTTGTTGTTTCAGGAAATTTACCATCAAAATGTGGTACTTATAGCTTATATGCCGCCGTTATTGTTAAAAAAGTAGATGCAAAAACTCGTGCTAAAGTTGGTATTAATGCCCTATTGCGCTCAATAAGCGAAGAATAAACTCGCGATCGTTTAACGTAGACTTACGTTAGGCTTACGTTAAATTAACGTTAAATTAACGTTAGAGAATTCACTAGTACCAACGATAAAAGCAAGATACGAACTAGTAGATGTATCTTGCTTTTTTTATATCAAAACCTCATGAATAAAAGAGTCTATTTGCTAGAACGATAATTTTTTGACTTGATAAAAACCTGATTAAAATACGCCACTGATTTCAACTTTTAACTGAATTGATTAAAACAAGCAGTAAAAAAACGTACTTTATTTATCCCTTCAAAGACAATAATTTAGCAACAACAAAAATAGCTACTATCGCTAAAATTTAGTGTCAAAAAAACGTTTGGCACAACACTTGCCATTTACAACTATTCCTTAGCAAATGTTGTAGATGTCGTATGTTCTCTAACAAATTATTTATTGCCTTGATTTTTATTTTACTTACCAGTGCGTGCTCTAGTACTTTGAACAAAGATTACAGTGTGATTGAACGCCCCAGTGAAAAACGAGCATTAATTTCTGATCATCACTTGAAAATGTCATTACTTAACCGCCCCATCCCACAAGATCAATTGATGATGATGGCATTTGCTCGTACTCAAGAAACATATAAGGTTTCAACTGACCACTTAGCTATGGCAAAAGTAAGTTACGTAAGTATTCGCGGCAGTTATGAAGATGACGCTGAGATATCAGCAAACGAGGTACGAGTTAACGATTTTGTTGCTAATGACATCAATGCTATCTCAGTATTGGGGCCAAAATAATTAACTTTTAGAATTTACTTATCTAGCTAACCGTTAGAGTTAGTTAAAATTTGAACCCATAAATATTTCAAAATAGCTTATATCAAAAGTGAGCTATAAAGTACTCACGACTCGAAAGCCTAATTCGGAGCTAATAATATCAGACCGCTTAATTTTAGAAGCAGTGCTACATATTGATTCAATCAGATACTATCTAAAAATCCCATTGCAACTTTGTAAAAACACTTAACCATTCTTGGTCAAACTCAGTTTCAATAACTAAAGGCTTATGTGTTACTGGATGCACAAACTCTACTTTTTTTGCGATTAACATCAAACGTTTAAAACCAAAATATGAGATGAAAAATGGGTTTTGTTTATTATCGCCATAGTTTATGTCGCCAATAATAGGATGCCTTAAATGTGCTAAGTGACGCCTTAGTTGATGCCTTCTACCTGTAACCGGTTTCAGTTTTATCAATGAATAGCGAACACTAGGATACTTTCCAACTGCAATAGGCACTGTGGCCGTTGTTAAAGATTCAAAATGAGTTGTGGCTGATTGTGGTGGCTTGTCTTGTGTGGCGAACTTATCGCCAATTTTATCAAGCTTTTCTTTCAGAGGATGATCAATTATACCTTGAGCAACGAGATGCCCTCGTGTTAAGGCGTAATAGGTTTTATCAATTTTATTCTCGGTAAAAGCCGCTCCCATTAATTGGGCTACTTCTTTCGTTAACGCAAACAATAAAATACCTGATGTTGGTTTATCTAACCGATGCAATGGATAAACATATTTTCCGATTTGATCTCTTACCAATTGTAAAGCAAAGTATATTTCATCTTTATCCATAAAACTTCTATGAACAAACAACCCCGCAGGCTTGTCTACAGCGACGAGATATTCATCTTGATACAATATTTTCAAAATTGGTTTATTTTGTTCATATTGAGTTAACGCTTGCTCGTTTTCTATTAAATCATCTTGCATACACTGGTGCTCTATTACCATAGGAAATCAATTTTACTCAATCAATGACTCTATCAACCCACTTTAAAAGGCGTTAAGTTTATGAGTTAAACCTGCTTATACTTATTATGTATTATCTCAATATCTCAGCAAATATCATAAGAATAAATGCATTAAAGCCATCATTATATTTAACAATTGAAAACTGCAAATTAACCGTTTTTGAGGGTATAATGCTGCCATCATCTGACTGCCTTTTTTATTATGACTAAAAACCCTACTATTTCTGAACTTCTCTCTCTGTCTGATTCACAATATAGAATTTTTGATGTAGGTAGAAAGATAGATAAAATATCAAAAAGCCAGTTTGATAAAATTGAACACAACCAACTACCCTACCCTTCGCCATCACAAGGTTTTGCTTTTATAGCGATTGCTTTTTGGCAAAAGAGGTCTGACAGCCCTTATTTATGGTTTGTTAAATTGCCTTTAGATGAGCGTGGTCTTTTAGTACTGGCCTCAAGAGATCATTTTGTTTCCATTATCGTTGAGGCGTTGGGATCAGATTTATCGGTCGACCCAAGTGAGCGTCAAGAAGAGTTATTAAAGAGCAATCCTTACCACTTCACTCCCTCGCAGTACAAATTGGCATTTATTAATAGTTTATTGAAAGTGACAATTAAAGAGCCAGCAAGTCAGTACTTTCATACGGTTATTGAATATTTATCATCAACAGAAAAATGGGATAATTGGCATAATATCGGCGTGCAAGGCCTAACTGACTTAGCTACACGCTTTAAAGATGAAGGTTATGATCATCTTTTATCTAATGCATTTAAACATTTGCCTAACGAAGTGCTTTTTCCACTATGTAGCGCATTAGAAAATGTTGAATTACCACTTTGTTTGATTGAGGCCATCCTTGAAAAGTTGACCAACAATGAAAACTCACCAGAAATCGAAACAGTATTAACAAGAGCACTCGCATCAAGTTGTAACCACAGTTTGGTGGTTCAATATTTTTCAACATTATTTGAACAAAAAACGTCTGCTGTTTCAGATGAAACTTTAATTGTTGTTGCAGGGCGTTGTTGGCAGGTACTAGACACACCTGAGCAGATGATGAAATTTTTAGAGTTACTCATTAAAGCAGACGATAACTTACTTTTCCCTGCCATTTTTAAAGATTTAGTTGCTTTACCGTTATTGAGACCCATATTATTTCAATGTATGAGAGATCCAAATCGTAGCCCAGCTTTAAGCCAAGCCATTGGGCAATTGTTTCATCAAGTAGCCAAGTAGCCCTATGGAAAATATATATTACTTACTTATTGTCGCCCTTGTTTTTTGGTATTTTGTCTACCTAAGAAGGGTTTCTGAGTTTGCTCGTCAACATGCAATGAAACATTGTAAAGCGGAAGGACTACAATTTATTGCTATTGCAAGACGCTTTAGTCGTATCAAATTCACAAAAAAACAAGGGTTCCATTGGTACAGTGTTTTTGATCTTGAATTTAGCGGCAATGGCGAGTCACAGCACGTTGGCGTAGTAAGCCTTAGAGGTTTTAAACTGGACAACATTGAATTACCAATTTACCGTATTCATTAAGAATTAATAATTATTTCTCTTTTACCCTAATACCTATTTCCAGGAGGCTTTGTGCAGTTATTACAATCATTATTTTGTTGGCAAGGTGCTGATAATCGTAGTCGATACACACTTATCAACAGCATGCTTTTATTAAGTTTTATTGTTCTAACGACTGTGATTTCGTCATCAAATATTCTCAATGTCTTAGTTTTGCTATTTTTAGTCGTTGTACAGGTAACATCAATTCGAAGAAGAATGAAAGATAGTGATCAAAAATCACCCTGGCTATTTGCCTCATCTTTGTTATTTTTAATCATTGGTTCGGTTGTTATCTTTAGTCAAAATAGTCTTTTTAACTGGTTGCTCATTCTTCCTACTATTACCTTAAGTTTATTATTAACGTTCACTTCAAAAGGAAATAAACGTTACATCTTAGGCTATTACGGACCAATAGATTTAAGTAACTTAGTCCAATCACAAACAATACAAAGAACAAATCGTGTTGAGCCGACACTTGCTGGCGAAAGTGCTATTTCTTCACCAAGTGAATTAGTACAAAACAGTAGTTATTTCGAGTCAGAAGCGGTCAACGATATAAAAAATGAACAGCCAAAAATAGCTGGAGATATTGGCGAAACAATCAGATCAAATTTGCTAAAATACAAAAAGATAGTTATACCTGCTGTTGTCATTTTAATGATTATTATTATCAGCTCACTGTTCTTTGCAACTCAATTATCAGAAGAGATAATAGAAGCACCAATATCAAATCAAGAAACTGCACCAGCTATTGACCGACTTCATCCTTTAGATATGCCAGACAACTTCACAGTACAGCTCTCTCAGCACGGTGGTTTGTTTGTTAGCTGGCAAATAGATACCAGTGAAGATAGAACATTGTGGTCTCTAAATACGGCAATTGGCGATAAAAGTTGTTCAAGCATTAAGTTTTCTAGAGGTAAAGAGATCAGGTCAATTAACGCGGTTGTAGAAAATAAAAGTGACATTTTTGTGAGCTTTTCACCTTTAGATACTGAAGAAATTGTTCGCTCTCTTGCTAAAAAGAACACTTTCTCGCTATGCGGATATGAGTTTTCACTTAAAGGTAGCCAAGCAGTAATTGGAAAACATAGAGAATATGCAGAATTTATGACCTATTCAGGATAGTACTTTGATACGCTTGCTTGATGTGCTTTTGTTGGTTTGAGCTTATTCCATTTCAAACAATTAGCTATTTTAAACGAAAAAAATGCGGCTCATTGAGCCGCATCTCTTTAACTAGCTTTTATGCGTCCTGCATATTTAGTGTTCCCACTTCATCCATAAAGAAACTATCCTTAGCATTTCCCTAATTAAATCCTTTTAGTCTCCATAACCCCATCCTAGGTAACACATCATCCAAATGCATTATTACTTTTAAAGCTTCCTTTTTGTCATCCTGACAGTTGCATCCAATCAACCAAATCCTTATCTTAATCCTTTATGTGGTAATCCTTACCACTTTACTTTGTCCTAAAGTATCCATATTCACCATCCTAGTGAGAGGTCTTCCTAAACCTGTGTCGTCCTGACAGGAGTAATAATAGGAGATCTACATTTTAAAAAAACATTAATTATTAAAAAACAATAGGGACACATAGATGCAAAAACAAAAACAAACAAAAAATAAGTTAAAAAACAAGTAGATAAATAATGCAATATCAAATACGCTTACATAAGAGCATTTATATCCTACGTAAGTGTAAGAGATGTCTCACAGAGTAAGGTTACAAAGCGGAACACCTTCACCATAAAAATTTACACCGAGTTACTATTCTTTCCCTTAAAGATAAAAGTTTATTGCCATATAGTAAAAAGAGGCCGAATAGGCCTCTTCTTGAAAATATTATTTAAACTTTACTTTAGTTAATTTA